>Ga0307312_10001146_pt1 | contig 13336 bp, 14 predicted proteins | sample ER_DNA_202_FD_194489 | JGI IMG/M metagenome (GOLD analysis project Ga0307312, IMG submission 194489) | Bulk soil microbial communities from the East River watershed near Crested Butte, Colorado, United States - ER_DNA_202 | ecosystem: Environmental > Terrestrial > Soil > Floodplain | place...
GCTCTTTTTGCCTACCCTGCGCGAGGATCCTGCGGACGCCGACGCGGCGAGCCACAAGCTGCTCGTGCGCGGCGGCTTCATCCGTCAGGTGGGCGCGGGCGTCTGGACGTACCTGCCGCTCGGCTGGCGAGTGCACCAGAAGGTCGTCCAGATCATCCGCGAGGAGATGGATGCGATCGGCGGCCAGGAGATGCTGATGCCGGTGCTCACGCCCGCGGAGCTCTGGGAGGCCTCAGGTCGCATCGGCATCCCGGAGCTGTTCAAGCTCAAGGACCGGGCCGGCCGTGACCTCGTGCTGCCGTTGACCCACGAGGAGACGGTCACCTTCCATGCGCAGGAGCTCCACAGCTACAAGCAGCTGCCGCAGATCCTCTACCACTTCTCGTTGAAATTCCGCGACGAGGCGCGACCGCGCGCCGGGCTGATCCGCGTGCGAGAGTTCATCATGAAGGACGCGTACTCGTTCGACCGGGACGAGGCCGGGCTCGACGAGAGCTTCCGCAAACACTCCGGGGCCTACAAGCGCATCTTTGAGCGCTGCGGGCTGGAGGCGGTGGAGGTGGCGGCCGAATCGGGGATGATGGGCGGCAGCGGCAGCCAGGACTTCCTCGCGCCGGCCGGAGCGGGGGAGAACACGCTCGTGATATGCGAGAACGGCGACTACGCGGCTGACCTCGAGATCGCCGGCGGCGTTCCCTCGGCTCCCGACTTCCCCGAGGAGCTGGCAGCGCCGGAAGAGGTCGAGACCCCGGGTCAGCGCACGATCGAGGCGGTCTCGAAGTTCCTGGGCGTCGACGAGCGCGCCACGGCCAAGGCGATGCCCGTCGTCACGGAGGAGGGGCTCGTGCTCGCACTCGTCCGCGGCGACGACCGGCTCAACGAGATGAAGCTCTTAGCTGCGCTCGGGCGGGCCTCCAGGCCCGCGCAGCCTGAGGAGATCCGCGAGGCCTTCGGCGCCGACGGCGGGTCGATCGGCCCGGTGGGCACGCCGGTTGAGGTGCTGGCCGACGAAACGCTGCGCGAAGGCCAGTACGTGGTCGGGGCCAACCGCGACGACCGGCACCTGCGCGGCGTGCAGGCCGGCCGCGACTTCCAGGCCCGCTTCGCCGACCTGCGAGAAGTTCGCGCAGGAGACGCATGTCCTCGCTGCGGCGGGCATCTACGTCTACAGGTGGCGATCGAAGTCGGGCACATCTTCAAGCTGGAGACGCGGTTCTCGGCGGCGCTCGGCGCGAATTTCCTGGACGAGGACGGCACCGAGCGGCCGCTGATCATGGGGAGCTACGGGATCGGCCCGGGCCGCGTGCTCGCCGCTGCGGTCGAGCAGCGCCACGACGAGCAGGGAATCACGTGGCCGAAGGCAATTGCCCCCTACGATGTGCACGTGGTGGCGTTGCCAGGCGTGGAGACCGAGGCGGAACAGGCTGCGCAGACTCTCGACGGCGCTGGCGCAGAGGTCCTGCTCGACGACCGCGACGCCCGTGCCGGCGAGAAGTTCGCCGACGCAGACCTGATCGGGTGCCCGATCCGCGTGACGGTCGGAAAGAAGACCGTCGAGGACGGCGCCGTCGACGTGCGTGACCGCGAGAGCGGGGAAGAGCGGCGCGTGCCGCTGGCCGACCTCGGGGGCATCCTCTGATGCCACGACGCCGGCGCAAGTTCAGCGAGGATTCCTTCGGGCCGACGATCGAGCGCCTGATGGCCGAGACCGGCGTCACGTACCGCTCGCTGGCGGACAAGACGAAGCTCTCCGCCGGCTATCTGAACCACCTCGTCCACGGCAACCGGCCCGTGCCCTCGGACAAAGTCGTAGGCCAGCTCGCGAAGGCGCTCGGCGTGGAGCCCGAACACTTCCGCGAGTACCGCCTTCGGGTTATCACGCGCAAGCTCGAAACCATGCCCGACCTGATCGAGCGGCTCTACAAGCGGCTGGGCTAGGCGCTGACGAGCGGCCGCTCGGCCGCCGCGAGGGTCCGGCGTAGGCCCTCCTGAAGTGCGATCTCCGGCGCCCAGCCCAGAACCTGGGCGGCGCGGGTGATGTCCGGCTGGCGCACCTGGGGGTCGTCGACCGGAAGTGCCTCGTACACGATCTCGCTACTCGAACCGGTCGCATTGAGAACCGCCTGGGCAAGCTCGAGCAGTGACATCTCCTGCGGATTCCCGATGTTGACCGGCAGGTGCTCTCCGCTCTCTGCGAGCAGGTGGAGCCCGCGGATAAGGTCGTCGACGTAGCAGAAGCTCCGAGTCTGGGAGCCGTCGCCGAAGACGGTCAGCGGCTTGTTCTCGAGCGCCTGGCGCAGGAACGTCGGGATCGCTCGCCCGTCGTTCACCCGCATCCGGGGGCCATAGGTGTTGAAGATCCTGACGATGCACGTGTCCACGCCCTGCTGGCGGTGGTAGGCCATCGTCATCGCCTCGGCGTAGCGCTTCGCCTCGTCGTACACGCCCCGCGGCCCGATCGGGTTGACGTTCCCCCAGTAGCTCTCGGGCTGGGGATGCACCTGTGGGTCGCCGTATACCTCGCTCGTCGAGGCAACCAGGAAGCGCGCCCGCTTGAACTTCGCGAGGCCGAGGGCGTTGTGCGTTCCGTACGAGCCCACCTTGAGCGTGTGGAGCGGCAAGCGCAGGTAGTCGATCGGGCTGGCCGGGCTCGCCAGGTGGTAGATGAAGTCGACAGGCTCGTCCACCTCGAGGTGCTCTGTCATGTCGTGGTTGAGGAAGCGGAACTCCTCGTCGCGGATGTGGTCGATGTTCTTCAGAGAGCCCGTGTCGAGGTTGTCGACGCAGATGACGCGATGCCCCTGGCCCAGGAGGTATTCGCAGAGATGTGAGCCGAGGAAGCCCGCACCGCCGGTGACGATCGAGGTGGTCATCCGCTTACGGATGATCGGCGAGGCCGGGCGCGGCTACAACTGGCCGTCCGACCGGTTTTCGCGCGCGACGATAGCTCGACCCGTCGACCCCGCGGCTGTGATCACCGAAGCGTGCTAGGCCGTGCAGGAAAGCGTGGCCATTCCCTGGCCCTGGTACACGAAGCCGTCTGACGGCCCCGTAACCTTCGTGCACGTAACCTGCGTCAGTTCGTGAACCGTTCCCAGCTCGGTCAGCTTGGGCGGCTCGTAGGAAGCGCTGGGAGGCGGCGACTTCGCCATCAGAACGGATCCTCCTCGGATCGGGATCGGTAACGATTCAGCACTGAGACTCTACGTACTACCGCAAGCCATTTCTACTAACTCTTTGGCTAGTCGCGCTGACACGTGTTTGGGTGCCTACGGGCTACGACTCCGAGGTTTCGGCGGGGCCGGCCGGTTGCTCGTTGAGGCGCAGGCCGACTGGCCGACACTCGAGCTCGTGCGCCGCAGCGGTCGAAGCAACGCGTCGGACGATGAGCTCGGGCCGGACCGAGCGTCAATCAGGCTCGTCGGCGGCGGCGAGGTCGTCGTCGAGCGTTCACCTGCGCGTGCCACGTATACGACGCCTCGTGAGCTCACGGACGAGGAGCTGATCCATCCTTACCTCGCCCCGGCAGCGGCGCTGGCCGCGCGCTGGCTGGACCGAGAAAGCTTCCACGGCGGGGCGTTTGCGACCGAGAAAGGCGTTTGGGTGATCGCCGGCGAGAAGGCCGTCGGGAAGAGCTCGACGTTGGCGTGGCTCGCCGCTCGCGGCATACCTGTGGTCGCTGACGACGTGGTCGTGCTCGACGACGAACGCGTTTTCGTCGGGCCTCGCAGCATCGACCTGCGCGAGGAGACGGCGCAAATGCTCGGGGTCGGGGAGCCGATCGGAGTCGCGGGAGAACGGGAGCGCTGGCGGATCCGCCTCGAACCGGTTGCACCGGAGCTTCCCCCGGCGGGCTGGATTTTCCCGACCTGGAGCACGGGGGAGGTGCAGGTTGCGCCGATCGCGCCCGCCGAACGCCTGCTGCGGCTCGCCCAGAGCCGGGTGCTGGGCGTCGTCACCGAACGCCCGGACCTGCTCCTGAAGCTCGCTGCGCTACCCGCCTGGGAATTCCGGCGGCCCGCCGGCTGGGACGGCTTCGAGCGCGCCTTGGGGAGCCTGCTCGACTCGGTCGACCCCTGAGTGGGCGAGCCACGCCGCCTGGAGCTGCGTGTGGGTCTGGCTCACCGGAGCAGGCGACCGCCAGTTGTCGCGGAGCCAGTCGACGTCGACGAGTGACCGATCGGCACCCTCGCCGTCCCAGTCTTCGGCGAACGCGCGACTATGAGCGCCGAAAAAGACCCCGTCGAAGCTGGCTTTGCCCGGCCGGCCCAACACCTCGTCGGGAAGCAGCGTGCCGAAGAGCGCGCCCATGATCGCGCTGCGATCGACCGCCGCGAGGCGCGCGTTCGCAAGAGCGCCGAGGAAACTGGCTTCCGTGAACGGATGAACGATCCGAGCGTCGTGGTCGCCGGCGAGCAGCCCGAGGCTCGCCACTCCGAGCCGGATGTAGCGAAGCCGGGCGCACCAGCGCATATGCCGGCTCCAGCGGAGCGGTTCAGCGGCGGCGAAGTCGGCCCACGCCGTCGACAGGCGCTCGAGGGCGGACGGCGTCAGCCAGGGAATGTCGATGTGCTCCCGCCGCAGCAGCACGGCGCGGCGCAGGCGGTGCGGAGCCAGCGCGAAGCTGACCCGAAGCACGTCGCGGCGCTCGGGGCGAACGGCACCTGCCAGCACGAGCGCGGCGCGCCGGCGGCGCGACTCGCCGTAGATCTCGTCTCCTCCGATTCCGGTTATCAGGCTGCCGCCCGCTGCTGCGCGGAGCAACGGCACGTGGAAGTGCGCGTTGAAGGGCCAGAGCAACCCGTACTCGCGCAGGACGGCGGCCGCAATCGGTCCGACGCTGTCCAAGTCGTCGCCGAACTCGAGCCGTACCCAGTCCTCCAGGCCGAGGGCCTCGACCACGAGTTCCTGCCAGAAGGATTCATTCGCCTCCGCGACGTCCGGGAAGCGATTGGTCGCAGGAATCGGCAGCGGAAGCCCCTCGCGCCTGGCAAGAGCCGTCGCCGTGGCCAGGACTGCGGAAGAGTCGCGACCGCCGGAGAAGCTGATGAGGCAGGGCGTCCGCTCGAGGGCCGGCCTGATGGCGTCCTCGAGCGCCGCGAGCGGCGCAACGCACGAAGCGGCAACCTGCGGCTGGTCTTCGAGCCCGAGCACGAGCCCGGAAGCGATCTCCAGCGGAGCAAGTGAGGTCACCGCGCCTCCACTCGAGTCAGTTCGCGGAAACCGGCACCACCCTCCAAGTCCTCCGCGAGCCAGGCGTGCGCGCGGAACTCGCCGTTGTCCTTCGCGACGCCGATGACGACGTCCTGAGGGCGGCCGTGAGCTGCATGCCAACGCTGCAGGACGAACGCCCGCTCCAGGCAGCTCGACGGTCTGCCTCCGAGGATGGCGCGGACGCCGCGAAACGCTTCGTCGGGAACGAGCGGCGGCGCCGGCAGCCGAAGCTCCTGAAGCCCGCTTCGCCGGAGCTGGCGGCGCGCAAGCGCAAGTGCGTACAGGCTCCAGACTGCTGCACGGAGGGCGGAGACCGCTCGCCTCACCGAGGTTCCTCGAGCAGCTTGCGGGCCTCCAGGTCGGTCACGAATGCCTCGACGTCCCTTTTGGCGGTCGCCCGGTCCAGGTCAAAAGCTCCGACGAGCGTCTCGACGAGCTCGTCGTGCGTCGTGCCCTCGACCAGCGCCGGCCAGAGGAGCGTCGCGGTCGGGTTCCCCGAGAGGTACGCCGAGGCCTGCGTGTCGAGCGCGACGAGCTCGCCGTCGGTCTCGAGCCAGGTCAGCCCGTCCTTGCGCAGGCGCAGCGCGCTCACGAGACCCTCCGGTCGCGGTCGTGGAGCGCGCGCCGGTGCTCCGAGAGGCGCACCGTCGGGCTTCGCAGCGCGCGACCTGTTCGGGTGAGCTTGTCGCGCCACGCCTCTCCCGGTTGCGGCCGCGCGGCCGCGGCTACCGCCGTCATGCTGGCACGGAAGGCCCACGGAGGCTCTGCGGCCGAGAACGGCGCGAGCCAGGTCTCCAGGTGCCGCTCGACCACGGTCCGCTCGCGTACCGCCGGCAGGCTGCGCGCCCAGCTGCGCACCGGCCGGGACGAGCGGCCGTCCCGGAAGAGGGCGTCCGCGGCGGCCGAGGTCGCTCTCCAGATCCGCTCGATCCCCCAGCGTTGGGCCAGTGCGCGAAGCTCGCCCGCCTCGCAGCCGGCGGCCAGGAGGTCGGCGTCGAGCAAGTGCGAGATCCGCCCCAGCGGCACATGCGCCCAGGAGTGCGCCGAAATCAGCAGCGCGTGCTCGGCGCGGGGGAGGGTCAGGAGACCATCGGCCGTCTTCGTGGGCACCGCCCGGGCGAGCAGCTCCTTTGACGACGGGGAGACGAAACCGTCGGGCCACTTCGGCCGGTCGTGCACCTCGACGGCGACCGCGACGCCAGGCGCGAGCAGCGGCCGAAGGTGATGGATGTCTTCGAAGAGGCTCGGGTCGCCCACGGGCTGAAACCCGGCCGCGAGCAGTGCACGCTGAGCCTGGTTCGCGTCCTCAACGAGGAGGTCGATGTCGCCGTAGGGACGGAGCCGCGGAGAGGGGTACAACTCGGCAACCTCGGGCCCCTTCATCACGACGACGGGTCCGTCGTACGCCGCACGAACGCGCTCGAGGACGAGCGGCACGGTCAGCGTGACCGCCGCTGCAAGCTGCTCGTCGTGCACCAGCAGCGGCTCGATCGGGCGGCCGAGCCCGCGCCAACGCTGCCCAGCAAGGAGCTGAAGCCCGTGGCGGCGCAGATCCTCGAGCCGAGGAGCGCGGTCGATCAGCCGGTCGACCGCGGGCCAAGGGCCTCGCGGCTCGTCGGCGCGCGGTGGGCTCAGCTCGGCGATCGTCACCGAGCTCAATAGAACCCCAGGGTGCCGAGCCTGCGTTCACGCCTGAGCGCCAGCTTGAAGGCGAAGAGCCCGATCGCGAGCGAAAGCGCCGAGAGCGGTGCGAGCAGCGCGAGGTCGGAGGCGATGCCCGCCCAGCCGGCGTTGCTCAACAGCGCCGTGCGAATCGCATCCATCGCGCGAGCGATCGGGTTGTCCGCGGCGACCGACGAGAGCCAGTGCGGCAAGAGCGACAGCGGGAAGTAGGCGCCCGAGAAGATGCCGAGCGCGAGCGCTCCGAGCCCGATCGCGCCCATCCCGCGCTTGAAGGTCAGCGTCAAGGCGGCCACGAGCACGCCCAGGCCCCAGACGAACGGGATGAAGACCAGCAGCACGAGCGCCGCGGGCACGATCCCTTCCGCGTGGAAGTTGAGTCCGAACGCCACTGCGACGACGAGCAGGAAGAGCGCGGTGCGAATCGGGATATAGATCAAATCGAAGAAAACCGAGCCGATCTGCACCGTGGGTGAGGCGGTGGGCGTCATCAGGACCGACTCGAGCGTGCCCATCAACTGCTCGCCCCGCACCGCCTGCGCTACTCGCCCGAGACCGAACAGGAGGAAGGCGCTAACACCGATCCCGATCGCGACGAACTCGAGGTAGGTGGCTTGCGTCCCGCCGTAGACCGGGAGCTTCGACGGGTCGACCATCTGGCCGACGAAGTAAAACGTCAGCGTCTGCGCCGCCAGGTTGAACAGGTCGCCGACAAAAGCGAAGCGGTAACTCCAGGCGACGAGGAGGTCGCGGCGCAGGAAGGCGGGCAGCTTCGCCAGCTCGCCGACGAGGCTGTCGACTCGGCCGGCGTTGACTGCCAGCTCGATCACGCGGTCGCCCCTTCCGCGACGGCGACGAAGGCGTCCTCGAGCGCCGACCGCTCCGGCTGGCACGACAGGATCTCGATGCCGCCGGTTGCCAGCTGGACGAGGGCTTCGCCGAGCACGGCCCGATCGGCGAGCGCGAGCACGAACTCGTCCGCCGAGACCTCTATCGACCCGAGCGGGCCGATTGCCTGTTCGAGAGCCACAAGGAGGGCCGATCCGGCGAGTCGTCCGTTCCGAAGGCGCAGCAGGTACCGGCTGGGCTCTGCCTGCGCGACGAGCTCGGACACGCTTCCGGCAAACGTCACACGGCCGTGGGCGAGAACCGTGACCCGCTGGGCGAAACCGGCGATCTCGTCGATCCGTTGGGTCGCCCAGACAACGGCCGCACCGCTGGCCGCCGCGACCCTGACCAGCTCGCGCACGCGACGGGCGCCCGCGGGGTCGAGATCGTGAGTCGCCTCGTCGACGAGAAGGATCGGAGGATCCGTCAAAAAGGCCCGCGCCACCGAGAGGCGCTTCTGCATCCCGTGCGAGTAGTACCCGACGCGCGTGTCGGCGGCATCGGCCAGGCCGACCTGCTCGAGCAACGTGCGTGCCCGCGCCGTTGCGGCCCCTCGGCGCAGCCCGTGCAGCCGGCCGAAGAACACGAGATTCTCGAGGCCCGAGATGCGGAGGTAGAAGCTTCGATCGCCCGACGGGATGAGGCCAATCAGTTGCCGCATACGCTGGGGTGCCCGTGACGCGTCCATCGAGAGCACCGAGACCGCCCCCGAGGTAGGCATCAGCAGTCCGGCGAGCGTCCGGATGAGCGTCGTCTTGCCTGAGCCGTTGGGGCCGAGGAGCGCGTGAATCTCCCCCGGCGCAACGGCGAGCGAGACTTCGCGGAGCGCAATCTTCTCTCCGTACGCGCGCGTCACGGTGACCAGCGCGAGCGCCGGTGTCGCGCAGACAACGTCACTTGTGCGCAGCGGCAGTGAAAACCTCCCCTTGTCACACCATGATGCGAAGGCCCGCACCGAGCGGCAACTCACCGAATGGCTAGGTTTGTGCCCCGACCGACGAAGCTGGCTCTACAAACGCCTTGATCCCAAGGATCTGGTCGAAAATGCCTGCGAGGTCGCAGGTCAAGGACCTGCGCTCGTACCGCGCCAGAACGGACTGGTCCGGCGGAGGCGCCGGCTCGCCGCGGCGGAAGCGGTCGATCTGCTCCCGCAGGATGCGTTTCATGGCCTGCACGTCCGGAGGTCCGCAGATGTGCGCAGTGCCGACGGCCTCGAGGAGCTCGCGGGCGTCGCCTTCGGGGACGGCGGCCAGGATCGGCCGCCCCGAGGCGACGTACTCGTAGGTTTTGCCCGGGGTGATGCTGGCCCGCGTGCCGGGCCGGAGATCCTGCATCGGCAGGAAGAGGAGATCGGCGGAGCGGATGAGGCCGATCGTCTCGGCGTGGGGGAGGTAACCGAGGAGCTTCACGGCCGGTTGGTGGGCGGCTACAGCCCGATCGCTGTCGGAGAGGACGCCCGCCAGGTGGAGCTCGACGAGTTCGGCGAGCTCCGGCTCATCGGCGAACAGTTGTTCGATGGCTTCGGTGAGGTACACGTGGGAGCGCGTGAGGATGTCGACGTCCTCCGCCGTTCCACCCAAGATCTTCTTCACCGGCGACGTCCGCCGGTGGCGCTCGCCGCGTGCAGTGTGCATCGAGCCGGTGTGGACGATCCGGAACGTCGAGTCGGTCCGCTCGGGCCGCGGCCCCGCGAAGTCGGAGACGTCGTAGCCGTTCGTGATCGAGACGACAATCCTCCGTCCGAGCTCCGGGAATGCACCTACGAGCTTCGCCGCCGACTCGGGCGTGTTCATCACGATCGCCTCGGCGGTTCCGAGGAGCTTGCGCATGCGCCTCAGGTCGATGCTGCGGTGGACCCAGCTGGGGTAGACCCACATCTCGTCGAGCGCCCACGGATCCTGAAGGTCCGCCACCCACGGCTTGCGGAGCTCCTGCGAGAGCCGGGCGGCGCTCTCTGCGGTGTCGTACGGGATCAGCGATGCGAAGATCAACTCGGTCTCCTGCGCGACCTCGCGTGTGAGCTCGAACGACCCCTCTAGCCACCACTTCAACTGCGGGGCGCGCAACCCGAGCCAGCGCTCGGCGCGCTCGCGCCACGAGGAGCTCCCCTCCGGCTCCGGTCCTGGTAGCCGGTGCACGGTCGGCCCGCCGTCCTCGAGGAGCGTCGAGTCAGTGGGCGTCCAACGGCTGTCCGTCGTCCCCGGACCGCTGATGACGATGGGCTCGTAGCCGAATTCCGGGAGGTATCGGGCGAACCTCCGGTTGCGCTGCACTCCGCCGCCGCCGATCGGCGGGAAGTGGTACGCCAGGAAGAGGATCTCCTTCACCGAAGGGCCTCCTCCGCACCGGAGAAGGCGTTCGCGTTCGCCTTCGCCCGCGCCCGCACGAACAGACGGTACAAACCGACTGCTGCGCGTCCGAAGGTGGCCCCAGCACGACCCACGTCCTCCAGTTTAGGCGGCATCCTTTTCGGGCCAAGCCCCCCGGAAGTACAGAGTTGGACTCGAGGCTCCCGGCTCGGTGTCTCGGATGCTAAAACGAGCAAGCCTTGGTCGCCGCATCCTTCTACGGACGTACGAGGTCGTGGGCCGCATCGAGCGACACTGTTCGGCGGTGGCGCGAGCGGCGCTACCTCCTCTTTCTCGAGCTCTGCCAGGTCCGGCCGGACGAGGCGATCCTCGATGTCGGCGCCGGCAAGGGCGGCGCTCTCGAGCGGTTCAACAGGACGAACCCGATCGTCGCGATCGACCTCCAGCCGTACACGAGCGAGTGGCTCGCGGCGCCGAACGTCGAGGTGAGGGTCGCGGACGGGACGAAGCTCGAGTTCGCTGACGGCGAGTTCGGCGTCGCGTTCTCGAGCTCCACGATCGAGCACGTGCCGCAGGAGCTTCAGGAGGCGTTTGCGTCGGAGATCCGGCGCGTCGGCCGCCGCTACTTCGTCCAGACGCCGAACCGGTACTTCCCGATCGAGCCGCACTACCAGTTCCCGCTCTTCCAGTTCCTGCCACACCGCGTGCAGCGGGCGCTGAACAACCGCTTCTCGCTCGGCTGGCGGGCGAAGGGACACTGGGAAGAGGTGAATCTCCTTTCGGCGAGGCAGCTTCGACGCCTCTTCCCCGACGCGGAGATCCACCGCGAGCGCATGTTCGGGCTCACGAAGAGCCTGATGGCCGTGCGCCGCTAGCCTGCTCGGGACGCTCGTTTCCTGCCCGTTCGGGTGAGGGCGGAACTAGACGAACGCGGGTCGTGGCCACTCGAGGTCGCTCATAGCATCGAACGTGTGGGCGAAAAACCTTTCGCGAGCATTTGCACGGCACCGCGTTCGGTCGTGCTCGGCTGCGGCATCGACGCCGTCGACCTGAGCGGAGCGGTCGAGGCGATCGAGGAGCGGATTGCACAGCGTGAGCCTTGCCAGCATGTGGCGATCAACGCGGCGAAGCTGGTGCGGCTACAGCGCGATTCCCAGCTGCGCGAGGTGATTGCCGGTTGCGAGCTCGTCACCGCCGACGGACAGGCGGTCGTTTGGGCCGGACGCGTCCTCGGCCGTCCGCTGCCCGAGCGAGTGGCGGGCATCGACCTGATGGATGCCCTGGCCCGGCGCGCCAGCGACCGCGGCTACCGCGTCTACGTCCTCGGCGCCCGTCCGGAAGTGCTCGAGCGGGCGCTCTCTACCCTTCGCGACCGGTATCCGGGGATCGAGGTCTCGGGGCGTCACGGCTATTTCAGCCGCGAGGAGGAGGCCGAGGTCGTCGACAGCATCGCGCAGGCGGCTCCCGACATCCTCTTCGTCGCCCTGGAGACACCGGCGAAGGAGCTCTTCCTGGCCCGGCATCGCGACCGCCTGAGGATCCCGTTCGCGATGGGCGTCGGCGGAGCGGTCGACATCCTCGGGGGCGTGCGGAAGCGCGCCCCGCGCTGGCTGCAGCGACTCGGTCTCGAGTGGGCCTTCAGGCTTGCCCAGGATCCGCGCAGGCTCGCACGGCGGTACCTCGTCGGTAACACGCATTTCACCTGGCTCGTCGCGCGTGAGCTCGTCCGGCAGAGGTTGGCCCTATGAGCAAGACCGTGGTGCACGTCGTCGGTGCCAGGCCGAACTACATGAAGATGGCGCCGGTCTACGCGGAACTGGCGCAGACCGGGCTTGTCGAGCAGTACCTGATCCACACCGGCCAGCACTACGACAAGCAGCTCAACGACGTCTTCTTCTCGGAACTGCCGCTGCCGGAGCCGGACGTGATGCTCGAGGTGGGCTCGGGGTCACACGCGGAGCAGACGGCTCGCGCGCTGGTGGGCCTCGAACGGGCCTTCCTCGAGCTGAAGCCGGACCTCGTCGTCGTTCCGGGGGACGTGAACTCGACCCTCGCGGGCGCACTGGCGGCCGTGAAGCTGCAGATCCCGGTCTGCCACCTCGAGGCTGGTCTACGGAGCTTCGACTGGGAGATGCCGGAGGAGCACAACCGCAAGATCGCCGACCACCTCGCGACTCTGCTGCTGGCGCCGTCTCAAGACGCCGTGGGCAATCTCGCTGTGGAAGGCATCGCGGGGGAACACGTCGTTCTGATCGGCAACACGATGATCGATTCGCTGATGGCGAACCTGGAGACGGCTCGGGCGCGTGCGGCCTGGAGTGAGTACGGCCTCAAACTCAGCCGCTACGTCCTTGTGACGCTGCACCGTCCGGCGCTCGTAGACAATGCAGAGCTGCTCGAGAAGACGATCTCGGCCCTGGGCGTCGTCGCCCGCACCTTCCCGGTCGTCTTCCCGATGCACCCGCGCACTCGGGCGAGGCTGGAAGACGCAGGCGTCGGGATCCCCGCAGGGGTGCAGATCACCCACCCGCTCTCGTACACGGAGTTCCTCTCGCTCGAGCTCGGGGCGGGGGCGGTGGTGACGGACTCGGGTGGTGTTCAGGAAGAGACGACGGCTCTGGGCGTTCCGTGCTTCACGCTCCGCGCCAACACAGAACGGCCGGTCACCGTGACCGACGGAACGAACGTCGTCCTCGGATTGGACCCGGACCGGCTGATCGAGGTTCCCCACAGGCTCAGGGGCCCCCGCGTGGCGCCGCGGCCGCCGCTCTGGGACGGCGCCGCGGGCAAGCGGGCCGCGATCGAGATCGAACGCGTGCTCGGCGCCGAGCTCGCGCGAACCGCCTAGCGCCGCTCGTCGGCTCCCGCGTCGGCCCGCGAACCGTGCGGTCTCGCCTGACCGTCGATGTCGTGCCGCGGATACCCGCTTCTTCCGCCGTGGTTGATGGCAGGTGAGCCGGCCTTCAGATGGAGATTGAAGCTTCCCGGACTGGAGTCGATGAAGCCCAGGGTGGCGACGTTCCTGTCGGTGGAGCCGCACCTGGTGCCCTTCCAGACGTTGAAGCTGTAGGTGACGCCTGTGCGGAAGCAGTTGTGGCGGCTCATCGGGCCGAGATTGCCGACGAAGCGGTTGTTGCGGGAGATCTCGCCCGTGGGCATCCGCGGCTCCTGCAGCCACGAGTTGTAGCGGATCGTGCAATTGGTGCACTCACGCATGTTCAGCGAGTAGTACGTCGGCCCGCCGG
>Ga0307312_10001147_pt1 | contig 13336 bp, 10 predicted proteins | sample ER_DNA_202_FD_194489 | JGI IMG/M metagenome (GOLD analysis project Ga0307312, IMG submission 194489) | Bulk soil microbial communities from the East River watershed near Crested Butte, Colorado, United States - ER_DNA_202 | ecosystem: Environmental > Terrestrial > Soil > Floodplain | place...
GGTCGCGGCGGCACTCCTCGCCTGGTTCGCGTTCGGCGAGTCGATCACGCGGCGGACGGCTCTCGCCATGGCGATCGCCCTCGCGGGCGTGGCCCTCATGGTCGGCGGCCCCGGGAGCGGCGGCGTGCTCGGCGTGACGGCCTCCCTGGTCATGATGCTCGCCTTCGCGGTCAGCATCGTCATCGTGCGGCACCGGCGCGACGTTTCCATGCTGCCGGCCATCTGTCTCTCACAAGTGCTCGTCGTCGCCGTAGCGGCTCCCTTCTCACATCCCGGGTCGGGAACAGGGCGTGACCTTCTGCTCCTTGTCCTCCTCGGCGTCGGCCAGATGGGCCTCGGCCTCGCCTTCGTGACCATGGGCGCGCGGCTCCTGCCCGCCTCCGAGGTGGCTTTGATCACGCTGCTCGAGGTCGTCCTCGGGCCGCTCTGGGTCTGGATCTCCATCTCGGAGCAGCCGGCCGCCACCGCGATCGCCGGCGGCTGCGTCGTCATCCTGGCAGTGCTTCTTCAGGCGACCGAGAAGACGCGTGCGATGGCCACTCCGAGCCCCACCACCGTCCCCGGCCGGGCGCGCTAGGGCAAGCAGCCTAGAATCGCGACCCCCGGCCTCGTACCCTTTCCGCATGCCCGTTTGTGCCAGATGCGGCCAGGAGAACCCGGAAGGCGCCCGCTTTTGTAACGCCTGCGCTGCTCCGCTCAGCGCCGAGCAACCAGCGTCACGGGAAGAGCGGAAGGTCGTCACGGTCTTCTTCGCCGATCTCGTCGGCTTCACCGGACGAGCGGAGCAGCTCGACCCGGAGGACGTGCGCGCCATGCTCTCGCCGTACTACGGGCGCCTGCGGTCGGAGATCGAGCGCTTCGGCGGGACGGTGGAGAAATTCATCGGCGACGCGGTCATGGCGGTCTTCGGGGCCCCCGTCGCGCACGAGGACGACCCGGAGCGCGCCGTCCGCGCCGCACTCGCCGTTCGCGAGGCCATTCTCGAACTGAACGAGGCCGACCCGGCGCTCGACCTGCACGTGCGCATCGCCGTCAACACCGGCGAAGCAGTCGTTGCCCTGGGGGCCCGCCCCTCCGAGGGCGAAGGGATGGTGGCCGGAGACGTCGTCAACACGGCCGCGCGCCTCCAGGCTGCCGCGCCGGTGGACGGCATCCTCGTCGGCGAGACCACCCGCAGGGCCAGCGAGAGGACAATCGAGTACGGCGAGGCCGAGCCGGTGCGCGCGAAGGGGAAGTCCGAGCCGATCCCGGTTTGGGAGGCGTTGGCCGCCCGGGCTCGCTACGGAGTGGACGTTCAGCAGAGCGGCGGCGCCGCACTCGTCGGCCGGCGGGAGGAACTGGACCTGCTCTCCGATGCCCTCGGCCGCGCCCGGCGGGAGCGCACGCCGCAGCTCCTCACGCTCGTGGGAGTCCCGGGCATCGGCAAGAGCAGGTTGGTGTGGGAGCTCGCGCAGGCCGTCGACGCGGATCCGGAGCTGATCGTCTTCTGGCGGCAGGGCCGCTCGCTGCCGTACGGCGAGGGCGTCGCCTTCTGGGCTTTGGCGGAGATGGTCAAGGCTCAGGCGGCGATCCTCGAGACCGATCCCGCCGACGTGGCCGAGACGAAGCTTCGTGAGACGATCGCCGATCTCGTTCCCGACCCGGCGGGCGCGCGCTGGATCGAGGGCCACCTACGCCCGCTCGTTGGGCTGAGCGGCGAGGCCGACCCCGGTATGGATCGGCGCGACGAGGCGTTCGGCGCCTGGCGCCGCTTCTTCGAGGCGCTCGCCGAGCAGCGCCCCCTGGTACTCGTCTTCGAAGATCTCCACTGGGCCGACGACAATCTGCTCGACTTCGTCGATTACCTCGTCGACTGGGTGACCGACTCGCCCTTGCTAGTCATCGGGACTGCTCGGCCGGAGTTGCTCGAGCGCCGGCCCGAATGGGGCGGAGGCAAGGCGAACGCGGCCACGGTCTCCCTCTCTCCGCTCGCCGATGAGGAGATCGCACGGCTGCTGGCAAGCCTGCTCGAACAAGCCGTCATGCCCGCCGAGACGCAGGCTCCACTCCTCGCTCGGGCCGGGGGGAACCCGCTCTACGCCGAGGAGTACGCGCGCATGGTTTCCGAGCGGGGCGTGGCTCCGACGGACGACTCTCCATTGCCCGAGAACGTTCAGGGGATCGTCGCCGCACGGCTCGATGCGCTCTCCACCGAGGACAAGACGCTCATCCAGGACGCTGCCGTGCTCGGGAAGGTGTTCTGGAGCGGGGCTCTCGCCGCCATGAACGGGCTCCAGCGCTGGACCGTGGAGGAGAGCTTGCACCGGCTCGAGCGCAAGGAGTTCGTGCGGCGGGAGCGGCGCTCGTCGGTGGCGACCGAGACGGAGTACGCGTTTCGGCATGTGCTCGTCCGCGACGTCGCCTACGGACAGGTCCCTCGCGCCCTTCGAGCCGAGAAGCACCGGCTCGCGGCCGAGTGGATCGAGGCGCTGAGCGCCGATCGTGAGGACCGCGCCGAGATGCTCGCTCATCACTATCTGAGCGCGCTCGAGTTTGCCCGCGCGGCGAGCCAGGAGGTCGCGGCGATCGCCGAGCGCGCCCGTGTTGCCCTGCGCGAAGCGGGGGACCACGCCTACGAGCTGAACGCCTTCATGGCCGCGGCGGCCTTCTATCGAGAGGCGGCCGAGTTGTGGCCTCAAGACGATCCCCGCCGCGGGCAACTGCTCCTTCGCTACGGCAAGACGCTCTTCTTGGCGGACCCGGCATCCGTACTCACCGACGTCCTCCTGGAGGCCCGCGACCTCTTGCTCGCCTCCGGGGAACGTGCAGAGGCCGCCGAAGCGGAGGTCACGATCGCCGACTTCAACTGGGCGGTCAAGGCTGAGCGGGGTTTGGCGAACCCCCATTTGGAGCGAGCCGCCGCCCTGATCGACGATGCCGACCCCTCCAGGTCGAAGGCGTTCGTGCTGAGCGAGTTGGCCCGGTTCGCCATGCTCGGCGACGACGACGCCAAGGCCGTCGAGCTCGCACGGGAGGCGATCGCCATGGCCGAGCAGCTCGGATTCGACGAGATTCGCGGGCGGGCTCTCAACTTTCTCGGTGTCTCCGCGGTCAAGCTGGGCGACTTGGAGGGTTTGACCGACATCGAGCGCTCCATCGAGCTCACCTCGGAGAGTCCGGGCGAGAGACTCCGGGGTCTCATCAATCTCGCGTCGATGCTCGGTGAGCTCGGAGAGCTCACGCGCAGCATGGAGCTGCACGAGCAGGGCCTGCGAGAAGCAGAGCAGATGGGCGTGCTAGATCCCCTCTGGTGGCTGAGGGCAGAGCGCAGCTGGGACGAATACCTCAGCGGCCGTTGGCCCGAAGCGCTCGCGCACGCCGGCGAGTTCTTGGCCGAGGTCGGGGCGGGACGCGTCCATTACATGGAGGGAACGCCGTTCGTCGTGCGCGGATTGATCCGGCTCGCCCGCGGAGAGGGCACGGGGGCGCTGGCCGATACGGAGCGCGTGCTCGCGCATTCCCGAGCCGCGCAGGATCCCCAGCTCCTGCACCCGAGCCTCGCGTTTCACAGCCACGTCCTTCTCGCCTGCGGCAGGCGACAGGACGCCGAGCCCCTCGTCGACGAGCTCCTCGAGCGGCTGCGCGCGAGCAGGAGCAGCACGCTCTCGTACTGGGTGGTGCCCTTCGCGGTTGTCCTGACCGCGCTCGACCGCCCCGACGAGCTGGAAGAACTCGCTCGCAGCGCGATCGTCTCGACGCGGTGGCTCGACGCCGCCCAGGCCTACGGAGCGGGCCGGTTCGAAGAGGCCGCCGCGATCCATGCCGACATCGGCTGCATTCCGGAGGAAGCTTTCGCCCGCTTGCGCGCGGCGGAGGCGCTGGTCGATGAGGGCCGGCGCGCGGAGGCGGATGCCCAGCTCGAGCAGGCGCTCACCTTCTATCGCTCCGTCGGCGCAACCGCCTACATCCGGGAAGCCGAGAGCCTTTTCGCCGCGTCGGCCTAGCGCGACACGGCGTACGCGGCCTCGAAGGGCTAGCAGAGCGGACCCGTTTTGTAACCGCGCAGGAGCTTTATAGACTCGGCTTCCCGAGCTCCCACAGGAGGCCCTTCATGCTTCGTTCGCTCTCTGCGGTCTTTGCCGCGCTCCTTCTCGCCCTTTTCGCCGCTGCCGGCTGCGGCGGGGACGACAACACAGGCGGAGAAGCCGCGGGCACCGGTGCGACAACGGGGGGCGAAACCGGCGGAGGAGAGCCGATCAAGGTCGGCTTCCTGTACATCGGACCACCTGGGGACGCCGGCTGGACCTTCCAGCACGACGAAGGGCGCAAGTACGTGGAGGAGCAACTGCCGAACGCAGAGACGACCTTCCTCGACAGCGTCCCGGAGGCGAACTCGGGCCCGGCCATCGACCAGCTCGTCTCCCAGGGCAACAAGGTCATCTTCGCAACGAGCTTCGGCTACGGCGACACGGTGATCCAAAAGGCGAAGCAGTACCCGGACGTGCTCTTCGAGCACGCGACCGGCTTCCAGCGCGCCGACAACGTCTCGACCTACTTCGTCCAGCACTGGGAGCCGTCGTTCCTCCTGGGGATGATCGCCGGCCGGATGACGAAGACGAATCACCTCGGTTACGTCGGCTCGTTCCCGATCCCTGAGGTGATCCGGGACGTCAACTCCTTCACGCTCGGCGCCCAGAGCGTGAACCCGGACGTCAAGGTGCAGGTAGTCCTCATCAGCACCTGGTTCGACCCGCCCAAGGAAAAGCAGGCGGCGAAGTCGCTGATCGACGCAGGGGCGGACGTCCTCTTCGGGATCGAGGACAGTCCCTCCGTCCTCCAGGAGGCCGCAGCGAACAACGCGTATGCGGCGACCTGGAACTCCGACATGACGCGGTTCGGTCCGACGGCGTTCCTCTCGGCAGTCGAGTTGGACTGGGGCAAGCACTACGTCGACCGCGTCAAGGCTGCGCTGGACGGCTCGTGGGAATCTGAGGACTACTGGGGCACTCTCGCGGAGGGCACCGTGAAGCTCGCGCCGTACGGCGAGTCCGTTCCCCAGGAGGTCCGCGACGAAGTCGACGAGAAGCTGGCCGGCTTCAAGGATGGGAGCTTCAAGCCGTTCGTGGGGCCGATCAAGGACCAGAGCGGCAAAGTCCGCTTCGAAGACGGGCATGAGATGACCTTCGAGGAGTTCCTAACGTGGGATTGGTTCGTCCAGGGCGTCCAAGGCAAGCTGCCCGGCTAGGGCGGAGCTACAGGAAGGGACTGACGTGAACTACGAGGAGTATCTGCGGCGGGTTCCGAAGGTCGAGCTGCACTGCCACTTCGAGGGCACCGTGCGGCCCCAGACCTTCGCGGACCTGGCGCAAAAGCACGGCGTCGAGCTGCCGACCAAGGATGCGGACAAGCTCTACGACTACGACTCGATCTACGAGTTCCTGAAGATCTTCGCGATGGTCTCCTCGACACTGCGCGACCAGGAGGATTTCGTGCGGGCCGCGTTCGAGTCGATCGAGGACGGGGTCAAACTCGGGAACCTCAAGTACCGGGAGATGTTCTTCAACCCGACGCTGCATACGGGGCGCGGGATCCCGTACAAGACCGTCGTGGACGGGCTCGTCGAGGGCGCCCAGCAAGCCGAGCGCGAGTTGGGAGTGAAATGCCGGCTGATCGCGGACGTCTACCGTCAGGACCCGCCCGAGGTGGCGAGGGAGATGGTCGAGCAGGTGCTCGAGCACCGCCCCGACGAGGTGATCGGGCTGGGGATGGACGGAGCCGAGGCTCCGGACCCGCCCGAGAAGTTCGTCGAGTCCTATCGCCTGGCGAAAGAGGGAGGGCTACGCCTGACCGCTCACGCCTGCGAGGACGCGCCGGCGAAGAACGTGGCCACGTGCCTGGACGTCCTCGGTGTGGAGCGGATCGACCACGGCTACCACGTGCTCGGCGACCCGGAGCTCGTGAAGCGGACCCGTGACGAGGGCATCACGTACACGGTGTGCCCCACGGCGACCGCCGTCTGCTACTTCGAGGCCGACGACCTCACCAAGCATCCGATCCGCCAGATGGCCGACGAAGGGCTCAAGATCATGCTCAACTCGGACGACCCGCCCATGTTCCACACCGACATCGGCACGGAGTACGTCGGCATGGTGCAGGCGGCCGAGTGGGGGCCGGAGCGCGTGCGCGAGTTCGTCATGAACGGAATCGACGGCTCGTGGGCCTCGGACGACGAGAAGCGCCAGATGCGTCAGGAGTTCGAGCGCGAGCTCGACGAGCTGGACGCCCAGCTCGAGCGCTAAGAACTCGTTTCAGAATGGGGCTCGTCGCTGGGCCGTGCTGAGTGGATGCGAGGCCAGGACGCAGGGAGCGCTCGTATCGAATGAGATACGGGCGCGACCCGTCCATTCTGAACGCGGATGCGTTGCGCCGCACAGCGCGGCTCCGGCGGCACAGCTCTCATTTTGGAACGGGTTCTAACTAAGCCCAGCCGGAACGGACGAGATCAGCCTTCGCGGAGGTACGGAACGCCAAGCGCGTCCGGAGCGCCGAGCCGCTTGCGCGTGCCGAGCAGGGTCACGACGACGAGGACGACGAGCGTCGCGAGGTAGGGAATCATCCCGAGGACGATCGGCGACACGTCCACGCCGATGATCTGGGCCCGGAACGCGAGCACGTCGAGCGCCCCGAAGAAGTAGGCGCCGACGAGGACGCGCAGCGCGCTCCAGGTCGCGAAGATCACGAGCGCCAGGGCGATCCAACCTCGTCCGGCCGTCATCCCTTCGGACCAGCCCGGCGACTCGGCGAGCGAAAGCGTGGCTCCCGCAAGCCCCGCGAGGGCGCCGCCGAAGAGGACTGCGCCATAGCGGTAGAGCGTCACGGATACGCCCATCGCGTCGGCCGCGGCCGGGTTCTCCCCGGCCGCCCGCAGGTGGAGCCCGAGCCGCGTGCGGCGAAGAATCCACCAGACCACCGGGGCAAGCACAAGTCCTGCGTAGACGAGGACGTGGTGGTCGAAGAGGATCTCCCCGACTCCCGGGAGCGAGCCGAGGAGCGGCAGCTTCTCGTCGTGGAAGCTGGTCCGGGCCGGGACGCCGATAACCGAGCGTCCAAGAAGGGCAGCCAGACCGGTCCCTGCGATGGTGATCCCGAGCCCGGAGATGATCTGGTTGGCGCGGAGCGTGACAGAGAAGAACGCGTGCACGGAGGCGAGGACGGCTCCGGCCGCGAGGGCGGCGGCCACGCCCGCGACCAGGGACCCGGTCTCGTTCATGGCGAGGAAGCCGGTGACGGCCCCGACGAGCATCATCCCCTCGATCCCGAGGTTGATGACTCCGGCCCGCTCGGCGACGACCTCTCCCAGCGCGGCGAAGAGGAGGGGCGTGCCGGCTGCGACGGCCGCGGTCAGGAGGGTGGTCAGGGTATGGACGGCTCCTCCTTCTGAAGCGTCTCGAGCCGGCGCCGGCCGCGGAAGCGCCCCGGGATCCACGGGGTCAAGCGCGCTCCGGTGAGCGTCGATCCGGCGAGGGCGCAGAAGAGGATCAGCCCCTGGACGAGGAGCACGAACGACTGTGGCACTCCGAGCGCCTGGAGCGCGAAGCCGCCGACGACGAAGCCGGCGAAGAGAAAGGCGACGGCGAGGGTCCCGAGGAGGCTGGCTCCGGCGAGCGCCGCAATCAGGATCGCCATGTAGCCGTACCCTGGGCTGATCCCCTGCCGCAGCCGCCCGAAGCTCATCGAGACCTCGACCATCCCAGCCACGCCGGCGAGCGCCCCCGCGACGAGCATGATCACGATGATGTTCCGCGCCGTCGAGATGCCTGCGACCCTCGCCGCTTCGGGGCTGGCGCCGATCATGCGCACCTCGAAGCCCCATTTCGAGCGGTGGAGGAGCACGAGCAGGACCGCCGCGGCGACGAGCGGGAAGAAGACGCCGACGTGGAGAAGGCTCCCGCCCAACCGAGGCAGGAGCGCCGCGGAGCTGAAGATGTCGGTGACCGGGAAGTTGAAGCTTTCGGAGCTCCGCCACGGACCCGTCACGAGGTAGGCGACGAGAAGGATGGCGACGTAGTTCAGGAGCAGCGTCGTGATGATCTCGTTCACGCCCCAGAGCGCCCGTGGAATCGCAGCGATCAGGGCCCAGACGGCGCCGGCGACCATCGCGGCGCCGACCATGAGCGGCAGGAGGACAAACGCCGAGTGGGTGGAGAAGGTGAGAGCCGCCCACGTCGCTCCGATTGCTCCGGAGTGGAACTGGCCCTCCGCGCCGATGTTCCAGAGCCGCATGCGCAGGCAGACGGCGACCGCGAGACCCGTGAGTGCGAGCGGAATCGCCTTCAGCGCGGTCTGCGTGAGCGCGAACTCTGACCCGAACGCACCCCGCAGGAGCGAGGAGATTCCGTCGTACGGCGAGACGCCGATCGCCGCGAGGACGAGCCCCGACAGCACGAGGCCGACCGCGACCGCGAGGAGCTGGATCGCGAACGACTGGAGCGAGCGGCGGACCGACGTCATGCGGCGCGGCCGGCCATCAGGAGCCCGATCTCCTCCTCGTCCACCTCGTGGGCCGAGAACGTCCCCATGATCCGTCCTTCGTACATGACCGCGACGCGGTCGGAGATACGGACGAGCTCGTCCAGGTCCTCGCTGATCACGAGCACGGCCCGCCCCGCGTTCCTCTGCTCGATCAGGAGGCGCCGAGTCGCTTCGGCCGCGCCCACGTCGAGGCCGCGGGTCGGCTGCGCCGCGATCAGGAGGCGAGGGTCGGCCGAGATCTCGCGCGCGAGGACGACCTTCTGCACGTTGCCACCGGAGAGCGAGGCCACCGGTGCGTCGAGGTCGGCGCCACGGATGTCGAACCGCTTCGCCAGCTCCTCGGCAGCGCGCCTGGCGCCCCGGCGGTTGAGGAAGAAGCGGCCGGCGACGGGGGCGCTGCGATAGCTCTTCGCGATCAGGTTCTCGGCGATCGAGAGGGCCGGAGCGACGCCTTGCCGGAGCCGGTTTTCGGGGCAGTAGCCAATCCCGGCGGCGATTCGGCGAGGGATCGACCAGCGGGAAACGTCCTGGCCCTCGAAGAGCACCCGGCCACCGGAGAGTGAACGAAGGCCAACGACGACCTCGGCGAGCGCGAGCTGCCCATTGCCGGCGACTCCGGCTAGCCCGAGGATCTCGCCCGCGCGCACCTCGAGCTCGATGCCGCCGAGGGCGGGGAGACCGCGGTCGTCCGCCGCTTCGACCGCCTCCAGCCGCAGGACAGGGGCGCCGGCCTCGCGCTCTCCGGGTGCGGCGGCCTGGGGGAGATCCTGCCCGATCATCATCCGGGCCAGCTCACCCTGTGTCGTCTTTGCTTTCGCGACCGTCGCGACGTTGCGGCCGCGACGAAGCACGGTGATCCGGTCCGCGACCGCCATGACCTCGTCGAGCTTGTGGCTGATGAAGACGACGCCTCGGCCTTCCTCGGCCATGCGTCGCAGGCTCTCGAACAGGCCGAGGGACTCCTGCGGCGTCAGGACGGCGGTGGGCTCGTCCAGGATGAGGACCCGAGCGCCGCGATAGAGGTTCTTCAGGATCTCCACGCGCTGCTGCTCGCCGACGGACAGGTGCCACACGGGGCGGTCCGCCTGTACCGGCATTCCGTAGGTCTCAGAGAGGCGGGCGATCTCGCGCTCGAGCGGTCCGGGGCGGAGAATCGCTTTCGGGGTATGCCAGCCGAGCGTGACGTTCTCGGCGACGGTGAAGCGGTCGACGAGGCGGAAATGCTGGTGCACCATGCCGATCCCGCGGTCGATGGCGGCGCGCGGGGAGCGAACGGGGGAGTCGTCGCCGAGGATCTCGATCGTGCCCGCGTCAGGGCGCAGCAGCCCTGAGAGGACGTTCATCAGCGTGGTCTTCCCGGCGCCGTTCTCGCCGAGCAGCGCGTGGATCTCGCCCGCCTCGAGCTCGAAGTCGACGCCGTCGTTCGCGCGGACGCCCGGAAACTCCTTGACGATCCCGCGAAGCGCGACCAGCGGCTGCTCGGCGTTCATTCCACGAACGGCGGGACGAGCCGCCCTCCGGTGATGACGAGGTCGGCCGGCTCTCTTCCCATGCAGACCGCCGTCAGCGAGCGCGTCAGGTCCGCGAGTGGCTGTCGATCCCAAGGCGCTGCCCGGTTCATGCGCTTCCTCCACTCGGCGGGTCGGGGAGGAGATCCTAAAGCCGCGGCCCGGCCTCAGCCTTTGACAGGGGCTCCCTTGACGCGGTCGTAGAGCTTCCCGACGATCTCCTCCGCCTGTTCCTCGGAGACCTCACCGGGCGGCCCGAACAGCTCGACGTCGTAGGCGAAGTCGCCGTCGGCGAAGCGGATGGCGTAGGAGTCGTACGGGCGGTCCTGGTCGGTTCCCGCCGCCTTGATGTCGGCGGCCGTCGCGAAGCGCCGGACGCCGGTGGCGTCCGGGATCCCGTCGACGTCGAACTCCTGCACCTGCGTCGCGCACGTCTCCGGACAGGGCCGCAGGCCGTCGGTGTGGAGCAGTTCGGTCGCTCTCGTGGCCCCGTTGTTCGAGTCGAACTGCAGGACGAGGCTGAAGACGTGGACGTCGTGGCGGTCGTGCGCGGCGCCGGGCTCGCTGGGGAAGAAGCGGGTGTCGTGAATTCCTTTGACGAAACCCATCGTCTCGAAGTCACGCCTATCCTTGTCGGTGGGGTTGACGAGCCGATCGCTGAGCTTCGTGATGAACTCCTCGGTGCCGACCGCCGTAACCCGCGTCTCGACCGGATCCGGCTTCGATCCGGGTGCGTCGGCCACGCTGGGGACGCGCTGATCGAGCGCGAGAGGCGCCGCCGCCTTGTCGCCACCGCAGGCGGTCAGGCCGAGGGCGGCGACAGCCGCCACGGTGAGGAGAAGACGCTTCAAGGGGGCTCAGATCCTACGGCTCCCGCCCGCCCGATTCTAGGGGCGACTCCGAGTGGACGCCGTTCGGCCTCCCCGCCCAGTAGGGTCAGAGGATGGAATTGACGACGCCCGCGTTCCTCGTCGCCTGGGCTCTGGCCGGCGGCGCGGCGACCGCAGTCTTTTTGCACGCCAACCGCCACAGCGTCGCTCATGCGACCGCCTGGGGGATCGGCGTCTTCCTCGTCCTCGGTCTTGCGCTCCCGCTCTACGTCCTGCACTACCGGCGCCAGAAGGGCGCGCGCCGCTACTAACTCCGCGGGCCTACCACTTGGAGCGGCGACCGCGGCGGCTCGTGTAGAGGAGCTTGGCGGGAGCTGAGCGCATCCCGGCCTCCTCGAACTGCTCGCCGTGGCCGAGCCGACGCGCGACGCGGCTCGTGTCTGCCTGCTGTTCCGGCAGCACGAACGTGATCGCCGTGCCGCTGCGGCCGGCCCGCCCGGTCCGGCCGGTGCGGTGGACGTAACCCTTGTCCTCTTCCGGCGGGTCGAAGTTGATCACGTGCGTGACGCCCTCCAGGTCGAGGCCGCGTGCGGCCACGTCGGTTGCGACCAGGGCTCTCACCTTGTTGCTTCGGAACCGGGAGAGGGCCCGCTCGCGGGCGTTCTGGGACATGTCCCCGTGCATGGCCACCGCGTCCACGTCGAGGCGCCGGAGCTTCTGCACGAGCCGGTCCGAGCCGCGCTTCGTCCGGACGAAGACGAGTGTGAGCCCGTCGGAGGCGCGGATGTGCTCGGCCAGGGTCTCGACCTTCGTGTCCACCGTGACCGGGACGAAGCGGTGCTCGATCTCGGCGGGCTGCTGCCCCGTAGGCAGATCTGCCTCGAAGTGCGAGGGGTTGCGCGTGTACGCGCGGGCGAGCTGGCCGACCTCGCCGTCCAGCGTGGCCGAGAAGAACATCGTCTGGCGGTTCTGGGGGAGGCGGCGGACGATCCGGTCGACCTGCGGGCGAAAGCCAAAGTCCAGCATGCGGTCGGCCTCGTCCAGGACGAGGATCCGGATGCCGGAAAGGTCGACGAGGCGCCGCTCGGCCAGGTCTTCGATGCGTCCGGGCGTCGCCACGAGAACGTGCGCGGCCTGGGCGCGCTTGGCCTGGGCGCGGAGCGGGACGCCGCCGTAGGCGGACTCGACCACGAGGCCCTTCGTCGCGGCGAGCGACTTGAGCTCGGTGGTCACCTGCACGGCGAGCTCGCGCGTGGGAACGAGCACAAGTGCTGACGGGCGCCTGTCGGCGGTCGTCCGCTCGACGATCGGCACAGCGAACGCGAGCGTCTTGCCCGACCCGGTCGGGGCCCGCGCGAGAATGTCGAGTCCGGCGAGAGCGTCCGGGAGGACGAGCGCCTGGATGCGGAAGGGCGTCTGGATGGAACGAGCGGCGAGCAGGTCGACGATAGGGCTGGACACGCCGAGCTCGCGGAACGATTGCTGCATGTGGAGTTCAACTTCCTTTCGGGTTCGAGACTTGCCTGCCTCGAAACACCCGAAGGAGGAACGAGAAGCTCATCTCACCGGGCGGCCGAATTGCCGTCCCGTAGTCACAGAGTAGCATCGGCAGCACGCTCAACGGCCTTGACCTCCGCCGCCTGGGGTCTCGATCGAGAGGATGTCGCCCGGCGCCAGATCGCCGGTGACCTTCGCCGCGATCTCCTCCCCGTTCAGGAGGTTGCGCCCCGGCCGTCCCGAAGAACCGCCGCGGGCGCCGTGCGGGCCGCGCGTCCGGCGCTCACTGACGATCGAGAAGCGACAGGCTTCGAGCGCCTCGAGCTCGCGGACGACGCCGTCGCCGCCGCGGTGGGCCCCCTCGCCGCCGGAGCCGAGGCGAAGCGCGTAGCGGCGCACGCGCAGGGGATAGGCGAGCTCGAGCGCCTCGATCGGAGTCGAGAGCGTGTTCGACATCGTCACGTGCACGCCCGAGGGCCCGTCGGCATCCGGGCAGGCGCCCTGGCCGCCGCCGATCGTCTCGTAGTAGGTGAAACGCTCGTTGCCGAAGGTGAGGTTGTTCATCGTCCCCTGCCCCTGCGCGGGCACCTCGACGGCCCGCCCGAAGGCGGCGAAGAGGACGTCGGCGATGCGGCAGGAGGTCTCGACGTTGCCGGCGGCGACGGCCGCCGGCGGGCGGGCGTTGACGAGCGAGCCTGCGGGGGCGCGCACGGTCACGGGGGCGAAGGCGCCGCCCGAGGCGGGAACGTCCGGGTCGGTGAGGCAGCGGACGACGAAGTAGGCGGCCGAGCGCGTGACCGCGAGCGGGCAGTTGAGGTTGCCCTCGTGCTGGGCGGCGGTGCCGGCGAAGTCGATCTCGACCTCGTCGCCAGCGATCGTGACGGCGGCGCGGATCTCGAGCTCTCCCTCGCGGGCCTCGAGGACATCGGCAGCCTCGTAGCGCCCGTCGGGGAGGGCGGCGAGCGCGGCGCGCACGCGCCGCTCCGAGTA
>Ga0307312_10001150_pt1 | contig 13313 bp, 11 predicted proteins | sample ER_DNA_202_FD_194489 | JGI IMG/M metagenome (GOLD analysis project Ga0307312, IMG submission 194489) | Bulk soil microbial communities from the East River watershed near Crested Butte, Colorado, United States - ER_DNA_202 | ecosystem: Environmental > Terrestrial > Soil > Floodplain | place...
CTCGCCCCGCCACCACCAGGCCCGCCGTGACCGCTCCCGCGCCGAAGACGCCGATGATGTAGCCGGCCACGGTGTCCTGGCGGCCGAAGGCGTGCGCCCAGGCCGGCGCGAGCGTGTTCACCGGGTCGGAGGCGAAGCCGACCGCGGCCACGATCAGCAGGAAGATCACGAGCTGCGGCCGCCTGCGCAGGATCCCGATGCTCGCGCCCAGGTAGCTCGCGGTGCGCTCCGCCAGCTGCTGGGACTGGGGACCGATGTAGAGCAGCGCGCCGATGAAGATCAGGTACGAGAACGCGTTGAGGCCGAACGCCGCCGGGATGCCAAGGTACTGGACGGCCAGAGCCGCGCTCGCCGGCCCGATCGCGCGGGCCAGGTTGAACGTCATCGAGTTGAGCGCCACCGCGGTCGGCACCTCGGGCTCGGTGACGAGCTGCGTGATCATCGCCTGCTGCGCCGGCGCGGAAAACGCGCTCACCACGCCGAGCGCGACCGCGTCGGCGATCACGACCCCTGTCGGCGCGAGGTGCAGATACGCGAGCAGCCCGAGCCCGGCGGAGAGGACGACGGCGACCGACTGGCTGACGAGCAGCAGCGAGCGGCGGTTCCAGCGGTCGGAGGCGCCGCCGGCCCAGGGCGCGAGCAGCAGGATCGGGATGAACTGCGAGAAGTTGAGGACCCCGAGCAGCAGCGCCGAGTGCGTCTGCCGGTAGACGAGGAGCGAGGCGGCGAGGTTCTGGAACCAGGTGCCGCTGGCCGAGAGAGCGTTGCCGAGGAAGTAGGGGCCGAAGGTGCGCTTGCGGACAAGCGCGAGCGCGGCCGCAGGCCCGACCGCAGCGGCTACGCCCGGCCTGCCTTGTGCAGTTGCGCGTAGATCGAGCGGGCCGTTCGCTCCGGAATCCCGGGCACGCCTTCCAGTTCCTCCTGGCTCGCGGCCAGAAACCGCTCGGCCGAGCCGAAGTGCCGTAGCAGCGCGCGCCGGCGTGCCGGCCCGACGCCCTGCAGCGTGTCGAAGATCGACTCCCGGGCCTTCGCGTCACGGCGTTGCCGGTGGAAGCCGAGGGCGAAGCGGTGCGCCTCGTCGCGGATCCGCTGGAGCAGGTGCAACCCCGGCGAGTCGCGGTCGAGGCGGATCGGGTCCGGCTGACCCGGGACGAAGACCTCCTCCTCGCGCTTGGCGAGCGCAATTACCGCCACGCGTGGCAAGTCGTACGCCTGCATCGCCGCCAGTGCCGCCGCGAGCTGGCCCTTGCCGCCGTCGATCACGACCAGGTTCGGCGTCGCCGCGAACGACTCGTCGTACTCCTCGGCCGCGGCGTCCTCCTGCAGCCGGGCGAAGCGCCGCGAAACCACCTCGGCGAGCGCTGCGAAGTCGTCTTGCCCGTCCAGCGAGCGCACGCCGAACTTGCGGTAGTGCGCCTTCTTCGGCATCGCGTCCTGGAAGACGACCATCGACCCGACCATCGACTCGCCCTGGATGTTCGAGATGTCGTAGCACTCGACCCGGAGCGGCAGGCTTTCGAGGTTCAGCGCTTCGCGCAGCTCTTCCAGCGCCTCCACCCGGCGCAGCCGCTTGCGCTCGGCTTGCACGACCTCGGACTCGAGCGCGAGCCGCGCGTTTTCGGTAGCCAGCTCCTGCAGCCGACGCTTCTCGCCGCGCACCGGCGCCCGCACCTCGACATGCGAGCCGCGGCGGTCGGAGAGGAACTGCTCGAGCGCACTGGTGTCGCCGGCGTCCGGCGGGACGACGAGCTGCGGCGGCACGCTCGGCGCCGAGCCGTAGTACTCGATCGCGAACGCCTCCAGCAGCGTGGGCGTGTCCTGGCCGTCGACGTTCTCGAGGTGGAATGCGTAGCGGTCGATCAGCCGCCCGTCGCGGAGCGGGAAGATCTGCACCGCGGCCCGCTCGCCCTCGACGGCCAGCCCGATCACGTCCACCGAGCCGACCGAGCGCCGGTCGGCCGCCTGCCGCTCGACCAGGTGCCGCACCGCGAACAGGCGGTTCCGGTAGCGCGCCGCCTCCTCGAAGCGCTCGCCCTCGGCGGCCTCCTTCATCTTGCGTTCGAGCTCCCGCTGGATCGGCCGCGTCTCGCCCGAGAGAAACTCGATCACGCGCTCGACGATCTCGCGGTAGTCCTCCTGCGAGACGTAGCCCACGCACGGCGCCAGGCAGCGCTCGATGTGGTAGTCGAGGCAGGGAATCCCGCTGTGGCGGCCGGGCTTCGGCCCTTCACAGGGCCGGTACGGGAAGACGCGGTTGAGCACGTCGAGCGTCTCGCGCACCTTCTTAGCGTTCGCGTACGGCCCGAAGTAGACGACCCCGCGTCGGTGCCGCTCGCGCGTGAACATCACGCGCGGGTAATCGTCCTCGACGGTCACCGCGATGTACGGGAACGACTTGTCGTCGCGCAGGCGGACGTTGAACGGCGGGCGGTGCCGCTTGACGAGGTTCTGCTCCAGGTGCAGCGCTTCGACCTCGGTGTTCGTGACGATCACTTCGACGTCCGCGACCCGCTCGGGCAGCCGCTGGATCGTCGAGCGCGAGTCCGGGGTGGCCTGGAAGTACGAGCGCACTCGCGGCCGCAGCGACTTGGCCTTGCCGATGTAGAGCACCTGGCCGCGCTCGTCGCGGAAGAGGTAGACGCCCGGCTTCGCCGGGAGCCGTTTCAGCTGCTCTTCGACATGTGTGGCCATGGCCGGGCAAGGGTAGCCTCCGACCCCGTGAAGAAGGCCGTGCTCGCAGCGGTCGTCGCGGCGGCCGCTCTGGGCGGCGTGATCCTTGCGGTCGTGCTCTCCGGCGGAAGCGGCGACGACTCACGGGGGAATCCCACGACCACCGGCGCGCAAGCGACGACCGCGCAATCCGGCACCACGCCCGCGACCACCAGCGACTCGACCACGCGCCGCGAGACGACCACGGGCCGCAGCACGACGTCCGCTGCGCCGGCACCGCCGCCACCGCCGCGCGGGCCGCGGGCGAGGTCGTTCGTGCTCGGGACCGTGGACGACTCGCTCGCCCAGCGGGACCCGCGGTTCGCGCAAGCGCAAGCGGACGTCTCCCGCGACGCCGGCTTCGACGCCGCCGTGATCTCGGCGATGTGGCATCCGGGCGAGCGCCGGCCGCCGGCGAGCCTCGTCAGCGTCCTGCGCACGGTCTCGACCGCCCTGCGAAAGGCCAACATGCAGCTCGCCGTGGTCGTCTGGCACGGGCTCGGCCGCGACACTCCGCAGACGCCGGCCGACCGCGCCGCCTTCGCGTCGTGGGCGGCGTCGCTCATGACCGACCTGCCGCAGGTGCGGTACGCGATCGTCGGCAACGAGCCGAACCTGAGCACGTTCTGGAAGCCCCAGTTCGGGGCCGGCGGCAGCGACCTTGCAGCCCGCGCGTACGCCGACCTGCTCGCGCGCACCTACGACGCGATCAAGGCCGCCCGGCCGAACGTGCAGGTGCTCGGCGGCGCGCTCTCGCCGCGCGGCGGCGACCGGCCTGGCGGCACCCGCCCGACGCATTCCCCGACGACGTTCATCCGCGACCTCGGCGCGGCCTACCGCGCGAGCGGCCGCAGCCGGCCGTTGATGGACGCCTTCGCGTTCCACCCGTACATGGAGGCCTCGAGGGACTCGCCGAGCGCCGCACACCCGCAGAACACGACGATCACGCTCGCCGACTATCCGAAGCTGGTCGCGCTGCTCGAGCAGGCCTTCCGCGGCACCTCCCAGCCGGGCGCGCGACTGCCGATCTACTACACGGAGTTCGGAGTTCAGACGGCCGTGCCCGCCGCGAAGCGGCGCTTCTACTCGGACCTCGAATCGCCGGCGCGCACCGACAGCGTCTCGTTCGGGACGCAGGCGGCGTACTACCGGCGCGCGCTCCAGCTCGCCTACTGCCAGCCGACCGTTCGCGGGCTCTTCATCTTCCACACGTTCGACGAGGCGGACGTCGGCGGCTGGCAGTCGGGCCTCTACTTCGCCGACCGCACGCCCAAGCCGAGCCTGCCCGCCTTCAAGCGTGCCGTCGCGGACCTGCGCGAGGCCAAGCTGGGACGCTGCCCGCGCTAGGCTTCCGCGCGTGGCCGGCCAGTACGTCGCCTACACCTTCTTCCGCGTCGATCCCGCCTGGCGGCGACTGCCGATCGACGAGCGTGCCGCGGGCAAGGACGCCTTCGCCGAAACCGTCGAGGAGTTCGCGGGCCGCATGTCGTCGCTGCGCGCCTACTCGACCACCGGCGTACGGCCCGAGACCGACTTCTTCCTCTGGAAGATCACCGAGCGCTACGAAGACCTCGGCGAGCTCGGCGCGGCCCTGAACGCGGCGCCCCTCGCGGGCTGGCTGAACACTCCGTACTCGTACCTGGCGACGACGAAGGCGTCCGAGTACACGAAAGCGCGCAAGCCGCGGCAGGTCGTGCCCAAGGGCTCGCCCTACCTGGTCGTCTATCCGTTCGTGAAGCTCCGCTCCTGGTACTCGCTATCGCTGGATGAGCGCCAGCGCGCGATGGACGAGCACATGCGGGTCGGCCACGAGTTCTCGACGATCGTCAACCACACGACCTACTCGTTCGGAATCGACGACCAGGAGTTCATGACCGTCTTCGAGTGCGACGAGCCGTCCGACTTCATGCACCTGATGCTGACCCTCCGCGACTCCGAGGCGAGCCGCTACACGGAACGGGATACCCCGATCTTCGTCGGGCGGCATTGCGAGATCCGCGAAGCGCTGGACGAGCTCGACGGCGCCGCGATTCGCGACCGCGTCTAGTAGCCGTACGAATGCTCGTCGCGCCAGACGCGCCACATCGCGAAGCCCGCGAGCACGAACACCGCCAGGAAGGCGATCAGGTTCCAGCCGCCGCCGACCGGCTCCCAGAAGCGGACGGCCACGTTCACGACGAGCAGCACCGCTGCGCCGTAGAAGACCACCCGTGAGCGCGACGACCACATCGAGATCTCCTGCCGCCGGTCGCGCCACATCAGGAAGATGAAGTAGGCGATCGCGAGGAAGAAGGCGATCCGCGCGAGCAGCAGGAGCGAGAAGACGGTCGCCTGCAGCTGCAGCGCAACGACCACCACAACGATCAGCCCGATGATCAAGAAGCCGCGCAGCGTCGCGTTCATGTCGTCCCAGGCGCGCTTCACGCGGTTCAGCGTAGCTAGGTAGTTAGAGTTCCGGGGTGGTCGAAGAAGGCAAGCCGGCACCGGATTTCGAGCTCGACAGCGACAGCGGCGAGACCGTCAAGCTGTCGGACCTCCGCGGCAAGCCGGTCGTCCTCTACTTCTATCCCAAGGACGACACACCCGGCTGCACGCGCCAGGCGTGCGGGATCCGCGATGCCTGGGGCGAGTTCCAGCGCGCCGGCGCAGAGGTCTTCGGCATCAGCGCAGATGACCAGGCCTCGCACGAGCGGTTCAAGTCGAAGTACGAGCTGCCGTTCACGCTCCTGGCCGACCCCGGGCACGAGCTCGGCGAGCCCTATGGCGTCGCGCAGGAGGGCAAGAGCTCGTACGAGCGCTCGACCTTCGTGATCGACGCCGACGGCAACGTGGCGAAGATCATGCGGCGCGTGAACCCCGACCGCCACGCGGACGAGGTGCTCGCGGCGCTCAGCGGCTAGCGAACGCGAAAGCTGCTCTGCCCGAGCAGCTTCCCGTAGTCGCCTCGAGTGCGTGGGCCGAAGGCGGGCCAGACGTACCAGGTGTAGAGCCCGCCGACGAGTCTCTGGCGGCCGCCGTACGTCCAGGCGTGCGTCAGTCGCCAGCTTGGCTTCTTCGGCCAAGCGCTCAGGACTTTCCGGCCGCTCCGGAAAAGCTGCACGTTGTAGTAGCTCGCGCCCGCGACCGCGCGCCAGTGCATGGTCGGTGCCGAGCGCAGCCTCGCACCCTCGCGCGGGGCGAGGAGAAGCGCGCTGGCCGGGACGTCGACGGTCACGCCGCCGGACACGTTCCCGGCCGCGTCGGTGGCGACAACCTGGTAGCGGTGGAAGGCGGCGTTGGTGAAGTGCGTGTCCGTGTAACTGCTCCGGGCGCCCGCGTAGACCTTCGTCTGCGCAGCCTGCTTGGCGTCGGTGCCGCGCAGCACCTCCGCGCTCACCGCCCCGCTGCTCAGCCGCCAGGACAGCCGCAGTCGGCCGTACCCGACCGATGCGTGGACACCGGCAGGCTTCGCGGGTGGCACCCGGTCCACGGTCCAGACCCTGGAGGCCGGCACGAGCTCGGTTCCTCCCTGGCCGGTCGCCACCACATAGAAGACGTGCCTGCCGTCGCTCAGGCCGTTCAGAGACTGCGGCGAAGAGCAGTTCGCGAACGCAGCCTGGTCGAGCGCGCAGCCGAAAGTCGCCGCGGGATCGTCGGCCGCGAACGCGAAGGTCGCCGAGTCCGAGCTCGTGATGCTCGCCGGCCCGCTCGTGATCGTCGTCGTCGGCGCCGCAGCCTGGCCGACTCCTACCAGCAGCAGCGCCGCAACGGCGACGGCAGCGCAGAACACGGTTCGCTTCATAGCCCGAGCGCGACCAGCAGGCCGAGGCCGAGGCCGGCCATGCAGGCGAGCGCGCCGAGCACGAGTGCGGTCCGGTTCTCTTCCAGCAGGTCCCGCGCTTCATATGGAACGAGACGGCCCGGGGCCGCCGAGGCGAGGAGGATCAGCGCCGAGGCTCCGAGGCCGACGGCGACCAGCAGGAACAACAAGCCTGAGGTACCGCCTCCAGGCGAGACGGCCAGGGCTGCAACCGGCTTGGCGGCGACCTCACGCACCTTCGCGGATGGCCGAGCCTTCGGCTTGGGCTTGGGCTGGGCCTGCTGCCGAACGACGACGGCGTGCCGCGGTTTCTTGACCGCGTGTACTCGCTTGGCCGGGGGCGGGGGCGGCGGCGGCGGTACGTAGGTAGGAGGAGGCGGCGGAGGCGGTGCCTGATAGGCCGGCGGCGGAGGCGGAGGTGGAACCGGGACCGGCGGAGGCGGCGGTGGCGGGTCGGGCTTCGGCGTGGTCGGCGGCGGATCAGGGTTCGGCAGCGCAGTCGAGGTCCCGGCGAGCGCGCCGCTCGCAAGCACGCCGAGGCCGGCTGCCGCCACGACGAGCACGACCGCCACCGCCACGCGACGACGTGTGCTCTCGACCCGATCCGATCTTCCGCTGATCCCTTACCCCTCCCGCCCTCACCGCCGGAGCGGCGTAAAAAATCGAGATTAGCAGGAAGCTTTGCGACCTACCAAGCCCCGATCGAAGGATGCGGATGAGAGGACTTGAACCTCCACGGGGTTTCCCCCACACGGCCCTGAACCGTGCGCGTCTACCAATTCCGCCACATCCGCTCGCGGGCACAGTGTAGCGGCGGGCTCTCGCCGCTCACGTAGGCTTTTCGGCTTGCGTAGGGGTCTTCTCGTTCTCGCGGCGGCCGGTCTGGCGCTGCCGCTCGCAGGTGCGTCCGCTGGACGGCCCGCGCCGTCGCGCGGCGACACGGTCGAGCTGGTCGCGCTGCTCCACGGCGCGCCGCTGGCCCAGCGGCCCAACGCCGGCGCGGCGATCGAACGCCAGCAGAACGAGGTCGTCTCGCGGATCCGGGAGGCAGTGCCGGAGGCGCGCATCCGCTGGCGATACCGACTCGTGCTGAACGGTCTCGCCGTCGTCGCCCCGGCGGAGGCGGCGGCCCGGATCGCGGCAATTCCCGGGGTGCGTGAGGTGCAGCAGAGCGTCCGCTACCACCGCGACCTGTATCGCAGCCCGCAGGTGATCGGCGCGCCACAAGTCTGGGGCCCGACCCTCGCGACCGCGGGGAACGGGATCAAGATCGGCGTCATCGACGACGGGGTCGACCAAGCGCATCCGTTCTTCTCACCCGCCGGTTTCGCGATGCCGGCCGGCTACCCGAAGGGGAATGCGGCCTACACGACATCGAAGGTGATCGTCGCCCGCTCGTTCCCGCCGCCCGGCGCGAGCTGGCGCTACGCGCAGCTGCCCTTCGACCCGCAGGAGTCCGAGCACGGGACGCACGTCGCCGGGATCGCGGCCGGCGACCACGGCACGAGCGCGCCCGGGCCGGCGGGGCAGGTGGAGGTCTCTGGGATCGCGCCGCGCGCGTACATCGGCAACTACCGCGTGCTGACGATTCCGACGGGCGCGTTCGGGCTCGACGGCAATTCGCCCGAGATCGTGGCCGGAATCGAGGCCGCCGTTCGCGACGGCATGAACGTGATCAACCTCTCGCTCGGCGAGCCGGAGATCACTCCCTCGCGCGACATCGTCGTGCAGGCGATCGACGCGGCCGCCGCCGCGGGCGTCGTGCCCGTGATCGCGGCCGGCAACGACTACGACTCCCTCGGCCCGGGCTCCGTGGGCTCACCGGGCTCGGCGCCGAAGGCGATCACGGCGGCGGCCGCCACTAAGAGCGGCGTGATCGCGTCGTTCTCATCGGGCGGACCGACGCCCGTCTCGCTCGCGCTCAAGCCCGACGTGACCGCGCCGGGGGCGAGCATTCTCTCCTCGGTGCCCGCCCACGACGGCTCGTGGCGCTTCTTCGACGGGACGAGCATGGCCTCGCCGCACGTCGCCGGCGCGGCCGCCGTGCTGCTGCAGCGGCACCCCGGCTGGACGGTCGCGCAGGTCAAGTCGGCCCTCGTCTCCACCGGCGGCCCGGTCACAGGCGGCGCCGGCCGCGAAGTCGCGCCGACTCGCGAGGGCGGCGGGATGATCTGGCTGCCGCGCGCCGACGACCCGCTCGTCTTCGCGCAGCCGGCGAGCTTCTCGCTGGGGCTCCTGCGGCGAAAGCTCCACTACGTTCTCGGCTCCGACCTGACCGACGCCGGTGGCGGCGCGGGCGCCTGGCGCGCCTCGATCCGGCAGCTCGCGAGCATGCGCGGAGCCGCGGTGCACGTGGCCGCGACCGTGGCTGTTCCGGGCAAGCTGACGCTCGCCGTCGACGTCGGCCGCTCGGCTCGAGCCGGCGATGCGAGCGGCTTCGTCGTCCTCACCCGCGGCGGGACGACGCGCCGGTTTCCCTACTGGTTCCGCGTCAGCGTCCCGCGCCTGGGGAGCGAGGGCCACACGGTGTTGAAGCGGCCAGGCGTCTACAGCGGGAACACCCGCGGCCGGCCCGCCCGGGTCAACTCGTACCGCTACCCGAGCGCCCCGGGCCCGCTCGGCGTGACTCAGCGGCTCGCCGGCCCGGAGCAGGTCTTCCGCTTCACTCTCCGTGGGCGAGTCGCGAACGCGGGCGCCGTCGTCGTCTCGGAGGCGCCGGGCTCGCATGTCTCACCGCGCCTCGTTCGGGCCGGCAACGAGGACCGCCTCGCCGGGTACACCGGACTGCCGTTGCGGCTGAACCCGTACCAACCGGGCTACTTCGGCCTGATCCCCGTCGTCGGAGTCTTTCGCCCGGCGCCGGGTGCGTACGACCTCGTGTTCGACACCACCGGCCGCCGGGCCGCCGGACGCTTCACCTTCCGCTTCTGGATCAACGACACGAGCCCGCCGTCGGTGCGGCTGCTGACGCGGACGGTCGCGCGCGGGAAGCCTCTCCGGCTCCGCGTGAGCGACCGCGGCTCGGGAGTCGACCCCTCCACCCTGGTCGCGCTCGTCGACGGCAGCTTTCGCAGGATCGTGTGGGACAAGGCGCACAGCCTCGCCGGGATCCGCATCCAGAGCCTCGGCCCGGGAGCCCACAAGCTCGTCTTCACCGTCTCCGACTACCAGGAGGCCAAGAACAACGAGAACGCCGCCGGGACGCTGCTGAACACACGCAAGCTCACCACGAGCTTCGTGGTTCGCTAGTTCCTGCGGTCGTAGTCCTCGATCGTCGGCAGCTGGTCGAGGTCGCGCTCGACGCTCGCCGCGAACTCGTCCGAGTCGCTGCTCAGGACGCGCAGCTGCGACTTGCGCCGGGCGCGGTCACGCTTGCGCCTTGCCTCGAGGCCGAGCCGCTCGTTGAGTCGGGGCCATTCGGCGCCGATCACGACGGCGACCGCGCAGACCAACAGCGCGAGTGAGAGCCAACTCACGACGGCCATACTACCGACGCTAAACCAGTCGCTCGCATACGCCGATAAGCCCCGCGTGGGCGCGACGCTGATGATCCCGTGGTTCGCCTTCTGGGCGACGTTGATGCGAGCGCTGTTCGTGCGCGCCCAGCTCCTGCCGCCGACCTGCGCCCGCTGCGGTCTCCGCTACGAGCGGCACGCGCTCGGCGAGACCGTCTGCTCCTGCGGTTAGCCGCCGAGGCCGACCGGCTTGCGCAGTAGCGCCCCGTACGGCACGCCTGTCGTCGGGTCGGTGTAGACCGCGCGGTAGACGAGCGGGCGCTCCGGCGGATCGTCGACGAACGAGTACTCCCCGCCGCTGATCGTCGCGCGACCGATCGCCGTGCGGGGCTCGCCCGGTCGCTCGCGGTAGAGCGTGACGGTGCCACTCGCGACACCGTCGACGCGGCCGCTGACAATCACCGAGACGCCGTCGTCGGCGGCCTCGATCGTGACGCGCGTCGAGATCCGCCGCGGCACGTGGAGCCAGCGCAGCCCCTCCGGCCCACCGAGCAGCACGTCGCGGCCGCCGTGCGGGGCGACCGCAAAGCCGGAGATCCAGCCGTCGAGCTCGACCTTGTTCTGCGCCCGGACGATCGTGCCGGCCCAGAGGAATGCGTCACCCTCGAGACCAAGGTCGCCAGCGCCGATCCACTGGTTGGCCGCGACCTCGGGCCCGGTCGCCGGTAGGACGAGTGCGCTCGCCAGCGCCCGGTTGAGCACGAAAGCCGAGCTCGCGAACCGGCGCCGGTCGACGAGCGTCACCGGAGCCGCCTCGGTGTCGAAGGAGAGCAGCGACTCCGTCCAGGCGGCGTGCATCGTCCCGTTCGGGCTCAAACCCGCGAACACGGGCCCGAGCGGGTAGTCGCCGAGCCCAGCGTCGAGCCCGAGCCCGGTCCAGTCCTGCTTCGACGGGAACCATTCGATCGTGCCGAGCACGCCGCGATAGCCGTACGACTCGACCACGTGCGCGACGTCGCCGAAGAGAACGGGCGCCGACGGTGGCGGCACCAGGCTCTTCGGGAAGCCCTCCTGCGTTATCCGCCGCGTCGAGACGCCGCCCTTTGCGTTGACTCGCGAAAGCAGCAGTCGGCTCTTCAGCGTCGGCGCGTTCCAGCGGGTGTAGGAGATCGCCGGCTGACCCTGCCGATCGAGCGCGAGACCCGGCCAGCCGACGCGGAAGAGCGCGCCGACCTTCGCCACGCGGATCGTCTCCCAGCCGACGGAGCGCCGACGCACGAGCACGACCGTGCGGTCGTCGCCGCTCTGGACGAGCATCACCGGACCGGCGGCACCGATCTGAAAGGCCACGGCGCTCGAGCCGGCCGGCACCGAGGCCGTTCCGGTCCGCGTCCAGTGGTGCGGCCCCGTGCGCGTGGCGAGGTAGAGCGTCGAGTGATGTACCCACACGACCGACGGCGCGCCATTGGCATCGAGCGCAAGCAGGCCATCCTGGACGCCGCGCGCCACGACCTCCGCCGAGGCTCCACCGGCGGTGACCAGCGCAATCGCGGCGACGCACGCCGCTGACCGAAGCATCCTCGGGCGAGCTTAGCCCGAACTCTGGACAAGAGCTAGGCTTCCCGCGGGGCTCAGGCCCCGTCTATGCGGAACCGCTGACCGATCCCACGCGTTCTCGTTCCTTCGGCAGGGGGTTCTCCGCATGCACCGACCTCGCGGCACGCTGGCCGCACGCACGATCGGCAAGTCCTATGGCGAGACCGTCGTCCTCGACGGGCTCTCGCTTTCCGTCACGCCCTCCAGCCGGATCGGCGTCGTCGGCCCGAACGGGATCGGCAAGTCGACCCTGCTGCGCCTGCTGGCCGGGGCCGAGGAGCCGGACTCCGGCGCGGTGACGCGGGAGCCGCCCGCCCTGAGGGTCGCCTATCTCGTCCAGGAGCGGGCCGTCGACGGTCTCTCCGGCGGAGAGGCCGCGCGCCGGAACCTCGAGGCGATCCTGGCCGCGGACGCCGACGTGTTGCTGCTGGACGAGCCGACGAACGACCTCGACTTCGCCGGGCTCGAGCTGCTAGAGCGTTTCCTCGCCTCGCACCGCGGAGGTGTCGTGGCCGTCTCGCACGACCGCGCCTTCCTCGAGCGGATGACGAGCATCGTCGAGCTCGAGGCCGAGACGCGCCGGATTCGCGTCTACACGGGCGGCTGGAGCGAGTTCGTCGCGCAGCGCGAGGCCGCGCGCGAGCGGCACGAGTCGTCCTACGCCGGCTACGTCTCCGAGCGGGAGCGGCTCGACGAGCAGGCGCGCCGGATGCGCCGGTGGGAGGAGCGTGGCTACGGCCAGGGTCGCAAGAAGAAGAAGTCGAAGGACGTGAAGAAAGCGGCCGCCAAGAAGCTCGGCCGGCTCGAATGGGTGGAGAAGCCATGGGCGCCGTGGCAGCTGCGTCTCTCGCTGGCTCCCGCAGCGCGCGGCGGGGACATGGTCGCGCGGCTTTCCGGAGCCGTCGTCGGGCGCGGCAGGTTCCGCGTCGGGCCGGTCGACCTCGAGCTAGGCCACGGCGACCGGCTCGCGCTGCTCGGCCGCAACGGGGCGGGCAAGACGACAATCCTGAAGGCGCTGCTGGGAGAACTGCCGCTCGTGGCCGGCGAGCGGCGCCTCGGACCCGGAACTGTGCTCGGCGAGCTGCCGCAAGGCCCGGGCCCGTTCGCGGGCGAGGAGCGACTGCTCGACCGTTTCGTCGCCGAGAGCGGGTTGGCGGCCGGCGAGGCGCGCTCGCTGCTCGCGACCTTCGCGCTCGGCGCCGACGATGTGCTGCGCCGCGGCAACTCGCTCTCACCTGGCGAGCGGAGCCGTGCGGCGATCGCGCTCCTCTCGGCACGCGGCGTGAACGCGCTCGTGCTCGACGAGCCGACGAACAACCTCGACCTCGAGGCGATCGAGCAGCTCGAGCTCGCGCTCCAGAGCTACGAGGGCGCGACCGTGCTCGTCAGCCACGACCGGCGCTTCCTCGACGCCTTCGGGGCGACGCAGACGCTGGAGCTCTAGCTCGCGAGCGGCACGAGTCGAGTGCCGGTCGCCTTGAACGAGGCGATCGCGACCCCGCCGCGCGCCAGCTCGAGGCGCTCGGCCGACGCAGCGGTCACCTCTGCCGTCAGCGGCCCCACCCGCACGCGGACCCGGTTCCCGACGCGCGAGACGGACGCGATCTCGCCGTGGACCAAGTTCAGCGCCGAGTCGTCCGAGTGAATGCGGCCGATCGAGACATCCCAGGGGTAGACGACCACGCCCACATCGCCCTGCGCGGTGTCGGTCGAGTAGACGACCTCGCCTGTCTCGAGGCGCACGCCCGTGAGCC
>Ga0307312_10001153_pt1 | contig 13295 bp, 13 predicted proteins | sample ER_DNA_202_FD_194489 | JGI IMG/M metagenome (GOLD analysis project Ga0307312, IMG submission 194489) | Bulk soil microbial communities from the East River watershed near Crested Butte, Colorado, United States - ER_DNA_202 | ecosystem: Environmental > Terrestrial > Soil > Floodplain | place...
GCTCGTTTGATTTGATAAAATTAGAAAAACCGCTGCCGTCCACGCCTATGCCACGAATACCTAAAACTGAATTGTCGCCGGATAACGGCTGCATCATCGACATGAAATGGCAAATTGGTCCGCTGAGTTATCACGCTTCTGCGGCTGGGAAAGAGCCCGTGCCGCTTATGACGCAGTCAACTCGCCTGCCGGAAATTGTGCTTTACGATCACGTTGGATTCAAAGGCGCCTACGCTCGCACGAACTTGAGTTTCCATTACGTCGGCGACTTTTGGAACGACCGCATCAGTTGCCTGATCGTGGTGAGCGGCGTTTGGCGATTTTATCGTGACGACTACTACAAAGGACCTTACTGGGATCTCGGCCCGGGCTACTACGAAAGTTTTTTTGCTGAAAAAGGCCCAGACGACGTCGTCAGCTCGCTTCAGTGCGTCGCGCTGACATAGGGTAGGGCACGCTACGCAGCACTCTCGGTTGCAAGCTCGAAGACCCCTTCTGCGCAGCCCCAGGAGAGCGTGAAGCCGGAGCCGCCGTGGCCGTAGTTGTGAACGACAGTGCGGCCGTCGCGCAACTGATCTCGCTCTACGCGAACGCCTGATTTGCGAAATGGACGTAGCCCGACACGCTCGGCGAGAACATTCGGCTTCTCGATCTTCAATGCACGCGTGCACTCAGCAACGATTCGCGTGGTCGTTGCGGAATCAGCAGCGAGATCGTTGCTGAGCTCGTTCGTCCCGCCGAGAACATAATCATTCCTGCGCGGGATAGCGTACATCAGCGGGGCATCATCACAAACAACGGCGTATGGAAGATCCTTGATTCTCGGCACAATCGCGACCTGGCCGCGGTGGGGCTCAAGGTCGGTGTCCCGCACGAGTTCGCGGGCGCCGATTCCCGCGCAGTTAATCACAACATCGAATTTTGGATCGACGTCTTCGAGGTGCGCGAAATACGTGTTCGGAACGATTGATCCGCCAGCGGGGACAAAACGATTCGCGAGGTAATCCAGATAAATCGTTGTGTCCATAAGCGGAACGCGCAGCGAGAAGCCACTCTTGAATATCTTGGGAGATGTCTCGACCTGGCTCGACATGACAGGCGGCAAGCTCGGGACGAGAGCTCGCGCGCCGAGGGGAATCGCCCATTCTGGAATGTGGATTTTTTCAGCGCGCGAAAATTGGCGGAGCTCAATCATTGAAACGCCGCTATCGGAATTGCTAGCGAGATGGATAAGCGTCCGGTAGGTCCCGAGTGCCCACGGGATGACTTTGTCCGCCGGCTCCGCATCGTAGGGGAACCAGAGCGCCGCAGCCGCTCCAGAGGTTGTTTGCTGGCCGATTTCTTTGGCGAAGATTGCTGTTCGATAGCCCCGTTCAGCGAAAATAACGCCGCACGTTAGGCCGGAGACGCCGGCGCCGACGATTGCGACCTGATGCTTCATCCGAATCATCTACGTGCAATGGACGGCCGCGTCATATAAGATGGCGAGCGATGGTCTCTTTAAATCGAGATGGACTAATCGGGAAGGTGCTCGCAGGCGAACGAATTTCTGTGGACGAGGTGCTCGAACTGTATCGCTGGCCGCTCGAAGAGGTGGGAGCGCTGGCCAATGCGAGGCGCGATTTGGCAAAGGCGAAAAGTTACGCCGGACGTGGACGCGAGATCGTCACCTACATCGTCGATCGAAACATCAATTACACGAACGTTTGCAATGTTTACTGCAAGTTCTGCGCATTTTATCGCACGGAGAAGGATGAGGATCATTACGTGCTTTCATTCGAGCAGATCGATCAGAAACTCGACGAACTTTCTTCCGTTGATGGTGTTCAAATTCTGATGCAAGGGGGGCATCATCCGAAACTGCCGTTTCAATGGTATATCGATCTGCTGCGTCACATCCGGAAAAAATATCCGCACATCAATATTCACGGGTTCAGTCCGCCGGAGTTTCAGCATTTCGCGGAGACCTTCGGGATGCCGCTGCGCGAAGTGATTTCGGAATTCAAGAAGGCTGGACTTGGATCGATTCCGGGCGGCGGCGGAGAAATTCTGGTGGATCGGGTGCGGAAGAAAATATCGCCATTGAAAATTAACAGTGATCAATGGTTGGAGGTAATGCAAACGGCGCACGAGCTCGGGTTGAAATCCAGCGCGACGATGATGTTTGGACACGTGGAAAGCATTGAAGAGCGGGTCGAACATTTGCGGCGCATTCGTGATCAGCAGGACCGCAGCGGTGGATTTACGGCGTTCATCTGTTGGACGTTTCAACCTCAGCATACCGTCTTGAAGGTCAAGCACCCGACCGGCGTGGCCGAGTATTTGCGCACGCAGGCACTCGCCCGCATTTTTTTGGACAACATCGACAATATACAAAGCTCCTGGGTCACGCAGGGTCCGGAGATCGGCCAGATCGCACTCCGATACGGCGCGAACGATTTCGGATCGGTGATGATGGAAGAGAACGTCGTCAGCAGCGCCGGAACAACATTTCGATTAGATGCCGGACAAATTGAATCGCTTATTCGCGATGCAGGTTACGAACCGCACCGGCGAAACAATTGGTATGAACTTTTGAATTGACGGAGCCGGCCGGTGATCAAACCGCTGCATCTGTGAAAAATCTCGCCTTGACGACTGACCCCTTCTTTCCGATATAGCCGCCTGTCCTGCGTGGGCTCGCTTGCGCGGGGCCGCGCTTCTTAACCTATGAGATATTTTTCTGGATGGATGCGCCCCCCGCCGTTTGCAATTTGGGCCGCTTCCATTTGCGCACTACTTGGTGCCGCAGGCGCGCGTGCGCAGGCACCGCCGGCGGCGCCGCAAGGACCTCCCATTGTCCGCTCAATTGACGTGGAGTACACAGGCCCCGGCACTGTCAGCAAGGAACGAATTCTCGCACAAATTCGGACCAGGGTGGGCCAGCCATATTCCAACGAGGTCGTCGAGCAGGACATCGCCGCCCTCTACAAGACTGGCTCGATTCAAAACGTTCGCATTTTCGCTCAGCCGCAAGGTGATGGATTAAGGGTGATCGTTGCGGTGCAAACGCGTTCGATCCTGCGCGAGATCGTAATCGACGGTGCCGAACGCGTGAAAGCACAAAGACTGCGCAAAGAAATCAAATTGAAACTGAACCAACCGGTCAACGAACAGCAACTGGAAGAAGCGCGTCAGAAAATCATCGAAGTCTATCAGGGGCGCGGCTTCACTGACGTCAGCGTTCAATTTCGAATAGATCCAATCGATGAGAAACGCGGGACAGCGCGCGTTGTTTACACTGTCACCGAAGGAGTCAGAGGCGCAGTGAGCCGGATTAATTTCGAAGGAAACACGCATTTTAACGCAAAGGTACTGCGCAAACAAATGAAGACGCGCGGCAGGACGCCCATTTATTTCCTGGATAAATCCGGCCGCTTTGATGAGGTGCAGTTGCAACAGGATCTCGACAAAATCCGCGAATTTTATCAGGACCACGGCTACATCGACGTCGAAGTCAAAGACGTGCGCATGGACCGCATGGAGAAGGGCCCGATGGTTCTCACCATTGTGATTGCTGAAGGCCCGCAGTATCACGTGCGCAAGCTGGCTATTACGGGTTATCAGAACACGACGGAGCAGAGGATTCGTGCGCTGCTAAAAATGAAGGAAGGCAGTGTCTATTCGCCCAAGCAGTTGCGCGATGACGCCAAGGCGGTGGCTGATGCGTATGGCAGTGGCGGCTATGTCGACCTTGTAGTCCAGCCGGAAGGGGCGCCGGCCGGTCCTGCTTTGATCGACGTACACTACAACATTGAGGAAGGTGTTCGCTCGTTTGTAAATCGAATCAACATCGAGGGGAACACGCGCACCAAGGACAAAGTCATCCGGCGCGAAGTTCTAGTTGCGCCGGGAGACGTCTTTAACACCGTGCGCGTGGACATCACCAAGAAACGTCTCGAGAACCTTGGGTATTTTGCAAAAGTCGAGACTTATCCGGAAGATTCTGACATTCCGGGGCGCAAGGATCTCACCATCCTGGTGCAGGAAAAGCGGACCGGTTCGCTTAGTTTTGGCGGCGGGTACAGCACGGTCGATGCGTTAGTTGGATTCGCGGAACTCACACAAGGCAATTTCGATCTGTTTAACTGGCCTTCATTTACCGGTGGCGGCCAAAAATTCAGGTTACGCATTCAGTACGGCACACAACGAAAGGACTTCGTTCTCTCCTTGACCGAACCGTACTTCCTCGATCGGCGATTGTCCTTGAATGGCCAGGTCTTTTATACGGAGGCAAACTATTTGAGTTCCGAGTATAACCAGCGCAACTACGGGGTGGCCACGGAACTACGCAAGCCGATCAATGCATATACATCCGCAACGTTGGGGTACCAGCTGCAGGAGATCGAGATTTTTGATGTTTCCGCTAGCGCATCTGAGTTCATTCAGTCGCAGAAGGGTTCGTTCAGCGAGAGCAAGATTTTCAGCGGCGTCGTGTTCGACACGCGCGATAATCCCTTGCTCACACGCCGGGGACGACGCGTCAGCTTTTCGCCTTATATCGCAGGCGGCTTTCTTGGAGGCGACACTCAGATTTACGGATTGGACCTCGAAGCATCGCAATATTTTCACCTTCCGTGGGACACTATCCTGGTGATTAACGGCGAAGTCGCCACCGTGAGCCAGTGGGGAAACGGGAATGATGTACCAATCTTCGAGCGGCTTTATCTCGGAGGCTCAAATAACCTGCGGGGATTTCCGTATCGCGAAGTTGGTCCGCAAGATGAGAATGGCGAACCAATCGGTGGAAAGTCGATGTGGCGCACGACGGTTGAATGGACTTTCCCGATCATTGAAAAAGCGCGCGGAGCAATTTTTTACGATACCGGTTTTGTTAACAGCGACCAGTGGTCTTTCGGCTTCAACCATATCGCCTCGGATATTGGTATCGGGCTTCGCCTTGATCTGCCGATCGGCCCGTTGCGCCTCGATTATGGGTATCCACTACAGCGCGATGGATATAACGGTGGCGGTCGTTTCAACTTCAACGTGGGTTATCAATTTTGAACGAATATATGTGGTTGCAGTCTAACGCGATTCCGAGCACTGTATCCTCCATTTTATGAAAAAGTCTCTGTCTACGATCCTTGCATTGGCGCTAGCCTTTCCGATTGCGGCTCTTGCACAAGGCACACTGAAAATCGGAACTGTTGATATGCAGCGGGCGTTTAAGGAATACAACAAGACCAAGGAAGCCGAAGTAAAAATCAATGATGCCAAAAATGCCGCCAAGAAAGAATACGATGACCGAGCGGAGTCTTACAAAAAGGCTCTGGACGAAATCAATAATCTGAACAAGCAGCTGGAGTCGCCGGCCCTGAGCGCGGATAAGAAGACGCAAACAGCAAAGGAACGGGATGACAAGATTGCCAACATCAAAAACATGGAGCGCGAGATCAGCGATTTCCGTCAAACTCGCGAGCGACAATTGCAGGAACAGTTGATGCGCGTGCGAGAAGGAATCGTAAAGGAAATCACCGATGTCGTGATGGAGAAAGTCAAAGCGAGTAATCTGGATCTGGTGCTCGACAAATCGGGCATGAGCATTAACGGTGTCCCGTTCCTGCTGTACTCACACGACAACATTGATTTTACCAACGACATCATCGCCGTGCTCAACAAGCCAGGACGCGCCGCGAGCTCAACCGCGAAAGCAAATCCATCCGCCACTCCGGCAAGAGCTGCGAAGCCTTAACATTTAAATTCGACAATTCGGAAATACACGCGAGCTAAACTCGCGTGTATTTTTTTCGTACGAATGAAAAGCAGCGACCCATATGAAAGGGGAACGATTGGTGGACGATTGCGGCCTGCGAAAATATCGATTCTAATCCGGCGTCGAATTCTGCAGGCGATCTTTGCGTTTCTTGCGTTCTGCTCAAGCGCGCTCGCGGAGAATTGGGAGGCGACGCTCAGCAGGGACCCGGCCGGAAATTTTCCGGAGCTGCATCCCTTGCGCGCCTCCTACCGCTTCGGCTGGTCTGGTTTTACGGCCGCTACTGGAGATGTCCACTTCACAAAGCCATCTGAAAACAAGTTTCAACTCGACGGAACGGGCCGAACCATTGGCCTGGTTCGGGCGTTGTGGAAATTGGATGCGAACTATCAGGCAACCGCCAGTGCCGAGACGTTGCGGCCGATCGAAACCCAGCAAACAGAGAATTATCGATCAAAGAAAATCGCCACGCATCTCACTTTCACAAATAACGGAGTGACTCGCGCGAGAACGGAGAGTAAGGGCGCAGTGGAAGCGAAGACTCGCCAGTTTAATTTCCCCGACCTCTTCGATCTATTTTCGGCCATGCTTTATCTGCGCAGTCAGCCGCTTAAAGATCACAGCATTTACCGCGTTGTGGCCTATCCCGCGACCAATGCTTATCTTGCTACTGTCACAGTTATTGGCCGGGAAAAAATCTCGGTGCACGCTGGGAGTTACAGCGCAATCAAGCTCGATTTACAGCTCAAGCGGATTGGCAAGCACCGCGAATTAGAACCGCACCGGAAATTTCGTCGCGCCACGATCTGGGTATCCGATGATGGGGAGCGACTTCTACTTCGCATTGAAGCGCAGGTTTTCGTCGGTACAGTTTTTGCCGAGCTGCAATCAGTGCGCTTCGACAATCCTAAATAGCACACGCGTCTCGCCGCCGCGGCGGGGCCGTACGCTCGCGCGACTTCACTCAGGAACCCATTCACCGCGAATCGGCGGACCGGGCGGGGGACGCCAACGTCTGCGCGAGGGGTCGTAAAATGGTTCGCGTGGCTGCGGTAACAAGCGGAGCGCGGCGAGCGTTTGCAAATCAAGCCGGCCTGTTACCGGAAGTTTGGTTCGTGCTTGATACGCCCGCAGCGAAAGCTCCATTGCCGGGCCATAGATTCCATTGACCTCCTCTTGATAAAGGCCGCGTCGCGCCAGCGCGATTTGAGCAGAAACTATTACGTTGCGTTGCACCTCAGGCGGGGCAGCTTCAAAAGGCGTCCGCGCAAGTACTCCCGCCGCCGAGGCAGCTGAAGCGACGGGGTTGGAGGGATACACTTGCTGATCTTGCGGCGCATTCGGGAAAGGCTGAACCGGCGCCGGCGTGATGTTTGCTTCCTCAATGGGAGATTGGTCGCCAGGCTTGGCTAAAGCGGGGCGGGGCGATGCGGGCTTTGCTGCTGGTTGTGCGGCGGCAGAAGAGCTAATTCCAAGAGATTGAAGCGTCTCACTATTGAGCTGACCGTTCACCTGCAGTCCGCTGCGAATTTGATAACGGCGAACGGCTGCCGTTAAATCCGAACTCATCTGACCGGTGATCTCACCGTAATAAAAGCCCTGGTCTTTCAAGGCTTCCTGCACGCTTTCAATCATCTGGTCAGCTTGCGCCAGCGTGAGGGATACGATGAAGATCAGCGCAGCGATCTTGGCCTTCATTGTAATGTTATTTTGACGCCTTTGTTTTCCGGCCTATTCAGTGCTTTCCTGGATCTGTTACCGCCAGCGTTGGCGTACGCTGGCTCGTCGCGTCGCGATAATGCAAAATGCCGTCAGCAACAGCTGCGGCGATCTGATCGCGGTAATCTTCGCTCGCAAGTTTGGAAATATCCTCTTTGTTCGTGAGAAATCCTCCTTCGATCAAGGCGGCAGGAGAAGTCACGTTTGCGATCACAAAAAATTGTCCGGGTTGTGTGCCCCGATCGATAGCCCGTGTGCGGGCGACCAGTGCTTCTTGAATGAATCCTGCGAGCCTTTGACTTTCAGGATTCGGCGACTCGGAAAGTGGTCGCCATAAAAAAGGCAGCCACGAAACCACCGAGGAGCCTGTGGCGATTTGATGCGAGGCGTAATAAGTCTCCACCCCACTCGCGACCGGCTTGTTATCTTCGTTGAAGTGAATGCTGATGAAAATGCAATTTCTGATCCGATTCGCGAACGCCGCGCGATCTGCCAGCGACACATAAGTATCCCCTAGGCGAGTCATCAGCGTTGCGATTCCCTCCGAGTCGAGTAAGCGATCGATTCGTCGCGCCACGTCCAGAGTGAGTTCCTTTTCGAGCAACCCTCCGCACATCGCACCGGAATCCTGTCCCCCATGGCCGGGATCAAGAACGACTACTGCGAACGGACCGGGTGCAGCCGGCGGCTGTGCTGCTTTCGGCTCTGCGGCGGACTTAGCTCTTTCCGTCTGGTGGAACTGCATCCAGACGAAAGACGCCATCATCAGCAACAAGCCGGAGAGAGCCAGGATATTCCGAAGCTGTTTCAATTGTGACCCCCGGGCGATGATTGTTTCCCATATATTAATCGTGGATCAAGAGGCGTAATTCCTTGTCTGATAACGAACGATAGCGAATTGCCCTGCTGGCGTCACGCTCAAGCAATGCCGCCTCGATTCCAGAATTAGCGAGCCGTTCCTGTCGATGTTTCCTAACCGCAGCGCGCTCTGGTGGTTTTTTTGCATCGTCAGTTTGCAAAGTCATATGCCCGATGCTCCATGCGTCGAGCGCGGAGTTGAGCACCGTCTCAAGGTCGGCATCCGGCGCGTGCTGAGTGGCGAGAAATTCTTCCATGAGTTCTCTCGATTGCTGTGTCCCGCTGAGTGCGGCGAAGTCCTGCCGCGCTTGCGCGTACGTTGCGCCGTCGGTCGCGATCTCACCATCGTATTCCACGCGTAGAAACAAATCCTGCTCGGATCGTTCTCCGACCTCAGCGAAGAGCATTCGTGCCAGGTACGGTGGCCCATAGACCTGTTCAAATGCGCTCTTCATTACCGGGCTGAGCGAGTAATGTACGAGCCGTCGCAATGAAACATCTGTCGCAGACCGGGTGAAGCCTTCGGTGCTGGCCAATTCGATCGCCGCCATTCGCAATCGCTCGATGTCTCCGGGATGACCAATCGCACCCATGGCAATCCGGTCGTAGATCTCAAAAAGCTTCTGACGCGTCTGACTGACGGTGAGAAACAAAATGCCGTCGCGATAACCGAGCGCCGCGATCGGACTGCCCGGAGCGAGCTGCGCTTCAATGTACTCGCGGCGGTTGGCGATTGCTTCGACCCAACGATACGGTTCTTCAATCATGCGACCGTTTCCTTGAACACGGCAGCAATTTTGCTCTCCGGCAAAGTAATGATGCCTTCGCGCGATACAATCTTGATAAGCGGATAAATCTTGCCATCGCGATCTACGCCGCCTGTCGCGGTGTCTGATTCCGCAGCGGTATCCAGTGCGCGCAACGCAATCGATACCGCTTCGTCTTCGCCTAATTCCTGCAATGGCTTCGCGCCCCAATTGTTTTCGTAATAAAGAATGCCGCGCACCGCTGGCGATCCGGATCCCGTTGCCGCGAAATCTGTCGCTTCAAATTGTGCCCCCATCGCGTCGTAAAAATAAAGGCGGGCTTCGGGCTTGGGATGAGAATCGTAGGTCGCGAAGATCGGCACCACGACTCCCACGCCCTGCATGACGAACCCGAAATTGTCACGCAACAACTTGGACAGAGCGCGCACCTTGCCATCGACGCTCATTTCCTGCAGTTGAGTCCGGCGAAAGTACTGGAACGAGTGTTCCAGCACGCGCGCCATTTCCCACGCAGTCGCTGGCACACCGGCAATGGCCATGATCGAGTGCCGATCGATTTCCAAAACTTTGTCCGCGCGATCGTACACAACTGTGTTGCCAGCAGTCGCGCGGCGGTCGCCTGCCACCAGCACGCCTCCCGAAAATTTGAAAGCCAGAATTGTCGTTGCCTCAGTTGGTTGCCACATCTTCTGAGGTGTTCCCGCCTGTGGCACCGGATTCGCAGACGCCGGAGCAAGCAAGCCTTTGCCCCGCAGCAGCGCAGGGAAATCTCCGGCTGCACCAGGAAAATTCTGGTCAACCGCCACCAGGGAGCGCTCCATTATTGGCCGGTGCGCTGGCGATAGCGCTTGGATTGATTGGGATCCACCTTACGCATTTTTTTTAAAAGATCCTTCGTGTCCGGCCGCGAAATGTCCGGTGAACGTGGACCGCCACCATCGCCTTGTTTTGGACCCCACGGAGCCGGTTCCACCGGCTTCTGAATGCGCTCAGGCATAAAAAAATCTAAGAGCAAAAATTGGAAAGGCAAGCTGTCGCATCGCGTCGTTAAAAGTTGAACCGTTGAAGCGTTAAAAGGGGTGGCGTCGGGCTCCCTCGTAACCAAGCACGAATCACGCTTCGCTTTTGATCATGCTTGCCAGACAAATCTGCTGATGGCAAAGTTTTGCCCCGATGAAGCTTGCAGCGATTTTTTGTGCGACGTTCCTTTTCGCGTTGCTTTGCACTGCGTCCGCTCAAACGCCTGCGCCGAAGCCTGACAAATCAGACGATGCTACGCAACTTGAAGCGCTGGCAAAAAAGATAGACGAACAGAATGCGAAGATTGACGCGCTTTCTCAGGAGATTCTCAAACTGGAACAGCAAATCGCGCACCTTCGCCCAGGCGTAATGATTGGAGAGAGTACGCCTTCGGCAACTAGCCCCGCCGCTGCCGCTGCAGCCGGGTCTTCGCCACATCCGGCTGGCGCAAATACGCACATCGTCGCACGCGGTGAGACGCTCACTTCGATCGCCAAAATGTACAAGGTTAGCGTGGAAGAACTGCAAAACGCCAATCATATTGAAGATGGCCGTAAGCTGCAGGCCGGACAGACCGTCATTATCCCGGCTGCGTCGCCGGCGGCTTCCAGTTCGCCATCGCCAACAGAGTGATGCAAAGCTCGTGAATCAAAGTTGGTTTCTGCGCAAGCACGAAGATGGAAGCACCTTTGGTCCGGTGCGTTTTGATCAAATCGCGCGCTGGGCAGCTACGGCGCAAATTGCACCACACGATACGCTTTCTAACGACCGGCAGACCTGGGTGAAGGCGCCGATGCTGGCTCAACTGGGTATGGACTGGTTGGTCGAGCTTACGAGCGAGCATTATTACGGCCCGACAACTCTGGGCGCCCTCCAGGAATTTACTCGGCTCGGCGAAATCGATGGCGAAACACTCGTCATCAACACTCGCAATGGCACTCGTTGCAAGATTCAGGAAATGCCGCAGTTGTGGGAAACGGGACAACCAGGTGCTGGGGATGCCCAGACCGAAATTCAACTGGGCGATCCTGTTGGGCCGTCGGTGGCAAGAATGTCGATTCGCCTCCAGGAGCAGGTTCGTGATCTCGAACAAAGCTTGGAAGAAGAGCGCCGCGCCCTGATGGAAGCCGAGCGACGATACGCTGAGCTAAAAGAAAAATACGATGCGGTCATTCAGCGTGTCGGAACATAGACCCGCGACCTGCGTCCGCAACGGAGTTGCACTCCGCTAAATAAAAGACCGGGCACAAGAATCTGGTAGTCGCACACACGGACGCCTTTTTATCAGCAGACCGGCAATTGTTCCTCTGTCTCTGCTGCCTGTGAAGCAACAACTTCTGTCGGCGGTTCTGTTTCCCGCCGCGGGGAAGTTTCAAGCAAGCTTTGCTGGCATAACCGCGCATATTTTCCACCGAGCGCCAGCAAACTGTCGTGTGTGCCGCGTTCGATGATGCGGCCATGGTCGAGTACGAGAATTTGATCCGCACGCACAATCGTGGAAAGCCGATGGGCGATGACAATAGATGTGCGGTTCGCCATCAGGCGCTCAAGAGCTTCCTGGATCAAGCGCTCCGTCGCAGTGTCCACACTCGCAGTCGCTTCGTCGAGAATCAAAATCGGCGGATCTTTCAACAGCGCGCGTGCGATAGAGAGTCGTTGCTTTTCGCCAACGCTCAATTTCACTCCACGTTCGCCCACCACGCTTTCCAAACCGTGCGGCAAACGTTCGATAAATTGTCGCGCGTTTGCCGCGTCGATAGCGCGCCATAACTCGGCGTCAACTGCGTCCGGTTTTCCCATGAGCAGATTTTCTCGGATTGATCCGTTGAACAAAAAACTTTCTTGGGTGACGACGCCAATAGATTCGCGCAAAGCAAACAGATCGTATTGGCGGATCGGTTTTTCATCGACGTAAATTTCGCCGTCGCTGAATTCGTAAAAACGCGCCAGCAAATTTACCAAAGTCGATTTGCCTGCGCCGGTTGCCCCAACAAGTGCAATGGTCGCGCTTGGTGGGGCATGAAAAGAAACGCGCTTCAAAGCGGGCAATCCTTCCGCGTAGCTGAAGCTCACATCTTGGTAACGAATATCTCCGAGAATCCGCGTGCTGCCTGAATCGACGATCCCGGCTATGGCAGCCGGCTCCCCGGGTTCGTCGAGAATTTGGAACACGCGTTCGCCGGCGGCGCGCCCGGCTTGCACAAGTTGATTAAGCTGATGCAACTTACCGATCGGCTCGTAAAGAAATCCGCTGAGCATGAGAAAAGCGATGAGATCGCCGAGTTGCATCGCGCCGGCCAGAACGGCTTTTGTTCCGACCGCGATCAAGAGAACGACACCTAACGAGCCAATCAGATACATTGACGGGTGATACATTGCCCAAATCCGCATGACGATGAGCGTGGTCCGCCGCAATTCGTTGCTCACTTTGTTGAAGCGCCCGTGTTGTTCGCGTTCGCGGACGAAGCTTTTGATTTGCCGGATGCCGGCGAGATTGTCGTGCAGTAGCGCGTTCATTGCTGAGGAAGCGCGCCGTTGCAATCGATAACGGCGATGCGCGGTGAGCGTATACCAAAGCGCGCCGCCGGCCAGAAACGGCGCGGGCATCAGGCTTAACAACGTCAATTTCCAACTCAAATAAAACATCACGCCGAGAACGACAATCACTTGCAGTGCTGCGACGACGCCCTGCTCGATTCCGTCGATCAACACGCGCTCGACCGAGTTGACGTCCTCAATCACGCGAGTCATCAGATCGCCAGTGGCGCGATTGTCGAACCACCGCAAAGGCAGCAGTTGGATATGTGAATACAAATCGCTGCGTAAATCGAAGATCACTTTTTGTTCAAAAGTGTTGTTTAGCACAATGCGCAGCGCGTTGAACCCGTGCTGGAAAAGAAATGCGACCGCCGCCAGCATGATTAGCGGCAGCAATTTGTCGGGTCGATTCGCGCGCACCACATCGTCGATGATCCATTTGGTCACGCCCGGAAAAACAATCACCAGCAGAGTGCTCAGGACCGCGCAGGTCAAAGTGCCTGCGGCCATCCACGGATATCGCTTCAAATAAGCAAAAACGCGCCAGACCGTCTTCATTCAGGAGAAACGTTACCAGAGTCCGAGAATCGCGCGAATACGCGCGAAAAACGAATTCTATACAATCATTCATTGCTGTT
>Ga0307312_10001156_pt1 | contig 13291 bp, 11 predicted proteins | sample ER_DNA_202_FD_194489 | JGI IMG/M metagenome (GOLD analysis project Ga0307312, IMG submission 194489) | Bulk soil microbial communities from the East River watershed near Crested Butte, Colorado, United States - ER_DNA_202 | ecosystem: Environmental > Terrestrial > Soil > Floodplain | place...
GGTCGTCGTGGCCAAGGTCCTGCCCGCATATGTCCTGGCTCGGCTCATCGGGCTGCGGGCACAGCCCGCCCAGCTCGCGGTCGGCCTCGGCCAGGTCGGCGAGTTCAGTTTCGTCCTCGGTTCCGCGGCGGCCGTCGCCGGCGCCATCGGGCCCCAGGTCTATGCGGCGATCCTTGGCGCGGTGGTCGTCACGATCATCGGTTCGAGCGTGATCGTCCGGCTTGGCGGCCGGCCGCGCGAGGTGCTTGCACCGTAGCGCAGTCGCCCTTCGCGGGCGGGGCCGCGTCCCGCCCTCGTCGCGCGTCCCGACCTCGTCGCGCGGGCCGCGCTGTCGCCCTCACCCGCGCTGTCGCCCTCGCCCGTGCCGCGGCCTCGTCCGCTCTCGCACGCGCGCTGAAACAGACCTTCGTGTCTGATGACCGTGGCGTCATGGCGAAAGTGGACAGGCGGGTTACTCACGCGCAATTGAAACAGACCTTCGTGCCTGACGACCGTGGCGTCATCGCGAAGGGCGAGGTCGTTTGGCCAACCGCGCTGAAACAGAGCTTCGCGCTTGATGACCGTGGCGTCATCGCCAAGGCGGAGCGAACTGATTGAGCCGGCGAACAACGTCCTGCCCGGCACGCCACTATGACGCCAGAGTCATCACGAACAGGAGTGTTGATCGGGCTGAAGCGCGGATTGGACAGGAGTCAGACATCGGGCCCGGCAGCGGGGATCCGCGACGGGAGGAACACCGGACCCGGCAACGGGGATCCGCGACGGGAGCACGCGGATCGGCGCGGGCCGCGCGACCCCCTAATACAGCATCCGTGCGTTTGACGGGAACGTGAAGTCGAAAGCCGTCGGCGCCAGGGGTGCGTCGGGCGCGTAGGAGACCGCAGTCGCCTCCCGGGTGATCCGCCCGCCGATCCGTTCGATCAGGCGGAGGACGGTCCCGTCGGCCCGGTCGAACGCGACCTCGATCGTGAAGTCAGGTCGGTCGGCGGCCATCTCGATCGCCCGCGGGTGGTCGCTGGTCACGACGATCACCTGGCGGTCGCCGATGGCGTCGGTGCCACTCACCCGGCAGCGCCCGGTGGCGAGCACGTTCTGGCAGTAGCCGGCGGGATGGACAAACGTCTCCGGCAGAGTCTCCATCGGCAGGTCGGTGAGCGGGACGTAGACCTTGGAGGTCCCGGGGAGGTCACGATCGTCGAGCCCTCGGATGGCCATCCGGACGGGCCGCCTGGTGCCGAGGTTATGGGACGCCGCATATGTCACGACCGTCTCACCATCGGACATCCAGAGCTCGTAGTTGCCGCGCGCGCCGCCGTCAGGTTCGGTCGTGGTGAGCCGCGCGTCCCCAGGATGACGGAGCAGCAGATCGATCACCACGACGTGGTCGCCGCGCGTGGTAGCGGTTCGCTCCTCGATCCTCATTCGCAGTGTTTCGAACCGCAGCTCTGCATCCCGGGCGAAGGTGAACAGCTCGGCGATGGTCGGCAGCCGATCGGCCGGCAGGGCAGCCAGCTCGGGGCGTCGGCGCGCGTCGCGGCGATCGGTCAGGCCCGCTGCGTCATTCCACGGTTCGATCGACGTCATCGCCGGGATTGTAGCCGCGGAACTGGCGGCCGCGGTGGCGACACCGTCGCCCATGTCACCCCTTGACATTTGCGCCGCCCGGCGGTTATATGACGCATCACGATATATCGAGACACGATGTATCGCCCACTGAGCTACGAGGGGAAACGCGATGACACCGCGACGATCACTGATCGCAGCCTGGGCCGGCCTCGCTCTGCTCGCAATGGTGACCGCCGGTGTCGCTTCGGGCGGCGGCGCGCTCCACGCCCGCGGGACGTTCGTCGATGCCTCCGGCCAGCACATCGGCTGGGTGCGCCTCGTCGAGGATGGATCCGGCATCGTCCACGTTAACGTCCACGTGGCCGGGCTGACACCGGGCCTCCACGGGATCCACATCCATGCGATCGGTGCGTGCACGCCGACCTTTGCCACGGCAGGCGGCCACTACAACCCGCTCGGCCACGAGCACGGTCTCGACAATCCGAACGGCGCCCACGCCGGCGACCTGCCGAACCTCATCGTCAACACCGACGGCGTCGGCCATCTCGACGCGACGACAGACGGCGTCACCATCTCGGCCGGGCCGACGACCCTGTTCGACTCGACTGCAGGCGCCGTCGGCAGCGCCTTCATCATCCACGCCAACGAGGACGACCAGATCACCAACGCGACGAACGGCAACAGCGGTGCCCGGGTCGCCTGCGCGGTGATCGAGGCCGAGTGACGAGATGGGCCGGCGACTCGGGCATTTCGGCGAGACGGCGATGTGGATCCTGGTCGCGCTTCGCGGCGGTCCACGCAACGTCACCCGGCTGCTCGACGACGTCCGGGACCTCGACGGCAGGGTCGGTCCCGGGACCCTTTACGGCGCCGTGGCGCGGTTGGAACGGCTGGCCCTCATCGAACCGACGACGAACGGGGGCGGTCGGCGAGCGTATCGTCTGACCGAACAGGGAGCGGCCGCGCCTGGTGCGGTCGCTCGAGGAGGGGTGCCGTCATGAGCAGGCTGGTTCGACTCTATCCGAGGCGCTGGCGCGATCGCTACGAGGAGGAGTTCCTGTCCCTGCTCGAGGAGCGTCCACCGACGATGAGCGACCGCGTAGACATGATTCGCGGCGCCGTCGACGCGCACCTGAACCCGCAGGAACAGGCCGAACCGACGCCCTGGACGTACCGCATCCCGGGCTTCCTCGCCCTGATCGCGGGTGCGATGTGGTCTGCTGCGTTCATCGCATTCGTCTTCTGGCACGAAAGGGCGTGGGGCCTGGCAGGCCTGGTACCCATTTCCATGCTGTTGATGTTCCTCAGCCTGCCCGGCGACTACATGGCGGCTCACGGGCGACAGATTGCCATTGCCCTGGGGGTGGTCGGGCTGTGCATCGTGGTTGCAAACCTTCCGTACTCCCTGCCCACCGCAATAGCCGGCATCGCCGGCTATCTCATCGCCCTTGGCGGAGTGCTCACGCTGGCTGCCATCCGGGCGGAGATCGGCCCGTCTGGACGGTGGACCCTGCTTGTTCTGGCGGTCCTCCTGCCCGCCGTGATCGGTTTTCCGCTGGCCCTTGGCCTCGGCGACATCTCCGAAGACAAGGCGTGGCTGCTGGGAGTGCTCCTGCCATATGGGTTCGCGTGGGTCTTCGTCGGCCTGCGGTTGGCGATCCGCGGATCCGCGACACTCATCGATCCTCCTCTCAACCCGATCGAACCGGAGGCTCGCGCAGCATGAATCAGTCGCTGGGGGAGCTCGGGCGGTTTGCCGAGCCGTCGCTCTACATCCTCGTGTCGCTCTCAGGCGGTCCGAATCACGGCTACGCGATCATGACCGACGTCGAGGAGATCTCCGGCAGCCCGATGGGCCCGGGGACCTTGTACGGCGCCCTCGCCCGGCTGGAGCGCCGCGGCCTGATCGAGGCGCTCGAGCCCGAGGACCGGCGGCGGCCGTATCGGCTGACGGCGCTCGGCGCGACGACGGTCCGGGCACAGCTCGACAGTCTCGACGGCTTCATCCGGACCGGCCTGGCACGCCTGGGCGGGAAGGCGCCATGAGCCGGCTCGTCGGCAGGTCGGACGATGACTGGCATTCCTGACGGACCACCCGGAGCCCGGGAGGTCCACCCGATCACGATCGTCCGCCGCTCGATCCTGTCCGCTCGCGGACATGGGCTCTCGCGCCGGCAGCTCCTCCAACGATCGATCGCCGGGGCGATCGGCGTCTGGCTGGTCGAGGTGGCGGGCGGCTCGATCGGGTTCCTCTGGAGTACAGCAAACGCTCGCCCGGCGAGGGTTCGCATCGGATCGCTGGACGACCTGATCCTTGCCAACGCCGGCATACCGGTGGCCGAAGGATTTCCCGCCTATGTCGCCGAGGCGCGGGCGTTCGTCATGACGATCGACCCGGACCGCCGCGGTTGGTCCGCAGGTTCCGATCCGACGGGCGACGGCACGGCCCTCAACGTCAGGGCGCTATCCCAGCGATGTCCCCACCTCGGCTGCCGACCCAATCCCTGCGTCGAGGATTTCTGGTTCCACTGCCCGTGTCATCAATCTCGCTACGATCGCCTCGGGATCAAGCCGGAGGGCACCCGCTTCGGCCCCGCCGCCCGCTCGATGGATCGCTTTGCCGTCGAGGTCGACGCGGCAGGGGTTCTCACGGTGGACACCTCGCATGTGACCTTCGGGCGGCTGCCGATCGCGCTCGGCCAGCCTGGCCTGATCCAACCCCGCGCCGCCCGCGGCTGCGGCGGGTGACCGATCGACGCAGCCCCGCGGGTTCAGCGCTGTTGCGCCTCTATCCGCGCGGTTGGCGCGACCGGTACGAGAGCGAGGTGCTCGCCGTCCTCGCGGAAATGACCGTCGACCGCCGCGCCCGCGTCGATCTGCTCAGGGGCGCCATCGATGCTCGCCTCCACGCCGGATCGCGTTTACCTGCGGCCGCGGCATTCCTGAGTGGCGCCACCTGGACGATCGCCGGCGTCGCCGTTGTCGGCCAGCCCGTCCCGCCGGACTGGCCGGGCTACCTCCTCGAGATCCTCCCGCTGACGATCGTCGCCGTCGCGGCCGGTCTCGTCGGGATCGTCGGCTGCTGGGCACGGCGGAGCGACAGTGCCGGCCGGCTCGGCACGCTCGGCGCCCGGCTCGCCCTGGCCGGCCACCTTGGTTGGGGTGTGTTGCTGGCTGCCGCCCTGGTCCAGGCGGGATCGCCCCAGGCGACCGTTGTCTGTCAGGCGATCGCGCTCGTCGGCTGCCTGTTGATCGGCCTCATCCTCGTCCGGACCGACGACCTCCCAATCGGGGCCGCCATCCTCCTGGCAACGGCATTCATGCTGTTCGGCTGGCCGGTCGCGTGGCTGATCTTCGGCCTTGCCTGGACGGTGGTCGGCGTGCTCCTCCTCGCCAGACCGGACCCGCTGGCGCCGAGGTCGCGCTTCGCCTGAAACCCATCAGCCGCCCCCGGTTCCACCGCCGAGGCCGGGCTCCGTCATCGACGCCGGATCGAGTAGCTCGTCGAGTCGATCGGCGGCGATCCCACGCTCGGTTGCAAGCTCGCGGATCGTTCGACCGGTCTTGAGGGCCTCCTTGGCGAGCGCCGCGGCGGCGTCGTAGCCGATCTCGGGCGCGAGGGCGGTCGCGAGCATCAGACCTTGTTCGACGAGGGCCGGGCCCCGTTCCGTCGCGGTCACGCCAGTGATACAGCGCTCGGCGAAGTTGCGCGCGGAAGCCGCGAGCAATGCGATCGATTCAAGAAGCGCGACGGCTGCAACCGGCATCATGACGTTGAGCTCGAGCAGTGAGCCGGTCTGCGCGAACCCGACCGTCGCGTCGTTGCCGAGCACCCGCGCGACGACCATCGTCAGGCTCTCGACGATCACCGGGTTGACCTTGCCGGGCATGATCGACGAGCCGGGTTGCGTCTCCGGCAGGGCCAACTCGCCGATGCCGGCCCGCGGTCCCATGCCCATCAATCGGACGTCCGAGGCGATCTTCCAGAGGCTGAGCCCGATCGTGCGGAGGGCGCCATGGGCGGCGATCACCGCATCGAGGGACGCCTGGGCGTGGAAGTGGTTCGGCGCCTCGTGTACATCGAGGCCGGTCAGGACCGCAAGCCGGGCGCTGGCCGCAACCGCGTATCCCGGATGGGCGTTGATCCCGGTCCCGACGGCGGTGCCGCCGAGGGGCACGATGACGAGCTCGTCCTGGGCGGAGCGCGCCCGCCTGATCGACTCCTCGAGCTGGCCGGCGTAACCGCGGAACTCCTGCCCGAGGCGGATCGGTGTCGCGTCCTGGAGGTGCGTCCGGCCCGTCTTGACGATCGGCCAGAACTCCTCGGCTTTCGCATCGAGGGCGCCGCGGAGCGTTTCCAGTCCGGGGACGAGATCCTCCTCGATCGCCATTGCCGCGGCGAGTTGCATCGCGGTTGGGATCGCGTCGTTCGACGACTGGCACTTGTTGACGTCGTCATTCGGATGAACGCGGCGGTTGCCGCCGAGGCGCGTCGACGCCAGGTTCGCCACGACCTCGTTCATGTTGGTGTTCGTCGACGTGCCGGAGCCGGTCTGGTAGACGTCGATCGGGAACTGGTCGTCGTGGAGTCCCGCGGCGACCTCGCCAGCCGCCGTAGCGATCGCCGCGGCGGCATCGCCGTCGAGCAGGCCGAGATCCGCATTCGTCTCCGCGGCAGCCTGCTTGATCAGCGCCAACGCCTGGATGAAGCGACGCGGAAACCGCTGACCGGAGATCGGGAAGTTGAGGACGGCGCGCTGGGTCGAGGCGCCGTAAAGCGCATTGGCAGGGACCGCCATCTCGCCCATCGAATCGCGCTCGATCCGGGTCGCCGATCGCTCATCTGGCATGGACCGGATTGTAGGCGGCGGATCCCCCGATAGTCGGCGGATCCGCCGAGGGGTTCAGCGGATGACGACTTCGCTCGCTGCCGTCAGCGATGCGCGGCCGTCCTGGCTGCGCGACTCCGCGATCGCAGGCTCCCACGCGTATGTCCCCGGCGTGACCACCCGGGCGAAGTAACGCAGGATGCGCGACGACGACGGTCCGCTGGGATCGGCGCAGAAGAAGACCCGCGATCCCGACTGGTCGTAGGGCATGGTGGCCCCATCGGACGGAATCGTCTCATCCTCGGTGTCCGGATCCACCCAGCTGGCAAGCGAACCGACAGGCGTCAGCCCACTCGGGACGAGGTCCGTGACCTGGTGGCAGCCTGCCGCCGCCTGCAGCCCGAATGTCACCTTCAGCTCTACGGTCACAAGGTCGGAGCTGCCGACCGTGCCCGCCGGCCTGACCGATCGGCTGATCGAAATATCCGGGTCCGGCTGGAGAGCCGTGGGTTTGATCGTCTCGTGCCAGCTGGTTGCCACGCCGACCGAACCGGCGATCTGGTCGATCGTCAGCGAAGCCAGCTGCTTGGCGGTCAGGCTGAGCTCGAACGACCTGCCCTGCTCGAGGGTGATGACGCTGCGTCTCCCGTCAACGGTGTAGGCAAAGCTGGCCGGTCGAACCGGCAGACGAGCGAGCATCTCCGTCGCGTAGCCCGCCGCGGGTAGCACCTCGAGCTGGTCGACCGCCGGGTTTTCCTCCACATAGGCCCAGAACAGGGGCGCCCGACCATCTCCAACGGCGGCAGTCAGGACCGCGATCAGGCCGGTCGCCGTCGTGATGTCGGCGGCCGTCGTGCCCACCCGCAACCGGGCCTGCTGTCCCAGCTGTTCGCCGTGGCCGGCGATCAGCGCTGCCGCGATCGACCGCGCGGTCGCGTCGTCGCCCAGCGCGGCCGCGCCGAGCCCGATCATCAGTCGCTCGCGGGGCGTCAGGGAGTCATTGGCGGCCGCCGCCTGGAGCGATGGCATGACCGGGTCGCCGAGGCCCGCCATACCGGCCAGGGCGAACATCTGGCGCTCGCGGGTCTCGCCTGCGTTCGTGTAGACGCTTCGCAGGTAGCTTTCGAGCGAGTTCCGGTTGACACGGTCAGGGGCCACGAGCGCGACGAGCACCGAGAGCTCCAGGTTGCTGCTCGAGTAGGGCAGTAGGGCGAGACCGCCATCGGGTGCCTGGTAGCGAGCCGCGTCGAACGTGCCGCCAGCCAGCACCGCGGAGCCTGACCCGAAGTGGCTGAGGAGTAGTGACGAGGCGATGTCCGCGGCCAGGCCACGGTCGAGCCGGGCACCGCCGCCCTCGGCCAGACCTGTCAGCAACGGGACATACCGGCCAGCGCTGGCGTCCGAGACGACGACCGTGGTCATGCCGCTGCCACCGCTGAAGGAGCCGGTGGCCGGGAGCTCGACGTACTTCGTTCGAGCCTGTGTCAGATGGGTCTCGACGACCGTGAACGACCTGGTCAGCCGATCCGTCCGGGCCGTTGCGCCGGTCCCGGTCGTCCCCGTGATCGTGATCGTCTGGGTTCCGACATGAAGCGCGGGTAGGGGAACGGTGGTCGTCGCGTACGCCACGGCGTGGATTGGGCCGCTGTCGAAGCCGAGGCTCGTCGAGGTCACCTGGATCGTCACTGCGTCCCCAGGAGCGACGGCGGAACCAAACGCCCGGACGGGGATCGATGGGCGATCCGCGGCAAGGTACTCCGCGGCCACGGACGCGTCGACGAAGAACGGAAGCCCGACTGGCACCAGGACCGACCCTGAGCCGGCCTCGAGCCGCGAGGTGATCGCCGAGGCCATGACTCGCCACGATGTCAGGTCGTCCGAGAGCGGGAACGAGACCGAACCGTGGCCACTCGCGTCGGTGACGATCGTCTTGAAGAGCAGTGCATCGCGGAACGTGTCGCGGTCGTCGCCACCGCCACCCGTCGTGTCGCCGCCTTCGCCGCCACCGGTTCGCGGATTGCGATGGGACAGGTACGTGCCGACAATCCCTGATCCAACCGGCGCGTACAGTTCGGTGAGAGGGTCATCCTGTGACGCCCCGCCGATCGTGAAGAGCTTCTCGTCCACGGCTCGGAGGATCACCGTGGCAGCAGTCGGCGCTCCCGACGCCGTGCGCGTCGTCACGTTCACCGTTGCCGTCTGACCGGGTGCGTAGCGTGCGGTCGGCACCGACAGGTCGACCTGGATCCGTCGGTCGGCCGCCCGGAAATGGGCCGCGAACAAGACAGGTCCGACGTAGCCGTGTCCCGTGAAGCGAACCGCGCCCAGGTACATGCTCGGGGCGGCCCACGACGCGAAGCTCGTGACATAGCGCGGTGAGGCCTGGACTGTCGCCGCGCGGATCCCGCGCTGGGCCACGACGAAGAGGTAGCGGGTGCCGTCGCCAGCGGCCTGCTTGATCGAGGGGTCGCCCATCGTGACATCGACGCGATCGCCGATGCCGTACGGTTCGGACACGTTGTCCGGACCGCCTGTCTGTCGAAGGGTCGCAGGCCGGTCGTCACGGACGGTCCATACGTGGCTCCCGGCGTAGCCCGTGATCTGCGCCACGTGTCCCTCTGGGTCGGTGACCGTGACGATCACGTTGTAGTCGTGATTCGTTGTCGTTGCCGGGATCGACGCCCTGTACGACCCGTTCGCGGCTGTCTTCACCCGGATCGAGCCCGCGGCTCGCTCGACGAAGATCTCGTCGTAGGTGGGCACCACCTTCTTCTCGATGAAGTCGTACTCGGTCCCGGTCTTGGTGCGGACCGGGACGAGCTCGACAAACCGAACCGTGACGGTTGCGCCTCGCACGGCTGGGCCGTTCGGATTGAGCTCCCAGATCGACCGGCCGCTCGCGATCTCCGACTCGAGGCGGTCGACGTCGACGAGGTGAACGCTGCCGCTGACCTGGACGCGGCCGCTTGCGATCCGCGCAGTGGCGTCGACGTTCCTGCTGCTCGGGAAGATGACGAAGTCACGGCTGGCGCCGGTGATCTCGCCCTCCTCTGCGCGAGCCGGGCTGACGTCGACCGTGGTTGGGACCGGACCCTCCTGGCCCCTGTCGACCTTGGCGATCGTTCGATAGGTTGCCGTGCCGCTTTCATCGGTGACCACGTTGCGACCGACGAAGCCGTTGATCCGAAGCGGTACGCCCGGAACCGGCGTTCCCTCGAAGAAGCTGGAGCCAACCGTGATCTTGATCCGGTCCCCAGCGATGTAGATGCGTCGGCCGGTCTGGATATCGAGCCGGTAGGCGGGCTTGGCGATCGGCCCGACGGTGATGCCGGCGCTCTGGATGACGTCGTTGCCGACCAGCGCGTCGATCGAGTAATAGCCCGGAGCGAGATCGGTCAGCTGCAGTGAGCCGCTGAACGCCGCGGCCGGTCCCGGCTGGACGGTCAGGCTCGCAACCGGCGGCCGCAGATTGCCATCGTCGTACGGCTGGGGTGTGAGTCGAAGCACCACGGCCGCCGGAACCGCGCCGTCGTCGCGATCGCGCACGACACCCCAGATGTTGACCGTATCGGTCTGGCGGTAGCGGTCGCGATCGGAGTGGAGCAGGGTCCAGTAGTGCGACGCAGCATCGGACGATCCGAAGTTGGAGCCGCCGTAGAGATCCAGCTTGTCCTGCGGCAGTGCCGCGGGGAGGAAGATCCCCCGGCCATCGGAAGTCTGGACGGTGACGACCGGATCGCAGGGCGTTACGCAATTCTGCGCAGCTTCGGGAAGGAGGCCGGTGGGGGTTGGACCGAGGGCCAGTCCGTTGCTGTCCGTCCGACCGATGTCCGTGCCATTAGCCGTAGCCGTGGCGCCGACGATCGGTCGACCGGTCTTCAGGTCGTTGGCCCAGACGAGCGTGCGGGTCTGCGAGACGCTCAGGTAGCCCGCGACGTCGGTCACCTGCAGGACGGTCTGGATGGGCCGTGTGCCGGCCGGTTGCTCGATGAGATACCAGCCGGGCGCGAGGGCTTCGGGAAGCTGCACCCAGAAGGCGTCGCCGTTTCGATGAAGCTGCGCGTCGACGGAGACTTCGCGGGAAAGCTTCGTCGTGTCGATGAGACCGTCGGTGGACCAGCGTGACCAGTCCGGTCGCGCTCGGAGAGTACGGAACGCATCGATCGCGGCCGTGAGATTCGCCAGGCGATAGACCTCGATCCGGAGCGTTTTCGGGGCCGGCTGGTCTTGGCTGAACCACCACAACCCGATGACAGGTCGCTCTGCGGTTGGGGACTCGAGGACCTGGTCCGTGAATGAGAAGGTCATCCGGGAGGACTTGGCGCTCGTCGCCGCGGTCTCGAACTGGAACCTTGTCTCCTTGTCGGTGGCTTCACCGGTGCCGGCAACCGTCACGCCCCGGCTGACCGTCACGGTGTAGATCGTGGCCGGCGCCAGGGGGTGGTCGGCGATGAACGCGAGCGTCCGGCCATGCTGCTCGAACCGGCCGGGCGTTGGGGGCGCCACGCTGACGTGCGACTCGGCGTCGGCGACGCCATCCTGGTCGAACGTGATCTCGATCCCGGTATCGACCGGGACGTCCGCGGCTTGGTTGTCCGGAAGCGTTCCGACGACGCGAAGCGGCTGGCGGGCCTGGAAGGCCCACGAATCGAGTGGCGTGCCGGCGGGATCCGCCAGCGCGAACCGGTAGATCGTGCCGGGCTGGAGCGGGGCGGCGGGCGTGAGGAGCGCGGCCTTGTCGCCGGGCTCGGGCGCGACCGAGAAGGCGAAGTCCGGCCGGACGGTCAGACGCGCCGCCAGGGTCGAGGCGGGAGTCCCGTCCGCACTTGCGAGCCGGAAGCCGGTATCGAGCGGTACGACGGCTCCCGTCGCACCACGGGCGGTGAGGACGGCGGTTGGGGCTGCCGCGTCTCCGGACAGCGGTTCGAATGTCGCCGATGGATCGAGGCTCGACCATGGGTCGTCGCCGGCCATGGAATCGGTCCCGGGCGACGAACCGGCGGAGCCCGCTGGCGACGGATGACTCGCGTCCGCGACGGCCTCTGGTGCCCGCCCGAGGTTCCAGGCGAAACCGCCGGCGATCAGGGCGACGACGACCGCCGAGACCGTGATAAGGAAGACGGGCCGTCGAAGAATCTCGCGGACCCGTTCTCGATCGATCATCCCTGGGCTCCCCCACATGAAGTGGTGTGAGCGGGCCTGGTCGCGAGACCTCGACACGAGATCTTCCGGACCGGGTTGCTCGGCGGTGAGACGTGCTCGACCGCCCCGTGTTACGACGCCGGCGGGCCGGTTGGGACCGCCGGCAGCCAGCCTGCGCTCAAATGAGCCGGGAATCCCGAGGCGCTCCCGTAGACTCTCGGCAAATGCACGACTCGTCGGCTGTCAACGATTTGTCTCGGCGTCAGGGCTGACGAGTCGGTGCCGACGATCCGCGCCAACGGCCTGGACATCCGCTACGACGCCCACGGCGCCGGCCCGCCACTCGTGATGCTCCACGGCGCTACATCGGTCGGGCGCGAGGACTTCGGGCCGCAGATCGCGCTGTTCTCGAAGGCGTTCCAGTTGTACGTTCCGGATGCCCGCGGTCACGGTGGGACGACTTGGGATGCCGCCGCGGGGTTCCGCTACGACTGGCTCGTCGACGACCTCGCCGCGCTCGTCGACGGCCTCGGGCTCGAGACGTTCCACCTCCTCGGTTTCTCGATGGGGGCGATGACGGCGCTCCAGTACGCGGCCCGCTTCGGCGCCCGGCTGCGGACGCTCGTCGTGGTCGGGATCTCGCCGGCCCGCGAGCCGCGAGCGTCGGTCGCCCGGCGGCTGATGGACCCGCTCCGCGCCGACCGCGACGATCCGGCGTGGGCGGCCCTCCTCGGGCGCCGCCACGATGAGGGCCAGGGTGCAGGTGCGTGGCGGGCGCTCCTGCCGGCGATCGCCGCGGACGTTGCGGCTCAGCCCCTGATGACCCCGGCCGAGCTTCACGCGATCGACGCGCCGGCGATGGTCGTGTGCGGCGATCGTGATCCGTTCGTTCCTGTCGGGCAGGCCTGGGAGCTCGAGCGCCAGCTCCCCGACGGCCGGCTGTTCGTGGTGCCCGACTGCGGCCACGAGGTGACGGTCAAACGCCCGGGCCTCTTCAACGAGGCGCTCGCGGGCTTCTACCGCTGGACCAGGGACGCCGCCACGACACGGGCGGGCCACGCTGCCGACGAGACGCCGGTGCAACCAGCGCTCGCGACGAAGGAGGACCGATGACGACACTGCTCGCGCTCTACCGTCGACCCGAGGGCGGCCCCGAAGCCCTCGAGATCTTCGAGCGGCGCTACGCCGCCGAGCATCTTCCGCTCGTCGCCCGGACGCCCGGTCTTCGCGCGACCCATGTCCGGCGCGTCAGCGGGGCGATCGGCGGCGAGACCGATCTCGTGCTTCTCACGACCATGGAATTCGACGACCGGGCGGCGCTCGACGCGGGTCTGGCCTCGGACGAGATGCGGGCTGCGGGGCGAAGCCTGCGGGAGATTGCGCCCGGCCTGGCGACGCTGCTCGTCCTCGAGGAGGCCCCTGATCTGGGCTGACTCGTCGGCCCAATGTGGCGCCCGGTGAGAGTCGACATCGGCGGACTTCCCCGGGCGTGGATACTGTCAGCGCACAGCGGAGGATCGAGTGACCGACAGCTCCCGAGCCAGGGTCGCCACGAAGGCGTCCGGTCCGCCCTTCATCCGGACGACCTTTCCGGCGAGCGGATCGAACGGCACGCTCGATCACGTCGCCCTCGTCACGATCGATCGCCAGGATGCGCTCAACGCCCTGAGCTTCGATCTCGTCGATGAGCTCGTCGCGGCCCTCGAGGCGCTGGACGCCGATCCGGCCTGCCGGGCGATCGTCCTGACGGGCGC
>Ga0307312_10001158_pt1 | contig 13288 bp, 11 predicted proteins | sample ER_DNA_202_FD_194489 | JGI IMG/M metagenome (GOLD analysis project Ga0307312, IMG submission 194489) | Bulk soil microbial communities from the East River watershed near Crested Butte, Colorado, United States - ER_DNA_202 | ecosystem: Environmental > Terrestrial > Soil > Floodplain | place...
GATCGTCAGCGCTAACAACCTAATTACGTGTCGGTTTTGGGACCGCCCGCCATCGTCATCCGTGCTGAGATCGCCAATCCTTGCGACTCTGATGACGCGCAGACTCTGGATTAGGTGATCGTCGTCCAGGCTCGGAATGAACTGCGTACGACACTCCCAGCGGCTACTTGCCTCCGCAGGGTCGTCTGATCGCGAGTCAGCCGCCCATGACAGAAGCTCGGGTCGATGTGTAGCTAAATCTGCGCCAGGCGAAACGCATTCACCTCGTAGCCCAAAGGAACGCATAGGCGTCGCGAGAGCGTCCCGCGTCACTCTCGAAGAGGGGCCGCACATAGTCCGTGTAGCGGTCGATCTCGTCGGGTGTGAGCAGCCGCTGCATCGCTTCCTCGAGCGTTGGCACCTTTGGATTCCACGCGCCGCGAATCGCGCGCTTCCACGATCGCGCTTCTTTTGGCGGCGCGATCGCGGCGTGGTACTCGAGCTCGACCGAGCGAAAGCCCACGGAATCCGCGAGGTCCACGAGATCGCGCTCGTCGAAATCGAGCATCGGGTCGCTTTCGCGCGGCTGCAGGGCCGCGTAGAAGTCGCGGATCTTGCGATAGATGTCGATGACCGGGCTCATGTCCAAGCCTTCGTAAGAGACGTTTGCGACGCGGGGTTCGTTGAACCGATTAATCGGCTCGAACATCGAGAGCCTGCCTCCGGCCCGGAGCACGCGGAGGAACTCCCGGAAGGCCCGCTCCTTAGGCTTCACGTAAATGATCACCGAGCGCGTCGTCACGACGTCGACCGATCCATCCGCTAGCGCGCTGAGGTCCTCCGCCCCGGCATGCACAAAATTGCACCGCTCCAAGCCGCCGATCTGCGCTGCGAGCGATCGCGAATGCTCGAGGAGATCCTGAGAGATGTCGCTGAAGATCACACGCCCCGAAGGACCCACTTTCTCAAGGGCGCCGAACGCTATCAGACCGTCGCCGCACCCAACATCAAGCACGACGTCACCCTCGCCGACGTGTGCATTGCCAAGGACGCGGTCGCGGATTGGATAGAGCCAGGCCAGTTGCCGCCGCAAGGCCTCCGGGTCGCCCCCGTGACGCCGGTGAAGTAGCCACTCCGCCCACTCGTCGCGTGGCTCAAGCTTCACGTGGTCATTCTCCGCCGCGTGGAGGAGCCGGCCTACATCCGAGCTGACCAGCACGCTCGTCGATCGATGACCACGGGCGTTGGGCGGCTAATCGGGAGTTAGACACCTTGTCGCCTTTTCTCCAATATCTCGAACCGCACGGCCCGCTCGACGTAGAGCGGCGCGATCTTGCGCGCGTTGGGCGTGAGCCACCGCACGCGTTTCGAGAAGCGCAGGTGGTCTCGCAAGTAATCGTCGAGGCTGAAGATCAACGACCGCCGTGCGCTGATCGGCGCCGCTGCCCATGTCCCCGCGGCGAACGGCCCGCGACCACGAGTCGAGCCCGCTTCCCATTGTCTAGAGGTTCCGGGGCGACCGGGTTAGAGGAAGGTAAACGAAGCGAGGATTGCGTCGAGTTTTTCGTTGGATGCGCCCGCCGGCGGCGGATAGCGGTCGAAGATCCGCGGGCGATAACCGATCACATACATACGCCCATCTTTGGCGACGATGTACTCGACGACGTAGCGCGCTCCATTCGTGATCTTCAACGCCGGCCGGCCCGAAACCGTGGTGTTTTCGACCTGCTCGCCAGAGTTGAACCCGACACGTCCCGAGTCGTACCACTGCCGCGGGGTCATTGACCCAGCGTCGGTCGAAACCTCGACGACCGCTACGTAACTCCACGCGGGGCACCCGCTCTCGCAGGGACTCGAGTTCGCAGCCTCATCATCGACCGTCCGCGCCGTGAACACGTCGGACCCCTTCGGCTGCCCGGGGTCCGGGGGCGGCGACTTGAAAGAGAGCAGATCCGAATGCCGGTAGGGCGAGGGCAGCGTCAGCGCGTAAGCCCATGTGGAGTTCGTGTACTGCGTCGCGTCAGCGGCCGCGGGCACGGTGATCTGCCAGTAGATGCCAAAGTCCTCCATCCATTGCGCACCTTCGATGAGCGGCCGGATGTAGAAGCGGTAGCTCCCCGCCGTTGCCGGGGCGCGTACGGCGAACTGGAACCACGCGATTTGATTTGGCCCGACGTAAGTTGCGGGCTGTACCGCGACGCGGTTGTACCGGGGCCACGAGGTGTTCGGCGAGCCGTTTGTGCCGTCGCCGCCAAATGTGCTCGGCTGGTCTTGGCCTGGAGTTGGATCCCAGGTGCCCAGATAGGCCGCTTGGCCCATGACGCCGTTGACCCATCCGCGCGAGCCGGAGTTGTACATGGCCACCGTGGCGGTCATCGACTCGCCGGCGCACAGCGTCATGTAGCCGCTCTGCCCATACCAGGAGGCGTGGAATCCGGGCAGGCCCGAGGCCACGCTCGTCGGCGGTGGGATGCCCGGACCAACGCTCGAGGTACACGATGCGGTCAACACCGTCGGCGATGTGGATGGTTCGGCGCCGTGCGCACCTGCGCTGCGTGGTGCGGCAAACGCCGCGCTAAGGACGATCGCGGCCACGACTGTCGTCGTTGCACGTAAGCCTTTCATTCCGACCTCCGACGCCTCAACTGGTGACCGAACCTCCCGACCGCGGTTTTGCGGTCAAAGGCCGATGCCGGTGCGAGGGTCCGGTCCACCGTCGGGCCCACCCTGAATGAGACAGTTGATTGAGCCCAAAAGGGGGCACATTCGCCGAAGAGCCAAAAACCGCGCCGCAAGTGGCCGCGGCATTTAGCCTGCCAGGCGCGTGCTCCGTGCAAACGCGTCGAGTTGCCCCCTTTTGAGGCCGGCCGCTGGTCTACGTCTGGGGAAGGGTGACGAGAGGCCGTGAGCTCGCCCATAGATGGCCTTGGGCTGAATTGGGGCGAGCTCTACGAACGTCACTCGGAGGAGTTGGCGCGCTTCATGGTCAAACTGCTAGGTGATCGCGAGCGGGCAGCGGACCTGGTGCAAGACACGTTCTTGCGGGCGATCCGGTCAGAGAACGACCTGCGCGAAGCGGGTTCGGTACGCGCTTGGCTCTACAAGATCGCTGCGAACCTTGCCCGGAACGAGCTGCAGCGTCGCTCCTTGATCGCGTTCTTGCCGTTCGGAGGTCAGGAGCGCAGTGCGTCCGAGGCATTCGATGCATCGGCTGCACAAATCCAGCATGCGCTGCGCAGCATTCCCAGGGACCAGGCGATCGCGCTCGTACTCCACTACCAAAGTGGGTTCAGCCGTGCGGAGGTCGCCTCCCTCACCGGCGTCAGTGAAGAAGGCGTGAAGTCACGCTTGGCCCGTGGGCGCGCGAACTTCATCGCCGCCTACCAGCGACTCGAAAGAGGTTTCAGGCGATGAGCGACGACCGTGATCCAATCTTGGAGGAGGAACGCGTCCGCGCGCTGATAAGTCGATCCGACGGGCCGATGGTCATCCGACCGTTGCCACCGGTCGCCGGGGGTCGTAGTCGACGATATGGACCGATGCTCTCGGCAGTCGCCTTCACCGTCGTGATGGTCGTCTCAGCGGCGATCGGCGCCGGCGTGATCAACTCGCTCCGCCAGGTGCCGCCGTCGCCCGCGGCCACCACCTCAGGCGCCGCTCAGGCCACGCCACCGCAGGCCTCGTCGTCGCCCAGCTCGGCGGCTGCGGGATTTGCCTCCGCCGACACGGCGGCTGCCGCAGCAAGGCAAGCGCTCGAGGGGCGCGACTACGGGCTCCTGCTCCGCCTTGTCGCGCCCACCGGTTGGTATGTGCGTTGGTACGAACAGGCGCAGACCGATCCGATGTCTCTGACCGAGGCGGTGAATTGGATCTCCGATTCGTCAAATGCGACGTGGCGTGTCGATGCATCCACCGTTTACGACGCTGGTACCTCACGCCCAGTCGGGGACAACTACGTGACGGCTTTGGCCCTCGATTTCCACGGTTGGGCTGAGCAGCGCGCCGACATCCTGCTGAGGCAAATCGGCGGCCGTTGGTTCTGGTCGAGCCTCCTGCTCTACCGGCCGCCGCCTCTAGGCGCGTCGGCCGACACCATCGTCGGCTACGCCACGCTGATCACACTCTCTGACGCAACGGTCACGATCCGATTCAGGACGGTCGGTTCGCTTTGCTGCAGTGATCAGTCCTGGAACGACCGTGTCGTCGTCCTGAGACGCGATGACAGCACGATCTACAACAAGGCGGGTGGAGTCGGTGCGAGTTCGCTAGTCGACAGCGGGGCAACGGTTGGCTCCAATGTCTGGGTGCAGTTTCGCCTCGACACGCTAGGGCCGGACGGAAGTTTTCGGCTCGCGTGGATCGTGGCGATGTACCCGTAGTTCTTCCGCCACAAGTGACTGATGCACGGCCCACTGTGGTCTCTCAACCAACATGGCGCAGGGGCGCCTGATCGGGAGTTAGACGCCCTTGCTGACGACCTGATCTGCAATCAGGTCCTCGCCGCGTGGAGCGGAACGGCTCGAACCCGCCGCCCGCGCCCTCGCACTTGCGTGTACGCGATGGCGGCCTCGACTTGGTGCGCCGCGCGGCGTGATTCGAACTACCCCGCTCAATCGTGAACTGTCGCGGTGGCCTAATCCGTCACCTTCGACAACCACGTTAGCCCCCGAAACGCATTGAATGCCGCGATGCCAAGGAGCACGGACGCAACGGGACCGAGGCGGTCCGCGAACGCCGAGACAAGCAGCGTGACGACGATTGCGCCCGCCAGCATCGCGAGGCCCAGTCGTCGGCGGCGATGAGGAGTCACGCGTTGAAGACCATTGGGACGAAGGGGATGCATAGGAAGAAGAACGCGAGACCGGCGAACAGCCAGCGCCTGCATTTACGGCGTGCGGCTTCCAGAACCGGATCCGATTGTGGGGTGTCGAGTAGTTCGCGGTCTGAGGCTCGTTGCAGGGCCGGGTTGGCTGCGGCCGTCATCGCGCGATAGCGGCTTAGTAAGACGACGTGTCGAACGAGTCCTAAGGATGCAACTGCAAACCAGAGCCCGGCGCGGACGAGCAGCTCAACGGTACTCATGGGCTAGTCCGACTAGTGTCCACTTCGGCAGCGTAGTTACCGGGCGGTGCCGAGCTCGTGTCGCGAACGTGTCGGAGTGACGCGGTGCTGGGAAGTGCGTGAGCACGAGCCAATCGATCGCGATGGTCCATTGCAAGCACGCGGCGACGTGACTCGTCGGGCTTCCGGCGAAGCCTCCGCAGCGTGCCAAACTCTGGGGCAAGGTGGACCTGCTCGGCCCCGCAACCGTGTTCGCGTCTGGTGTTCTGACTGGAGTCATCGGCGCGTGGGCCACTGCTTTTTTCGGTCGGCGGGCGGCAGCCGGGAAGGAACAGTCCGAGCGCCGTCACCGGATTTACCTAATGCTGCTCGACCTATATCACCAGCACTTCTGGATCTCTACGAATGACATGCACAAACAGGAGATCAGGGGCGAACTTAAAGAGCAGTTCCAAAAGGCGAAGTACGAAATCATGGACGCGCTCCGGACAGTGGACAGTCTGAAGCAACTTCCCGACATCGTTGATGTCCTCACAAGCCTGCGATTCAAGACCGAAACCGACCGTCTCGAGAGACTGCGGCAGGTCATCGATGACCTTGGAAAAGGGGTGAATCCGCGTTTCCTCGCGGCTGCCAAGAAGGCGGATCAGCGGAACATGGACCTCATGACGGCGAGCGGCGACGACTACTGGGAGCGGCGAAGTAAGCTCGATCCATTCGCTCTTAGTCGTGCCGCGAAGGAGCGTCTCTCTCGCGTCGACGCCTTTGACGAATACGAGGTGCCCGAAGAGACCGAATAGGCGGACTGCCGCTGCGCCCCAGCGCCACGCTTCAGTTGTCGACTCCGACGCCCCTCCCCCGAAGAGTGCTTTGTGCGGCCCTTCTGCAGATCGTCGGGACCTGGACGTCCTTCGCCTCGAAGGCGGCACTCGGGAAGGCCGGCGGTCCCGGCGCTAGGCGCGCGTGGGACGGATGAGGCCAAGACGCGGCAGCCTACGGGTTCTTGGCGCGCTTGCCCAGACGTCGAGCCAGATGCAGCGCGCGCCGTCGAACCACTTCGTGCCGATCGGTCAGCGATACCAAGATGGCAGCTTCAGCCTGGCCATCGCATCTGGAAAGCTGACCAGCGGAGGCCTCGACATCCGACGGTCACATTCGCGAGGCCAACATTCATCTCGAAGAACGCAAATCTCGACATCGCGGAGAAGCCTGTGCGCGTCGCTACCGACGAGCTGGTGCGGATTGACGCGCCGACGAAGCGACAGCGCATGTTGATCCGGGCGCTCGAGGCGCGAGGCTACGGACAACTGCAGAGATGTGTCTTCCTCCCGAGGACTTCAGCTAGCGCATCTCGCTCAGGTGGTTCGGCACGTACGCGAGTGCAGTGAGGACAACCTGGGCGGCCGCCTCGAAGTCGTTGGCTGTAGGCGCGCGATCAGCACCCGCGGAGCTGACAGAAAGCGGCGTGACGTTGACGCGCGCCACGACGAGGCTGCGCGCCAACTCCCCCAACGGTGCAGCGACGACCTCCACACCGAGGGCGTCGCTCAGACGCGCGGCAAGGCGGCCGCTTCCGCTGGGCAGACCCTGCACGAGCTGGGTCTCCACGCGCACGTGATCTGCGAGCAGCGGACCGATGACAAGCACGGACTGCACCCGATCACGCTCGGTCTGCTGCAGCTGCGCGAGTCCCAGACGGAGTCCCGCAAAGCTCTGGTGATCTCCCGCGGTCGCCATCGCGATGACCTCAAGCGGCAGAGGGTTTTCGCGCAGGTGTTCGACCACCGCGACAAGGAGCGCCGCTGCGCTGGCAGTGTCCCAGCGCGCGGTCGCGTCGGGCGCGCCATCGTAGCGCGCGGCGATCACAACAATGGGCGCGCCGGGCGTCGGTGCCGATACGCGAGCGACGACATCCGCGATCTCGGCGCGCACGAGTTCGACGCTGATGCTTAGCCGCACGTCGCCAGCGATCTGCTGCGCGCGAAGCCCAGAGGCGCGCAGGTCCGGCAGTGGTCGGCCGCGCGCAGCAACCAGTGCGGCCTGGCTCATTCGCACTACGGGCAGGGGATACGACGGCGTGGGTGCGAGAAAAGGCGTATCGAGCACGATGAGCGCTCGGGCGCCTGCGTCGGCGAATCTCTTCGGGTCCGGGATCCGCTGTGGTCCAGGGCCTGCAGGCCGGCCGACGGCGACGACCGCATCACGCACTGCATCGGGCACCTGGCCGCTCTGCAGCGCCACAGTATCGACCAGCACGAGTGCTCCCTCCGCGTCTGCGTCCATGAGTGACAGGGCTTCGACCGACAACGGTGTCCCCGAGATGGTGAGGACGCCGTGGGCCTGGATCGTTTCGTCGGTACCTCTGATGATCTCGCCACGCATCCGTTGCGCGAGCAGCGTCGCCGCGGCCCGGGCCTCGGGGCTCGCGTTAGGCCGTGGTCCCAGCGCCGCGAGTTCGGTTGCCAGGGCACTCGCAGATCCGGTGTCGAAGCCGCGGGCGTATGAGATCTCCCGCTGCAGGTGGCTTGGCCAGACCATGACGGACAGAGCGACGACGAGGGCCAGGGCCAGTCCACCGACAAGTTGCCGGCATGTGAAGAGCCGATACACGTCGAGACGTTGCGCGCGTGCGGCGAGCGCGTCACCGAAGACGTTCGTCGCGAGCACCGCGCCCAGGAGCGCGCTCCCCGGAAGAAGCACCGACGCCAGGTCCCCGTAGAGGCTCACGATGGGGCGCGTTGCCGCGAGCATGCTCGCCCAGTTGGGCACCCGCGGCGCGACGATCGGGCTGCCACGGCTGTCGTAATCGATCAGCACGGCCCCGCCGACGAAGATGTTCAGCAGCGCGAGCTCGCCGGTGAGCAGCAGCACGGCCGAGAATTGGAATGCCGCAGTCGTGAGGAGCTGCGGCGCGACGTTCGGCAGCAGGTGATGCGTGAGGAGCCGGCTCCGTCCGAGGCCGACGCTGCGCGCAGTCTCCATGAACGGTCGCGCCGACTCCGCACGCGCGTACCGGCGCGTCTGGTGGAAGGGCTCGGCCCACCCGATGAGCCCGAGCGCGACGACGAACTGGCCAAATTCCAAACCTAGCGCGATGACCGCGAGCAGCGTCGCGATCGTCGCCGGCATAGACGAGACTCCGAGGGCGATGGCGTGCAGGACCTGCGCGAGTCGGCCGCCCTGAAATCCCGCGAGGAGCCCGAGCGAGCCGCCGACCAGGACGCGCAGGCCGGTCGCGGCGAGCGCGATCAGCACGCTGCCGCGCGCGCCGATGAGGAGCCAGCTCAGCCGATCACGTCCGACGATGTCCGATCCAAACGGATACTCCCCGCTCGCATCGAAGGGCGGTGCCTGGCCCTGGTAGAGCGCGCGCGAGAAGTACAAGTCATGCGGAGCGATCAGGGGCCCGTAGACCGAGCGCAAGCAGCACGAGAAAGAGGAGCGCGCCGGAAACGAGGGTCCAGTCAATGGCACGCCCGCGCTGTGGCCGCCCAATCTGATGCGTGACGCGGGCGTACGGGACCGCCCTCACCCGACGATAAGCCCCCGCCGGTTCGTCACAACATCGAGTCCAAGCTCAGTCAGCTGGAAGACCAGCGCTAGGATCGCGGCGCCCGCGAGAAAGAGCGGGAGGTCCTGGACGTTCGCGGCCCGGAGGGTGAGCACGCCAAGGCCCGGCCACACGAGCAAGTACTCGACGATCACGAGTCCGGCGAGCACGAAGCGGAGCGCGCCCAGACCGGCTTCACCGATCGCGCCGATCATATTTGGGGCGATGTGCCGGTACACCACGGCCGCCTCGCTCAACCCCTTGGCGCGCGCCGTACGGACGAAGTCGCGTACGTTCAGGTCGGTCGCTGTCAGCGCGACGAGCCGGACCACGAACGCGCAGGGCGCGAGCGCGAGCGCGATCACCGGAATGACGAGATGGCCATCGAGGCCGAAGCCGTACACGGGGACGACCATATGGCCCACCCGTCCCGTCGCCTCCACCGCCGCGACCTGCAGCAGGAACGCAACGAAGAATGCGGAAACGCTACCCCGACATTGGCGGCGCCCTTCAGCGTGCCCATAGCTCGCCGCGGCGCGTGGATCGCGAGCCAGAAGCCCAGCGGCACGCCAGCAACGAGTGCCGCGGCCGTCGCGAGCACGATGAGAAACGCGCTGTTGAGCGCCGCGCCCAGCACCAGCAGTGCAGGCGCGACACCCGCTTGTCCAGGAAGGTCGAACCCACGCGCGATCTGACCGAGTGGTTGCGCGCCGTCGCTGATGCGCCACGACCCGAGCGCGCCGCCTGCGACCCCGCCGCCCGATTCCCCAGGAAGGAAGTTGCGCGCCGCGACGACGAACAGCACGGCGACGAGCGCGATGGCCAAAGCCAGAGTGATCGCCTGCGCGAGCGTGAAGCGCCATCGGGCGCTCATCGGGTCAGCCTAGCGTCGCGCCGACTGAGCGACGATTCGTTTGAACGAGTTCCGCCGGGTCTTCGCGCTCGCGACGCGGCCAGCTCAACTCGACACGGGGATCCGTGCTACTCGCCTCGCAGGAGGGCAGCGGGTGAGATGCGGAAGGCGTGGACGAGTGTGCCTGCGACCGCGAGAGCGATCGCCACAACAGGCGCGAGCAGGGCGGTGAACACGGCGATCAGGAAGGCCGACGAACCGGTGTTGAGTACGAGCATGATCAACCCCACGAGGATTGCCGCAACGAGCCCGCCCAGCGCAGCCAGAGCCAGTGCCTGACCTGCCACGTACGCCGCCACATCCACCGCGCGCCAGCCGATTGCGCGGAGCATCGCAAGTTCGGGCTGCCGCTCAAGATAATTCAGGGTGATGGCCTGAGCGGCGGCGAGCGCTCCGATCACCAATGTGAGGGTGGCGACCGCGAGGTGGAAGGGCTGCACGCGACCGGCGAGATAGACACCCAGCACGGTCGTGTCGAGTTGGCCGCGGAAGCTCGCCTCGATCGCGATCATCGCCCCAACGAGCGCCCCGGACATTGCGACCACACCGATCGGAACGATCGACTGAGATCCACTCCGGATGAGCGTCTCGTCCACGCCGAGCCGCCACGGGCGGGGGGGCAGCCGACTGGTTCGGACATGGGCAGCGCTGGTCAGACTAGCCGCAACGGTCGACCGTGTGACGGCAAACGCGGGCAGAATCCCGCCAGAAACGCTTACTAACAAGGCCAGCGGCAGAACCCCGACAATCAATAGGGTCGATGCGTCGGTCGCCGTGAGTACGATCAGCGGAAGTCCGAGCACGACCGCGACGAGGCCCGAAACCAGACCGACGAAGAGGACTTCGAGCAGGACGAGTCGAGCCAGATCACTCGCTCGCCAGCCGAGAGCGCGGAGCACCGCGAACTCAGGGCGGCGCCGACGGATGCTGACGAAGGCGGTCTGCGCGACAAGCGCGAGGGATCCGAGGAGTGCGACCCCGAAGAGTGCGAGGTCCTGCGCCTGCACCGCACGAGTGAAACGGTACGCAACGCCCTGGACGGCCCAGCCTTCGCGTGCGGAAAGGGCTGGCCGACCGAAGCTGCCCGGAGGCAACTCGATGCTGATCGGTCGGGGCGATGACCCCACAACGATGTCGACAGCAAGGCCGGTCGCGTCATGAATGGCCGCCGCAGCGCGGGCCAAGCGCGCGTACCCGGCCGGTCCGGCCTCCTCGGTGCCGGCGATGCGCACGCGCACCGCGCTGATGAACGCATCGCCGGTCGCGCCTTGGAAGCGCTGCGGGTCGGCAAACCACTGAGCTCCCGACAACGTCGTCATGATCAAGGGCGGCGAGTTGACGTAGCCCGCCATCGAGCGGGTCGGTCCGAGTCGCTCGCCACTCGGTAGGTCCACGGCCGGGAGCGCATATGCGTCAATCCCCGCGCCGCCGGCCAGTGCATCAAAGGACGGGATGCAGGTGGGGTCGTACTGTCCGACACGGATCCAGGCGTTGGGGAGCTCTTGGCGTCGAAGCTGCGGTCGGGCCACGAGTTGTCGGAACCAGACATCGCGTGCTTCTTGAGGCGCGAGGTCGGCCCCAGGCACGAGCGGGTTGGCGAACACGCTGAGATCAGCGCCAACCACGCGCGCTCGCAACTGGTCCGCGCCGAGCGACTCGTAACTGACCTCACCGGGAGACCACACCGGCGAGACGTTGTAGAAAGAGCCCGACCCAATCGCGCCGATGAAGGAGCGATACAGCTCGTCGGCACGTGCGCTCCGGTCTCCGACCGACTCCCAATTCGTGAGCTGCTCGACGCCGAGCCCCCGCAGGAGTCCTGCGGCGTCAGCGGCACGCGAGATGTGCGCGTGAATGGACTCGTCGATAAAGGACGATTGACTGACGAGGATCGGGATGGCGGTCTGTGCACCGGCGGGCGAGCTCACAAGCATCGGCACATCTGCGTCCGTCAGGTAGCGCCCACTCGTGACGCATTGGCCGAGCCCGGCGAGCGCCGCCTCTGCGGTGGGATCGACGCCGGCCACGACGATCGGCAATCCGAACGCGACCACGCTTGCCACGCCGGAGCCAACTGGGAGAACAGGGGGCGCAAGCGTCGTCCCGTCGTAGCAGCGGACCTGCTGGGTGCATGGGATCACGCTCGCGCCGATGTGCAGGCTCGCTCGGCCGGCAGCCGACTCCAAGCGCCCGCCGGGAGCCGCGATCAGGAACTGATCACCAAGCGGGTAGTGCGAGAGTCCCGCTTCGCCGTCGGCGCTGTACGTGATCCGAAGGACCGTCAGCCCCGCGCCAAGATCGTCGCCGAGTCCGACAGCCCAACTCGCCGGCCACTGGACAAAACCAACCAGCGCGATCGGGGCCGCAATGTCGACACCGGGCGTGTCTTTGATTCTTTGGAGTTGCTGCAGAGTGATCCCGCCAACAAGCCCGCTGAAGTAGTTGGGGCGGATCAGACCCTCGCGCTGCTCCAGCTCACTCCGCGCGCCCTCTGGCCGCACGAGCAGCTGATACGGACCGCCCCACGTGCGGGCTACGTCTCCGGTGAGCACAGCGCTTGTTGTCTGGGAGGTCGCGGCGAGAACGGCGAAGCCGAGGACGGCAGTCGTCACGCCGACCACCGCAAGACTCGTCGCGATGCGACGCGAGGCAAGCTCGCGCACGGCGAGCCGGATCACGCTTGCGGACCCGGTTCCACCAGCGCGCCGTCTCGCATACGCACGACCCGCTGCCCAAGTGCGGCGACGGTTGGATCGTGGGTCACCAGGAGCAGCGCGAAGCCGAGCTCGCGCTGGAGCCGCGCCAGCAACATCAAAACAGCTTCTTTGCTTGCTACATCGAGGTTGCCGGTCGGCTCATCAGCAAGGACGAGCTTCGGTGTCCCGAGCAGCGCACGTGCGATCCCGACCCGCTGGCGCTCACCGCCCGACAGCCGCGCAGGTGGGAAGTCGATGCGATGACTCATGCCCACTTCCTCGAGCAGCGCCCGTGACTCGTTTTCGAGCTCACGCCAGCCGCGCCACGGCAGTTTTGCGACGGCGACGTTCTCGAGGGCGGTCAGGCCGGGCAGGAGGTGCGGGTCCTGGAAGACAATCCCGACGCTTCGCGCGCGGAGGGCAGTGCGGCGGCCTTCATCGAGCGCGGCCAGATCCTGTCCGAGCACGCGCACGCTCCCACTCGTCGCCATGTCGGTGCCCGCGGCAACATTAAGTAGCGTGGTCTTGCCGGAGCCGGAAGGACCCATCACTGCCACGACCTCGCCGGCGGCGACGTCGAGAGTGACCTCGCGTAGCGCCCACACTGGCTCTGGACCGTCCCGATACGCGCGCGCCGCCTTCCGCATCTGTAGGACTGGCGCGGTCGCTTGCTCAAGATGAACGGCATCGCTCAACGCCCTTAGACCAGTCCGATCGTCTCGACGATGCGGAGCAAGTCAGACTCGTTGACGCCCGGCGGACGGGACGTCTCCGGCCCGACGGCGTACTTCAGGACGAGCACTCGGTCATTGCGGTCCATGTAGTAGCCGTGCATTACGACCCCGCCCACCGTCCACGTGGCGCTCAACGTGGGCTCTTTCCGGATCGTGGTCTGCGTCGTGACGCAGCCGGCACTGCAGCCATCGAGAAGTGCGCGCTCCGATGCACTGACCACCGCGCGCTCGTACACCTCGACGACGAAGTCCCACGGCGGGATCGCACCGAAGTTGGCCACGGTGGCTCGATCTTCATCGACGGGTCGCACCGTGTATCGCTCGCGGTACAGGAGACCCGAAGATGTTTGCGAGG
>Ga0307312_10001159_pt1 | contig 13282 bp, 12 predicted proteins | sample ER_DNA_202_FD_194489 | JGI IMG/M metagenome (GOLD analysis project Ga0307312, IMG submission 194489) | Bulk soil microbial communities from the East River watershed near Crested Butte, Colorado, United States - ER_DNA_202 | ecosystem: Environmental > Terrestrial > Soil > Floodplain | place...
GCAATCGGCGCCCGAAACTTATGCCGAGTATCCACTGATCATCTTGAGTCAGGACGGGAAAAGAGAGATCGCGCGCTTGACTGCAGACAAGTCTGGAAACTATCGCGCCGCCCTGCCGCCCGGCGCTTACATCCTGGCCGTGCAAGAACGCCCAGCAGAAGAACGCACCGCAGAACGCATCCGCGCGAACCGGCAACCATTCACAGTTGTCCCGAACCAAACTGTTCGCGTCGATATGACCATCTTCATAGGACCCGCTAAGGGTCAAGCTTCCGCGTACTCGGGTTAGGTTAGTTTGGAAATCGGGCGGGTCTGTGAAAAGTATCCGCTAGTTTCTGCGCTGATGTTATCCATCGCCAAGTCTCTGGTCGCTGCCTGCATCTTTTCTGATGATTGCCGCCAGCGCATCGATCAACGCCGCGGCGCCGGGTTTCCTAGAAGGACATTTGAAGATTGGATCCCTGTCATCAAACATAATCAAGCCGGCCGACGTCCTCACTCAAACTCTCCTAGGAACGCAAGGAGCGGACCACGTTACATCTCTCCAAATAACTGTCAGAATGCCAGTGAGCCGCGCAACAGCCTTGCCTCAGCTGTTCGTCACGTCTGGCAACCGTCGCATGGCGGCGCGCTTGTCGTCCGTTGTGAGGTGCGTGTATTGACGAGAGACTGCGGCGCTCTCGTGACCCACAATTTCGCGCGCCATGAAGTCGGAGACGCCCGCTGCTTTCAGCATCGTCACCGCACTGTGTCGCAAGCTGTGAAACGAAATCTCACTTGCTTCGCGCGCTTGGTCGCGGCCTTTCCCCGTGCTTTTGTGTCCGCGCGGTCGCGGCTCAACAAGTCCGGCGGCAACGAGAATATCGCGGAACTGATTTGATAACGAGGCCGTGCGCTTCGCGCTCGCTGCACGAGGAAAAATGAAGGCGTTTGGGTTGTCGCTCGCTGGCACTGACGCCAAGTAATCGGCGATTGGTCGCACCAGCGGGAGCACGATGCGTCGGCCAGTCTTGCGGGTGCTGAACGCAACCTCTCCGGTATCCACATCGACCGCGCGCCACGTCAATTTTGCAAGATCCCCGAGACGTTGGCCGAGGTACAGGCCGAACAGAACGAGTCCGCGCCATTCCGCATCGTCGCGGCAAGCTTTCAGGATGCGTTTGATTTCGTTGAGCGTGAACGCGCGTCGCTTCGATTCCGCAGTCGATTTCAACAGCTTGACGCGCACAGCCGGATTGACCGCGAGCAGTCCCTGTCGCACCGCTTCACCGAGACAAATTCGCAGGACTTTCACGCCCAAGTTTGCTGTCGAGCGCGAGAGTCCTTTCGCCTCACGATCACGAAATCGCGCAACGTCGCTCGCGTGAAGCGTTGAGAGGTCACGTTTGCTTTTCGCTTCGCCGAGAAAACCGGTGAACCGTGCGATCACGCGCTTGTAACGCGCATGCGTGGATTCCTCAGTCTCGATTGCTTTGGCTTCCGTCCATGTCTCGCACCACGATTTGATGGACGCGCTTGGCAACGATTCAACGTTGGCGTGCGTGAATACATCTGCCACGCCTTGCGCGATCACTTCGCGCGCGGCGTCCACGCTCAGCTTGCCGTTGCGTGCGAGCAACGCCGCCTTTTGCCACGCCCGGCAGATTTCTAACGCTTGTTTGCGATCGCTAGTTTTCGTTGAACGAAAGACGCGCTTAGCGCGATTTGTCTGCGGATCGAACTCAGTGAATGCGCAGAACCAATACGGTCTGCCGGGTTGACGATGAATGCTCGCCATGCATAACTAGACTGCATAACATCCGGTAATGTTCAATGATGTTTTTCGATGTCCGTTTTTATAGGTAAAGTCGTTAGGTCAAGGGCGCTCTGTAGAACCGGGGGTTCGAATCCCCCCCCATCCGCGGCTGGTCTCTTCTAATCTGCCCGTTGTTCCACGACTTGTAATTCCTGCCGCAACTTGACCACGCTGCCGTGGGGAAGAACACCGCGAAAGTTTACGCTTGGATAAATCATGCAATTGCGGCCGATGACGGAGCCGGGATTAATCACTGCGTTGCAACCGATTTCCGTGTGATCGCCAACGATCGCGCCGAATTTTCTGAGACCCGTTGGAATGTTGCCATCGGGTGTTACGACCGTGATCTCGCCGTGATCCAGTTTTACGTTTGAGAGAATCACGCCCGCGCCCAGATGCGCGTGATGACCAATGATCGAATCACCCACGTAATTGAAGTGCGGCACCTGCACTTCATCGAACAGGATGGAATTTTTGAATTCGCATGAGTTGCCCATGACTACGCCGTTGCCGACGATCACGTTTTCGCGCACGTAACAGCCGCTGCGAATGTGGCAGTTTTCACCGATCCACGCCGGGCCTTTCAACGCCGCGCCCGGCTCAACCACCGTTCCTCTGCCAATAAAAACGTGGTTACTGATAAACGGTTTGCCCATGAGCTGGCCCAGGATTCCAGGCTTGAGACGAAATTGCAGGTAACTGGCGATCTGTTTCAGCGCGTCCCAGACGTAATTCTGGTTTTCGAACAACTTCGGGTGAGCCGTGTGTTCGAGATCGAGAAAGTCGGCGGGCGCAAACATGAATGAATCGGCTTAAGGATGAGCGAATCACTCGCATCGCGCGAGCGCAAATTCTGGGGAGCATACGCGTCTCGTGTGTCTGGTTTCGGCGTCGTGCCGAAACGAAGTTTTTGCGAGGGCGAGTTTCACATCTGAAGCGACGTTAAAGAAGGTCCGTGATTACGGGAGGCGGCCCTAACACGCGGGACGCGTGCGCTACCCAGACGTGACACGCGGCGTAAGTGTTTGGCCGTCCTTCGTGTCGCGCACTTCCCAGCCCAGCTCGGAAATTCGATCGCGCAGTTCATCGCTTCGTTTCCAATTTTTTTCTCGTCGCGCGTTCTGCCGCTCCTCTGCGAGCTGCGCCGCTTCGGCCGGTACTACGACCTCTGCCTCGCTTTCGAGATCGAGAACAGTGTTGATTCGGCTCCACCAATTGAGCCAGGCGTTTGCCGACGCGGCGTCGAGTTTGTTTTCGTCCATCGCGCGGTTCGTCTCCCGAATCGATTCGAATAGGAATCCCAGCGCCGCGGAAATGTTTAGATCGTCGTCCAGCGCATTCTCGAACTCGGGTTCAATTGGACGTTGGGTGTCGGACGCCCGCTCGCGATCTATCGGAGCTGGTCGTTGGACGTTTTTCTCATTTGCGATTTCCCGCAGCCGCGCAAGCCACTGATCAATCCGGCCCAACGACTCTCTCGCCTCTTTCATTCCCTCCCAGGTAAAATTGAGCGGCACTCGATAATGCACACGCAACAGCGCGTAACGAAGCTCGCGCCCGGTGTAACCTTTCGCGAGAACATCCGGCACGGTATAAAAGTTGCCTAACGACTTCGCCATTTTCTGACCATCGACCAGCAAATGTGCGCAATGCAGCCAGTAGCGGACGAATTTCTTTCCGGACACTCCTTCGCTCTGTGCGATTTCCGCCTCGTGATGCGGGAAAATATTATCGACGCCGCCGCAATGGATATCGATCTGATCACCTAACAAGGCCGTCGCCATCGCGCTGCACTCGATGTGCCAGCCAGGCCGGCCTGGCCCCCATGGCGAAGCCCATTTTACGTCGCCGTCTTCTTCATCCCACGCTTTCCACAGCGCGAAATCCCCGATGTGTTCCTTGTCGTATTCGTCGTGCTTCACGCGTCCTGTCGATTGCAATTGCGTGAGATCGAAGTGCGCGAGCTTGCCGTAATTCGGAAATTTGTTGATACGAAAATAAACTGATTTGTCGTCCGCCTGATAAGCCAGGCCGCGCGCGATAAGCTCGCGGACCATGTCGATCATCCTGTCGACGTAACGCTGGTCGGTGGCAGCGGGGAATTCATCTGCGCGTTTGATCCGCAACGTTTCGGAATCTTCAAAGAATGCCTGTTTGAATTGCTCGGTAAATTTCACCAGCGGCGCCTTTGCTTCGCGCGCGCCGCGAATCGTCTTGTCATCCACATCGGTGATGTTCATCACCCGATGCACCTTGTAACCGCGGAGCTCCAGATGGCGCTGAAGCAAATCTTCGAAGATGTAAGCGCGAAAATTTCCGATGTGTGCGCGGCTGTAGATGGTTGGCCCGCAAGTGTACATGCTGACTGCGTGCCGGGCAGGATCGCGCGGTTCGAACTCTTCGATCTTGCGCGAGTAGGTGTTAAAGAAGCGCATTGTCATGTCGGGCGAAGTCGAGACATCTCTCGATCAACAATAAGAGATTCCTCGACTCCGCTGCGCTCCGCTCGGAATGACAAACGATTCATTCTTGCTCAACGGTTGCCACCGCCATTGCGGCAATACCCTCTCCGCGCCCGATGAATCCGAGCTTTTCATTTGTCGTCGCTTTGATGCTCAGATTCGATTCGCTACGATCGATGGCGGAGGCGATTTTCTTCCGCATCGCGGAAACGTGTGGCGCGATCTTCGGTTCTTCGGCGATAATAGTCGCATCGATGTTGAGCACGCGGGCTTTCTTTTCGGCGAGCAATTTGCTCACGTGCTTCAAGATCTCGATGCTGCTAATTCCACGGATGGACTCATCCGTGTTCGGAAAATGTTGACCAATATCGCCGGCGCCGATCGCGCCCAACAATGCATCGGCGATCGCGTGAGACAAGACGTCTGCGTCCGAATGTCCTTCTAGTCCGCGCGAGTGCGCAATCTCGACGCCGCCGAGGATCAGTTTTCGGCCTTCAGCAAGCCGATGTACATCGTAGCCGATTCCGCATCGAACAATCATGGCTCAGAGTTTCAGATCGATAACACCGTTGGACGCGATGATGCTGTATTTATCTTTCATGTCCTCGCGGAGGCGAAGATCGACAGTTCCGCCCGCGTTTTCAACCAGGAGCCAGCCAGCTGCGATGTCCCACAAACTGATTCCCTGCTCAATGTAAGCGTCGAGTCGTCCGCAGGCGACGTAAGCCATGTCGAGCGCAGCGCTGCCGAGTACTCGGCATTTGCGCACACGATGAACCATTTGCTGGAGCAACGGGAAATTTGCGTTGATCGTTTCACCTGTCTTTGCGAGCCCTACAGAGACCACTGCTTCAGCCAGGTCGGCGCGGTCGCTTACGTGAACGGGATCGCCATTGAGCTTTGAGGTCTCACCTTTTTGTCCTTTCCACATTTCCCGGCGGATTGGGTCATAAATAACACCGACCATGACCTCATTGCGGAGGCGCAGCGCAATCGAGACACAAAAATGTGGAATGCCGTAGAAATAATTCACGGTGCCATCAAGCGGATCGACGATCCATTGGTGTTCGCTGGATTGATCACCCACGATTCCTTCCTCCCCATAAAGCGCGTGTTTTGGAAATTCTTTCAGAAGCAGCTTCGTAATTAACTCCTGTGTCTGAATATCGATCTGCAGCTTGATGTCGTGCGCCGCAACGGCATTGACCCGCTGCGGCCGCCCGAAATTTTTGCGAAGCAACTTTCCGGCGGCGCGCGCTGCCTTTTCAGCGGCATCGAGATAATGCTTCATCGGGAAAGATTACGTTGCACAAAGAAGACAAAGTGCACAGCGGAAATGCAATTGAAGGAACAACAAAGACCGAGTGTCATTCTGAGCGAAGCGAAGGATCTCAGATAAACTGATCGATCACGTTTAATGAAGTTATGTATCAGATGCTTCGATTGTGAGATCCCTCGTCGTCTGTTGCGACCCGGGAATGACAATAAAAAACCGGGAGGAAAATAAATTCTCCTCCCGGGGTTGAAGTTAGGGTTGTGGCTCCGAAAGCCTTCGGAGCCGTGAATCAAGCGTGGGGCGTTAATGCCTCTTTTTCTTCGCTGATTTTTTCTTTGCTGCTTTTTTCTTCTTCGCCATCGACTAATTCCCCCCTTTCATCCGCAACACGCGCGGAACTCTGTGAAGAGTTGGGAATGACTTCACTTAATCGAGTTCAGTTAATCGTCACATTTTTTTTGTCAAACATTTTGTTGCGAATTTTGAAAATATTTTTACGAGCTCGCGCGCGATAATTCTTTTTGGCGCGCGAGAAATTTTCTCTTTTTCGCCGTTTTGAAACAAAATCGTCACTTCATTCACGTCGCTCTCCATTCCCGAATTTGCGCCGCTGACATCGTTTGCAACGATGATGTCGCAATTCTTTTCGCGCAGCTTCTTCGCGGCATTTTCTTCCACGTGATCTGTTTCCGCAGCGAAACCTACGAGAAGGAATTGCCGGTCTTCCCGGTGGCCTAACGAATCGAGAATGTCGCGCGTGGGAATCAGTTCGAGCGAAAACTTCTCGTCGTGCTTTTTGATTTTTGTCGACGAAACGTTTGCCGGCTTGTAATCCGCGACCGCGGCGCACAAGACGCATATGTCAAACCGGTCCGCACGCCGGTGCACCGCTTCGAACATTTCGTCACTCGTCAAAACGGAAATCAGTTGTGCGTCGCGCGGCGCCTCGAGAGTCACCGGGCCTGAAATCAACGTGACCTCGTGCCCTTCAGCGAGCGTCGCTTCGGCAATGGCGTAACCCATTTTTCCGGATGACCGATTCGAAATGTAACGAGCCGGATCGATCGGCTCGCGCGTGGGCCCGGCCGTGATGAGGAATCTCACGCGATCAAATTATCCTGGCGCGCAAGGAGAAACTCCGCGCGGAACGCGATGTCGTTCACTTTCCAAAGTCTGCCAATTCCTTCGTAGCCGCACGCAAGCATTCCTTCTTCTGGTCCGATAAATTCGACGCCGCGCGCTTTCAATTTTTCCACGTTATCCACGGTAGCAGGATGCTCCCACATTTTTCCATTCATGGCCGGCGCGAGCAGAATTGGCGCACGCGTTGCGAGTGCAATGGCTGCAAGCGGATGATCGGCCAGTCCATGCGCGAGCTCGGCGATGATGTGCGCCGTCGCCGGCGCAATCAGGAGGAGGTTCGCGCGATCCGCCAGCTCAATGTGGCCGGGTCGCCAACTTTCCTTTTCGTCGAAGAAACTGGTGGTCACAGGATTTTTTGAAAGCGTCTGCAAAGTGAGTGGAGAAATAAATTCCGTCGCATCCCGCGTCATGACGACAAAAACTTCATGGCCTTGTTTGACCAGCAAACTCGCGAGCTCGGCAGATTTGTACGCAGCAATCGATCCCGTCACTCCGAGCAGGACCGATTTGGTACCCGGTCGAATCCGCACAACTTTTCGCGCGCTCGGTTTGTCGCGTTTCCTTTTGGGATCTCTGCCTTCTGCGATCATTTCTCGATCAAACGCCGGCTCAAATAGCTTTCTGCCTCCATGATCTGCCGGAATTTCTGCAAATCTTCCTCCATCGATCCACTGATAATAGTATAGCGATAGTCGCGCCAGTGTTCCATTTCCCGGGCGGCGGTGGCCAGGCGCGAATCGATTTGCTGCGCGGTTTCCGTTCCGCGATTTAGCAAGCGTTTCCGCAATTCGTCAAGATCGGGAGGCATAATGAACACGTCGGCCAAAGCATCTCGGATAAGACGATCGACGCAGTTCCGAATAACAGCGGCGCCTTGCGTATCGATGTCTATCAAAACATTCTTTCCGCTTTTTAGATTTGTTACGACCGGTTCGCGTAGGGTGCCATAACGGTCTCCATGCACCTGCGCGTGCTCCAGAAAATCTCCCTTGTCAGCTCGCTCGCGAAAATCTGCATCGGAAAGAAATTGATAATCTTCGCCGTCGATTTCGCCGGCGCGAGGCGCTCGCGTCGTGCAGGAGACGGAATAAAAAAGATCCGGGGTTTTACGAATCCTTTCCACGAGTGTGGTCTTACCCGCGCCCGATGGAGCAGAAACGACAAAAAGAATTCCGCGGCGGCTGAATTTCTTACTCAAGATTTTGGGATTGCTCGCGAATCTTCTCCAGTTCCGCCTTGCAGGCGATGACGCGCTGGGAGATTGCTGCGTCATTTGCTTTTGCCCCTAGCGTGTTGAGCTCGCGAAACATTTCCTGGGTGATGAATTCCAGAGTGCGCCCGACCGGTTCTTTGCTGCGCAAATGATGCGCAAACTGGGCGAGATGACTTTCCAGACGCGTTAGTTCCTCGGACACGTCTGCGCGATCGGCAAAGAACGAGATCTCCTTCAACAAACGTTCATCGTCACTGGCAATCGGCAAGCCAGCCTTTTGGATGCGATCGAGAAGGACGGCACGATATCTTTTCACCACATCGGGATGAAATGCGTGGATTTCCTTGAGTTTTCTACGGATTGCTTTCAGGCGATGGATCAAATCCTTGGCTAGATGTTTCCCCTCGCGTTCTCGCATTTTGATTAAATCTGAGAGGGCACCATGCAGCGCGCGATCGATCGCCGGCCACGCTTCCTCGGCGTTCAAGGTCTGTTCAGGAAAACGCATCACTCCAGGGGCCTGCAGGATTGTGCTGATGGTGATCTCGCCGGGGGTATTCAACTCCTTTTGCAATGCACGCATCGCTTCGTGATAAGAGCGGGCCAACTCAGTGTCGAGCGCCAGGTTGCGCGCGCCGTTGGGGCTACTATGGAGAGCAATTGTGGCATTGGTCCGGCCGCGCGAGATATTTTCATTGATCGTCTGGCGAATGCGCGGTTCGAGTTCGGCCAAGTCCCGCGGCAGATTGATCACGATATCGCTCTGCTTTCGGTTCACTGAATTGAGCTCCACGCTAAATTTTCTTCCGGCGTGGACCACTTCAGCGCGGCCATATCCAGTCATGCTTCTCATACTCGGTGCAAAAGTTTATGCCAGAGAAACGTTCAACGTTCAACGTTCAATGCCTAACCCGTTTTTGCGACGCCACGGCGCGGACAGGCGCCAACTGCTCAAGTCCTGCGCCGCGTTGCTGGTAGAGATCGATAGTCGCGCACGTGCAAATCGTTAAAGAGAGTCTGTACCGCGCGAAGGTGCGGTGAGGGCATAGCGACACCTCCAATGGATCTAAACCACCGCTGGTTTGGAAGCAGTTTTCTCGGTGCTTGCCCATGGCATACTACGAGTTTCACTTGATGACGCGTGAATGGAAAAATCGACGTGTGAACCAGCGGATCAGTTATCGATTGTGTTTCGAGCCGCGGCAAAATCCACATCCCACGCCAGCGTGCGGATGATTGCTCGAGCAGAATCTTGCCGTTGCTAACGACCAATGCGTGTCTTTCGATAAGTCGCTTTGTGCGGGATTTGGATTTCTTGATGGGCAGGGCTTCCGGATTTTTAGCGCAGCAAAATTTTTCTACCGGGCAGACGTTGCATTTCGGTTTGTCCGGCAAGCAAACGAGTGCGCCCAAATCGACAAGCGCGGAATTAAAATGCGCTGCATTGCGTCTGGGAACAAGTTGTGCGGCGCTCTTCCAGAGTCTTTCGCGGCCGATCGCAGAATCAACCGGGGCGCGCATGTCAAACAGGCGGGCGAGCAGACGCGCGGTATTCGTTTCGACAATTGGAACCGGTTGATGAAAAGCAAAAGTCGCGACTGCGTTCGCCGTATAGCGGCCAACGCCAGGCAATTTGCGAATCGCCGCGATATCGCCGGGAAAGATCCTCCGGTATCGATCCTGCACGATCTTGGAGGCGGCATGTAGGTTCCGGGCGCGGTTGTAATAGCCGAGGCCTTGCCAGGCGTGGAGAACATCGTTTTGTGAAGCGCGGGCGACCGAAGCGAAGTCAGGAAATCGGCGAAGCCATTTATTATAATACGGGATTACGGTGGCGACCTGGGTTTGCTGAAGCATGAACTCGGAGACGAGGATTGCGTAAGGGTCGCGGGTTTTGCGCCAGGGTAGATCGCGGCCATGGCGGCGAAACCAGCGGAGGAGGGACGTACGAAAAGGGCCAATGCTTCGAGGTGAGCTCACACTTCGCACGACAGGCTTCTAACTTGTCATATCGAGTGGAGTCGAGACATCTGTTGATGTTTCCAGAGATTCCTCGACTTCGCTCGGAATTATAAACGGTTTGAGCGCTGAGCGCCTGCCGCGCCGCAGGCTTGCCGAAGGCGGATTAAGCGTTGAGCGTTGGGCGTTGAATTCTTACACTCATCCGCTCACGCAGGAACAGGTCATAAAGCTGCGGACTTTGCTTGAAGAACTCGGCTTCCAGTTCGCGCCGAAGGAATGGACCATTTTCTTTGCGCAGAAGAACAAACTGAGCGTGGCGGTTTACCAGAAAGGACCAAAGGTTCTCGTGCAGGGAAAAGGCGTGGAGGAATTCGTGCAGTTTGAGCTGGAGCCAAAGGTCCTTGGCGAGGCGAAGCTGGGCTACGAAGAAGTGCACTCACCCGAAATGTTCGAGCCGCATTTCGGTGTAGATGAGAGTGGCAAGGGCGATTTTTTCGGGCCGCTCGTGATTGCGGGCGCGTACGTCGACCGGGGGATCGCGCGCAAACTTCTAGACGCCGGTGTCGTGGACAGCAAACGAATCGGCTCCGATGCGCGGATTCGTGCTTTGGGGGACGTTATTCGGAAGGAGTCCCTCGGCTTGGCGGACACGGTCCTGATCGGGCCGGCGAAATACAACGAGCTTTACGAGAAGTTTGGCAACTTGAACAAACTGCTTGGGTGGGGACACGCGCGGGTCATTGAGAATTTGCTGGCGAAAAAGCCGGATTGCCCAAGGGCATTGTCGGACCAATTCGCGGACGCGCGTGTGGTGGAACAATCGTTGTTGCGGCACGGCAGAAAAATCAATATCGAGCAACGGCCGAGAGCGGAATCAGATATCGCGGTGGCGGCCGCATCGATCCTTGCGCGAGAGGCATTCATTAATTGGCTGGAGCGTAAAGGGAAGGAGATGGGTTTGCGATTGGAGCGCGGCGTGTCTGCAGGCGTGAAAGAAAGCGCCAAGAAACTTGTGGAAATGGGTGGACCAGACGCATTGCGCACGGTTGCCAAGGTGCACTTCCGAACCGCGCATGAAATGGCGCCGGACTATTATCCCGCTCCGACGCCGCGCGAGAATTGGGCAGGCCCACGTCTGCCTCGCCCTAGCCCCGGCGAAGATGGGTGATTTGTTAACGCGTTAAAACGTCGGATTGCTTATCACTTGTCGGATTGAAGCATGGGCGGTCGTCCAATATCGTTTGGCCTTCTGCTCGAAGAGGTTAACCGGTTTTAAAAAACGTGTTTTTATGCTTCATTGAGCCACCACAAGAGCAATACGGAACGATTACTAAAATAGATATGGCAAAGTTAACCAAGCGCGACATCGTAGTCGCCATCAGTAACCAAACTGGCATGGTCCAGCATCAAGTCTTCGATGTAGTCCAGAGGACGCTTGATAAAATCACCGACAGTCTCGCTAACAATATCCCCGTTGAACTACGCAATTTTGGCGTTTTTCAGCCGCGCCTTACCAAGCCGCGAGTCGGTCGAAACCCGAATCAGCCCGGTAGCAGTTTTGTCATTCCGCCACGCGCGACGGTGAAATTCAAAGCTGGCAAGATTATGCGTCAGCGTGTTGAGAAGCTTTCGCGGGAACTGAAAGAAGCGGCAGAGCGCAAGCCCAAGACCGAAACAGGCGCGCCGAACGCCGAATAGGAAAACTCTCAGGGTTGAGGTTCAGAGAAGCGCTACGAGAGCAGATTCTGGATCGTTCTTTCCAAGCGCTCAAAATTGATCGGTTTGGTGAGATGTTCGGCGAATCCTGCCGCTCTGGCTTGGTTGACGTCCTGTTCTGTTCCAAAGCCACTGAGTGCGATTCCGGGCAGGTTTTTGTTGAGACGCACTTCACGCATTAATTCGTAACCACTGCGGTCCGGCAATCCGATATCGCTGATGAGCAGATCGAAGTCCTGTGTGCGCACTTTCTCCACCGCCTGGTCGGCCGAATGCGCGACCGTAATTTCGTAGCCACGGCGTTCCAACATCCTTTTCATTCCGATGCAAGTATCGTGATGATCATCCACCAGCAGGACGCGCCGATGCCTTGCGACGGCCAATTCTCGTTCCGGGCCAGCCGGTTGATCTTGTCTCTCGCCGTCGGTGCCGGTTGGCGTGACCACGGTGTTTAATTCCAGCGAAAAGGTGGCGCCCTGATCCTTCCCAGGACTTTCGACGCGGACCTTTCCGCCATGTGCGTCGATCAGCGCCTTTGAAATGGCCAGACCGAGGCCGAGTCCTCCAAAACGCCGGGTGATCTCAGCCTGCCCCTGTTCGAACGCGTTAAAGATTTTATCGATCTTTTCTGGCTCGATGCCGATGCCTGTATCGATAATGCGAACCTCGATTTTGTCTGGCTCGGGGTTAAGCGTCTCGATAATGATTCGGCCTTTTTCCGGCGTAAATTTCACACTGTTCTTGATCAAGTTCCAAAAGACCTGCTGAAGTCGCGCCGGATCCCCTTCCACGTGGCTTTGAGTAGCGCGAAGGTGAAATTCCGCTTCGAGATTTTTGGCAGCGATTTCCTCCCGGCATATTTCGTACGCGCGCTGCAGGAGTTGGTGCACGCAAATGGTTTCAAAGCTTAATTGCAACTTTCCTTTTGCAATTCGAGTCACATCGAGCAGATCATCAATGAGCCGTGCTTCCAGTTCGACGTTGCGGCGGACGACCTCGAGCGCTTCCCTGACGGGCCGGGAACCTGGCAGCTCAGCCTCCAGCTCTCCCACCATTGCAAGTACCGGCGAGAGTGGACTCCGCAGCTCATGTGACAGCAATGCCAGGAATTGGTCCTTTGCGGCGTTCGCGCCAATCAATTCCTGACGCAGCGTGACATCGCGTGTCTTGTCTTCGACCAGATAAAGCACGCCTTGAATGGTTTCGTGTGGGCCTTGGAGCCGGAGTAAATTGACATTCAAAAAATGGGTCATACCCGTCTTATCCTTCAGGGGATGTTCAATTAGCTGAAATGGCGTTCCAAAGGTAAGCACCCTCTCAATTGCCCCTGGCGGCGCAATCTTCACGTCGTCGTAGGTAGTTTCCGTGATGTCGCGACCAGCTGGCATATCGCCAAAACGCTCCGCCATGTGGGCAAAGGCATAGTTGGCATGGAGAAAACGGCGGGAAGCCGGATCGATGAAAGCGATTCCGCTGGGCATGTTGGCCAGCATTTTTTCGTTGAAGATGACTTCGCGCTCCAGGCGCTGTTTGGCTTCCAGCTGCCGCTGGTAATACCCGCTGCCCAGCCATGCGAAGACCGCAGTGAGGACGATCAACCAGGCTGCCAACACAGTCATTCGTCCCAAAAGATCATGAACCGGTTTGTAAGCCAGGGTCCTCGGCTGCTCCACTACGGCCACCCAACCGCTCGATTCAATCGGGGTGATAGAATA
>Ga0307312_10001160_pt1 | contig 13276 bp, 10 predicted proteins | sample ER_DNA_202_FD_194489 | JGI IMG/M metagenome (GOLD analysis project Ga0307312, IMG submission 194489) | Bulk soil microbial communities from the East River watershed near Crested Butte, Colorado, United States - ER_DNA_202 | ecosystem: Environmental > Terrestrial > Soil > Floodplain | place...
AACATCAGGCGCGACGAGATACACCGAGTGGATCAGATGTCAAAGCAGGGCGACATCGCCGAGGACGACGCAAAGCGAGCGCATGCCCGCCTGCAGAAAGTGACCGAATCCCACGTCGAGAAGGTCGACGCGATCGCGGCCCGGAAAGAAGCCGAAGTCATGGAGGTATAGGTCGGTAGTCTGTAGCCCTTGAAAGCGGCTGTCCCTACTCACATCGGGATCATCATGGACGGCAACGGGCGTTGGGCCCGCCGCCGCGGACATCCCGCCAGCTTCGGTCACCGCGCAGGTGTGCGCGCCATCAAGCGGGCGCTCGAGGGATGCGAAGAGCTGGGAGTGCGGGTACTTTCGGTCTATGCCTTCTCGACCGAGAACTGGTCGCGTCCGCGCGCCGAGGTGCGGGCGCTCATGCGGCTCTTCCACGAGACGATGCAGCGGGAGATCGACGAGATGCACAGGCGCGGCGTGCGCATCGTCGTCAGCGGACGGCGCGACGCGCTGTCGCGCAAGATGCGTGAGCGCATCGACGAGGCGATGGAGCGCACTGCGGGCAACACGAACGGCGTCTTGAACGTCTGCCTGAACTACGGTGGCCGGGCGGAGCTGGTCGACGCCGTGCGCCGGTTGGTTGCGGATGGAGTGGCGCCAAACGACATCGACGAGGCGGCCATAGCAGGACGTCTGTACGTGCCTGAGCTACCCGACCCGGATCTCATCATCCGCACGGCGGGGGAAAGGCGGGTAAGCAATTTCCTCCTGTGGCAGTCGGCATACTCGGAGATGCTCGTGACCGAGACGTTGTGGCCCGACTTCGGCATCGAGGACCTGAAGGCGGCGATCGCCGACTACTCGTCGCGTGTACGGAACTTCGGCGGCAGGCCGGAAGACAGTGCCGCGGCCGCCCAATGACGACTGAAAGCCGGCCTATCTTCAGCGCTAAACCCAGCCCCCTGCTCGTCCGCATCCTCAGCGCCTTCGTCATCCTCGCGATCGTCATCGGCGCGATCTATGCCGGGACCTACGGCGCTTACGCGCTCGCGATAGTGCTCGGTGGGCTTGCCCTGTGGGAGTTCCGTGGTCTCTCCGATGGCATGGGCTCGCGCGCACCGAGCTGGCTGCTGTTTCCGCTGGGCGCCTTTTTCATCTTCAGCGGCACGGTGCTCAAGCAGATCGACGTCAACCTCGTCCTCTCTCTGACCCTGGTCGGCGGCCTTGCCGCATTCCTGTTCGTGCCCGGGCGCCGGCAGGGCCTTGGGCGGTGGGCGATGGGAGTCGCGGGCGCGCTCTACATCGGCATGCCCTTCAACTACTACTTGCTGCTCTACACGTCATCCCCTCACGGCATGGTGTGGGCGATGTTCACGATCTTCGCGGTCGTCGCCAACGACGCGATGGCGCTTCTCGTCGGCAGCAGGATCGGCCGGCATCCGTTCTTCCCGACGATCAGCCCGCGCAAAACTGTCGAGGGCGCGATCGCCGGGGTTGTTGGAGCTGTGATCGTGATGCTTATCGGTGTCTCCGCGATCATCGGCCTTGCTCCACTTCACGCCATCGCCATCGGGATCCTCGTCGGCGTGAGCGCCCAGCTTGGCGACCTCGTCGAGTCACAGATGAAGCGCATCGCCGAGGTCAAGGATTCGTCCAACCTGATTCCGGGACATGGCGGTTTTCTCGACAGGCTTGACTCGATCCTGTTTCCCCCGATCCTCGTCTACTTCTACGTGACGATGTTCAACATCCTTCGATGACACGCCCCGTCAACGTCGCTGTTCTCGGCGCGACAGGTTCCATCGGCCAGCAAACGCTTGACGTGATCGATCGCAACCCGGCGCGATTGCGGTTGTTCGGTCTCACCGAAGGCAGGCGTTCGGCCAAGCGCGCTGCCGAGTATCTGATCCAGGGCCAGGCCGGCGATCCCGATTTCGACAGCAGGGTCGAGGCGATGGTGACCGACCCTCGCTGCGACCTTGTGGTCGTCGCGATCCCCGGCGCCCGTGCCCTGGCGCCAACATTGGCAGCGCTCAAAGCGGGAAAGGAGATTGCGCTGGCGACCAAGGAGGTGCTCGTCATGGCGGGGGCGCTTGTGATGCGCGCGGCGGGCGAGCGCGGCATCAGGCCAGTCGACTCCGAGCACAGCGCCATCTGGCAGTGCCTGTGGGGAGAGAGGCGCGACAGCATCCGCCGCCTGATCCTCACCGCGAGCGGGGGCCCGTTCTGGGCCCACCCCGACCTCGACCTCGACCAGGTGACGGTGGAGCAGGCGCTCAACCACCCGCGCTGGTCGATGGGCCCAAAGGTGACGGTGGACTCCGCGACCCTGATGAACAAGGGCCTCGAGGTGATCGAGGCCCATCATCTCTTCGGTGTCCGGCTCGAACAGATCGCGGTGACCATCCATCCTCAGAGCGTCGTGCATTCGGTCGTCGAGTTCATCGATGGGTCGCTCAAGGCGCAGCTCGGACACCCTGACATGCGTCTTCCGATCGCGGTCGCCCTTGGCTACCCGGACCGGCTCGCCGATGCTGTTCCCCCGACGGTGCTCGAGGAGCTGAGCGGGCTGGAGTTCCACGCCCTCGACGAGGAGAGGTTTCCAAGCGTCAGGCTGGCCCGGGAAGCGGCGATGGCCGGCGGCGGCCGCCCGGCCGTCTTGAACGCCGCCAACGAGGAGGCAGTCAACGCGTTCCTCGCCGGCAGCATCCAGTTCAGCGGGATCGTAAGGACGGTTCAGCGGGCCCTTGAAGCGTTCCCCGGCGGGCGGGAGTCGCTGGCCGACATTCTCGAGGCCGACCGCTGGGCCCGGGAGTACGTGAAAGCAAACTCCGGTAGGCTGAAGGCCTGATGCCGAACGTGCTGAACTGGCTCCTCATTGCGGTTGGGATCGCTGGAATGTTCCTGCTGCTGATCGCGCCCCACGAGGCCGGGCACTTTCTCATCGCGAAGCTGTTCAAGGTCCGTGTTATCGAGTTCTCGATCGGCGCCGGGACAAAGGTGTGGTCGATGACCCGGGGCGGCACGCTGTACGCGCTGAGGCTGCTCCCGATCCTGGGCTACGTACGGATGGGCGGGATGGAGGCAGGCGACTTCGAGGAGCCCGACGGGTTCCACTCCAAGCACCCCATGAAGCGAATCGCCATCCTGGCCGGCGGGCCCATCGCCAACTTTCTTGTCGCCATGCTGCTGATCACCGGCTTCGGCCTCACCCAGCTCAACAGCGACCCCGGGAAGATCCAGAGGGTGCTGGCCGGCAAGCCCGCGGCCCTGGCCGGTCTCCAGGTCGGAGACAGCATCCGCACAGTCAACGGCAAGCCGGTGACTGCGCCTGGCTTCATCTCGAGCGAGGAGAACGCTCACCCTGGCGCGCCCCTGGTGCTGACCGGCGTTCACCCGAACGGACAGCCATTCACGATCACCGTGACGCCGATCTGCGATACGCCAGCCACCTGCTTGATCGGGGTCGGGGTCGCGCCAAGGATCGTCACCGTCCAATCGGCAGTCGTCGACGGCGTCACCTTCCCCTTTGTCGCGATCGGCGGCATCGTCAGCGGCCTCGATGCGCTCATCACAGGCCAGGTCAAGGGCGGCCTGTTCGGCCCATCCGGCCTGACCGGTCCGATCGGCATCGGCGCGATCACCGCCGAATCGGTCAACCAGGGCCCGCCCACCTACATCTTCCTGGTGGCGCTCCTGTCGGTGGCTCTCGGGTTCACCAACCTGCTGCCACTGCTCGCGCTCGACGGGGGACGGATCGTCGTCGTGATCATCGAGTGGCTGCGCCGGAAGCCTTTCGACCGCAACAGCGAGCTGAACTTTCAGCGCTGGGGCCTGGTCGCCCTTCTGGCACTCGCCGCGATCATCAGCTTCCTGGACATCCAACGGATCGCGACCGGACAGTTCACCGGAGTCCACTGATGGTCACGCGTCGTAAGTCGATACCCGTCAACGTCGGCGGGGTGGTGATCGGGGGCGCGGCGCCGATCGCCGTGCAGACGATGACCAAGACCGACACTCGCGACGTCAAAGCGACGCTTCGACAGATCCACGAGCTCAAGGAGGCGGGGTGCGAGATAGTGCGCCCGGCGGTTCCCGACAAAGAGGCCGCCGAGGCCTTGAAGGAGATCGTCAAGGGCTCGCCGCTGCCAGTCATCGCGGACATCCACTACGACCACACTCTCGCGCTGCTGGCGATCGAGGCAGGCGTGCACTGCCTCCGCCTCAACCCCGGCAACATCCCCGACCGCGACAAGGTGATCAAGGTCGTCACCGCGGCGAAGGAACGCCAGATCCCGTTCCGTATCGGGGTCAACGCGGGATCGCTCCCCGAAGAGGTCCATAAGACGATGCGCGAGGAGCATCAGATCGACCGCGACAACCGCGAGCAGACCGCGGATCGCATGGTCGAGGTGGCGCTCGGCCACTGCAAGATCCTCGAGGAGCTCGACTACGGTCCGGGGTTCGTCAAGGTGTCGCTGAAGGCGACCGACGTCTGGACCAACATCATGGCGAACCGCAAGTTCGCAGCCGCACGCCCCTATCCGATCCACCTCGGTGTGACGGAGTCAGGCCCGGTGGAGGCAGGCAGCATCCGCAGCGCAGTGGGTATGGGCATCCTGCTGAGCGAAGGAATCGGCGACACGATCCGAGTCTCGCTCGCCACGTCCGATCCCCGCGAAGAGGTGCGCGTCGCGCACGAGATCCTGAAGACGCTCGCCATCCGAAACGAGAGCGCGACGCTTGTCGCCTGCCCGACGTGCGGCAGGCTCGAGTACGACATGGTTCCGACTGTGAAAGCTGTCGAGGCTCATATCGCGAGGCTGAAGATCCCGATCACCGTCGCGGTAATGGGCTGCGTGGTCAACGGCCCGGCCGAGGCCCGTCACGCTGACATCGGCGTCACAGGAGGGCGCGGCAAGGGCGTGATCTTCAAGAAGGGCAAGCTCTACAAGACGGTGCCCCAGGCAGAGCTGCTCGCTGTGCTGCTGGCCGAGATCGACGCGATCGCCGCCGAACGCGTCGCATGAAAGAGGTCGCCGAAGAGCAGCAGGACTTCGTAAAGGACATCACCAAGATGTCCGATGACTTCGACCGCTGGTACACGGACGTCATCCGGAAAGCCGAGCTCGCGGACTGGTCGGGGATTCGCGGAATGATGGTCGTCCGTCCGTATGGATGGGCGATGTGGGAGGCGATCACCCGCGCCTTCGACGACATGATCAAAGAGAGCGGGCACGAGAACTGGGCCTTCCCCCTGCTGATCCCCCGCGAGTACCTGATGAAGGAGGCAGAGCACGTCGAGGGCTTCGCGCCCGAGGTCGCCTGGGTGACCAGGGCCGGCGCGGGCAACCAGGAGCTTGAAGAGCCGCTGGCCGTCCGTCCGACCTCCGAGACCATCGTCGGGTCGCTCATCAAGCGTTACATCCAGAGCCACCGCGACCTGCCGAAGCTCACCAACCAGTGGAACAGCGTCGTGCGGTGGGAGATGCGCTCGCGGCTGTTCCTCCGTTCCCGTGAGTTCTGGTGGCAGGAGGGCCACACCTTCCATGCCGACGCCAAGGAGGCGATGGACGAGGTCGACCTGATCCTCGGCTACTACCGCGACATCGCCCAGGAGTGGCTCGCGGTGCCGGTGCTCGGCGGCAAGAAATCGCCCGCCGAGACATTTCCAGGCGCCGTCTACACGCTGACAGTCGAGGGCTTGATGCGCGACGGGATGGCCCTTCAGATGGGGACGTCCCATTACTTCGGCCAGAACTTCGCCCGCGCGTATGACATCTCCTTCTCGAACAAGGACAACGAGCGCGAGCTTTGCTACTCCACTTCGTGGGGCATCAGCACGCGCCTCGTCGGCGCCTTGGTGATGGCGCATGGCGACGACTCAGGCCTGATCGTGCCTCCGATGGTGGCGCCCGTCCAGGTGGTGGTCGTGCCGATCTTTCGCGATGCTGAGAGCCGCGTGAAGGTGGAGCGCTTCATCGCCGGCTGGACGGGCGAGCTGAAGGCGGCGGGAATCCGACACCGCATCGACTGGCGCGACGAGAGGCCAGGCGACAAGTACGCGCATTGGGAGCTGAAAGGCGTGCCCCTCCGACTGAACGTGGGCGGTCGCGATGCGGACGCCGGCCAGGTCGAGCTCGTCGACAGGCTTTCCAGGCAGAAGCGGGCGGTGCCGGTTGAAGGCATCGGCCGGCGACTCAAAGATGAGTTGGCCTCATTCCAGAAGGCGCTGTACGAACGGGCCGAAGGCTTCCTTCGAGACAACACCTTCGAGATGGCGACCTTGGCCGAGGTCGTGGCGCACTTCAAGGAGCGCGGCGGATTCGTGTGGGTCCCCTGGTGCGGCGACGCAGAGTGCGAAATCCGGATCAAGGCCGAAGCGGGAGGCGCGACCGTCCGCACGATCGACCCCGACGAGAAGGCATCAGGAAAGTGCGTTGTGTGCGGCAAGCCTGCCAAGCACCGGGTCGCGCTGGCTCGGGCGTACTAGCCGGTCGGGTTTTCGAACGCCCCAATAGTTGGGGCGTCTTTGTAGAGATTTTCTTGCGGGATCACTTTCAGCGTCCCGTTGTGGGCGGCGTCCAGCACCGCCTCGGCCACGTCGGGGTGGAAATGCGTGCCGGCGCCCGAGCGGACCTGCTCGACGGCGACCTCGAGCGGGGAGGCCTTCCGATAGGGGCGGTCCGACGTCATCGCATCGATCGCGTCCGCGGCGCTGACGATCCAGGCGAACATCGGCAGCTCGTCTCCCTTCTTCCGGTCGGGGTAGCCCTTGCCGTCATAGCGCTCGTGGTGTGACCGCACGATGACGAGCTCGTCGGTGAGCATCTTCAGGCCGCTGAGGATGTTGAAGCCGGCGACCGGATGCTCTTTCATCTTCGCGAACTCTGCGTCGGTCAGCTTCCCGGCCTTCTGGAGGATGGCATCCGGCGTGCCGATCTTGCCGATGTCGTGGAGCCGTCCGCCGCGCTCGATCCGAACCCATGCCGCCTGGTCCTCGGGCGAGTACTTCATCTGACGCGCGATCATCAAGGCATATTGCGTGACCCGTTGTGAGTGACCCGCCGTGTATGGGTCGCGTGCGTCGACTGCGTTGGCGAGCGCCTCGAGGGCGGAGAGGATGACAGCCTCGCGGTCCTTGAAGAGGCGGGCGTTGTCGATGGCTACAGCGGCCTGTGCCGCGATCTCGGTGACAAGGTTGCGGTGGTCGGGTGTGAAGGCGTGGCCGACCTGGTAGTTCGCCAGAAAAAGGATGCCCGTGGGCTTGCCGCGGAGCGTGATCGGGACGCAGAGGACCGCGCGAGGGTTGAGAGGGCTTTCGTTGGCGTCGTCCTGCTGCATCGCCTCCATGAATGGTTTGCCTGAGGCCATCGCGTCGCGGCAGATGTCGCCTCCCACGCCGAGCGCGAGCTTTTCCGCCGTGTGCGAGTCGGTGCCGAAGCCCCCTTTGAGGATCAGTGTGCCCGCCTCCTCCAGGGCGAGGCATCCGATCTGGGCGCTCGACGCTTTTGCAGCTCCTGCCAGCACCTGCTGAAGCACCTGGTTCAAGTCAAGGGTCGAGGTCGCCGCCTGCAGGGCCTCCTGCAGGTTTCGCAGCTCCCAGATGCTCCGCTGGTTGTTGTCGTAAAGCTCCGCGTTCCGGACTGCGACCACGCCCTGGTTGCCGAGCGTCGCGAGCACGCGCCGATCGTTGGGCGTCCATTCGCGCTTCTTGACGTCGAACACGGACAGGGTGCCCCACAGGCGCCCGTCCTCCAGCATCGGCGTGCAGATCGCTGCCTGCAGACCGAACTGGACCAGGTCCGGCGGGGTCTGGAGCTCGGGGCTCTGGCTGAGGTCGGCGAGCGCTGTCGCCCGCCCGCTGAGCATCACCGCACCGATGATCCCCTGACCGTTCTGGACGACAAGGTTGTCGACGGTTGACGGCAGCCCGAGCGACATGATCGTGGCCTGGCTGCCATCCGCTGACGTTCGCGTGAGCAGTCCCGCGCTGGCCATGGTCACGCGAACAGCCGTCTCCAGGGTCTTCTGCTCGAGGACCTTCGAGCCCTGGGTCACTGTCGTCAGCGCCTGGGAGACCTCGCCGAGCGCGTCGAGCGCGGTGTCAAGCTTGGACGCCTGGGTGGTGACACCCTGGAGGATGCGGGAGTTCTCGACGGCGACGCCGGCCATGGATCCGAGCTCATCGAGGGCCGCGACGTCACGCTGGGTGAAACCGGCCGTGCCGTTCCGGCCGAGGCAGATGGCGCCGAACACGCCCTCCTTGCCGCGAATCGGGGTCAGGGCTTCGTTGACGGTTCCGCCCTCGGAGCCGGGCTGGAGCCCGCTGAACAATCCTTCGTCAACGGTGACCAGGCTGCGGAGCACCGTCTCCCCATCTCGCACCCTGGCCATTGGGCCGGCGATGGGGAAGGAGGCGCCCGCCTCGCCGAGGATTGAGTAAGTGCCTTCCGGCACGAACAGGGCGACTCGGCCCGCGTCGTATCGGATGACCTGCTTGCCCTTGTCGAGCACCAGGTCGAGGACCTCCTTCATCGACTTGCCCGAGGCCTCCTTCACGAGCTCGTTCATGAGGGAGTAGCGCGCTGACTCCTTGCGCGAGAGGGCGACCGCGTGAGCGCTTGCGAGCTGGGCCCCGGCGCGCAGCGTCAGGGTGCGGGCGAGGCGGCGGTCGTCGTCTGTGAAGCCACCGGGCTTGTTGCCGAGCAGCACAAACCCGCCGATGTGCTCGCCGATCGGCATCGGCACCGCCATCAGGCTGTCGACGTGAAGATCGTCAGGCAGGTAGTGGGCGATCTCCATCAGCCCGCTCTCATCGCGTCCGACGAACTCCTTGCCTGCCTCGATCGCGGCAACGAGCGGCCCCGCGCCACCTGGCACGCGGTTCACCGCCTGCGGATGAAGGCGCTCGAGGCCGATGCCTGGCGGCTGAGGAACGAACTGCTTGCCGTCCGGCGAGGCGAGGAAATAGCACGCGAACCCAGAGCCAATCTGCTGCGCGATGGTTGCGGTAAGGGCTGCGACGTCACCGGGTTGGGCGCTGTCTGCATCGGAGGTCGCGGCGAGGAAAGCGCGATGTTTCTCCTCGAGCTGTGCATTGAGGCGCTTCATGTCGTCCAGCTGGCGGCGCATCGCGTCGGTGAAGCTCCGATAGGCAAGGCTGCCGGCGAAGCCCCCGAGTCCCATCAGCACCAAACCTCCAAGGTCGAAGAGGCGGAATGGTGGGGTGATCAACGACACGACGATGGCGGCGACGCCCAGGGGCACAGCGACCTTCAACAGCTGGTTGAGGGCGCCGGCCAGCAGCGCAAGCAGGCAAGCGACAGCAGCCACCAGTGCCGCCTGGCCGGTGCGGCCGCTGACGTTCAGGGTGGCGCCGGCAAGAATGAGGATCGCCGTTGCCGCGGAGAGGCCGATCCGAATGGCGAAGGTGGCTCGATCGGAATTCATATAGGGCGCGGCTAAGTCTAGGAGCGCGCGCGAGAATGGGCCTCACTCAAACGTCTCCTAAACTTCTGTTCGAGTGGCAAGGTGACGGTTTCAGAGCTCCTGCGGATCGCCGACCACCTCGAGCCCGAGGCTCGGGCGATGGTCAAGAGGGCCTACGAGCGCGCGGCCAGCGCGCATACCGGTCAGCGCCGGCTGTCTGGCGAGGACTACGTCAACCACCCGATGGAGGTCGCCGCCATCCTCGCGGACCTCGAGCTGGACGCGGAGACGATCGCCGCCGCCCTCCTCCACGACACGGTTGAGGACACTGCCCTCACCGCCGAAGAGGTGGAGCAGGAGTTCGGCCCTGAGGTGGCGCACCTCGTCGAGGGGGTGACCAAGCTCGGCCGCATCTCGCTACGGTCCGACCAGCAGCAGCAGGCGGAAAACATCCGAAAGATGATGGTCGCGATGGCGGAGGACCTCAGGGTCGTCCTCATCAAGCTCGCCGACCGGCTGCACAACATGCGAACGCTCGATCCCCTGCCCGATCTGAAGCGGCGAAAGATCTCGCGGGAGACGCTCGACATCTACGCGCCCCTGGCGCACAGGCTCGGCATCGGGCAGGTCAAGTGGGAGCTGGAGGACCTGGCATTTCGATATCTCGAGCCCGAGGCTTATGACGAGGTCGCCAAACGAATCTTTCGCAAGCGCAACGAACGTGAGGCGGTGGTCTCCGACCTGCGAGAGATCCTGGCCCGGGAGCTGGAGAGTGTCGGGATCCGGGCCGAGATCACCGGCCGGCCCAAGCACATCTACTCGGTGTGGCAGAAGATGACGAGGGAGAACAAGGACTTCACCGAGATCTACGACCTGTCGGCGATCAGGGTTCAGGTCGACAGCGTGCGCGATTGCTACGGCGTGCTCGGCGTGGTCCATTCGCTCTGGAAGCCGGTGCCGGGCCGGTTCAAGGACTACGTGGCGATGCCGAAGTCCAACGGCTACCAGTCGCTCCACACGACAGTGATCACCCACACGGGCGAGCCGATAGAGATCCAGATCCGCACCCACGAGATGCATCGCATAGCGGAGGTCGGCGTGGCCGCGCACTGGGCCTACAAGGAGGGTGGGAAGGACACGAACTTCGACCAGAAGCTTTCGTGGCTGCGCAGCCTGCTCGAGTGGCAGAACGAGGTGGGGGACGCCGAGTCGTTTCTCGACACCGTCAAGGTCGACCTCTTCCAGGACGAGGTTTACGTCTTCACACCCAAGGGCGACGTGCTCAACCTGCCGGCGGACTCAACCCCTGTGGACTTCGCTTACCGAATCCATACCGAGGTTGGACATCGATGCATCGGCGCGAAGGCGAACGGGCGCATGGTGCCGCTCGACTACCCGCTCAAGAACGGCGAGATAGTTGAGATCCTGACGTCGAAAGCGCCGCACGGCCCCAGCCGCGACTGGCTCAACTTCGTTAAGAGCGCCTCAGCCAAAGAGCGCATCCGCAAGTGGTTCAAGAGCCAGCGCCGCGAGGAGAACGTGGCCAAAGGTCGCGACCTCCTCGACAAAGAGCTTCATCGAATGCACCGCGTAAACCTGGCTGACCTCCCGGATGCCAAGCTCCTCGAGATCTCGAACCTGCACAAGTACAACGCGATCGACGACTTCCTCGCTGCGATCGGCTACGGCGACCTCTCGCCGCACTCGGTGGTAATGCGCATGGCTCTCACCACCGACGCGGCGGACGGTGACCTCCGCTCGATTCCGCTCATCCCCAACGTGCAGCCAACGCCGCGCGTGCTGGTGCGTGGCGAAAAGGGGATCCTCACCAAGATCGCGCCGTGCTGCCAGCCGGTGCCAGGCGACGCGATAGTCGGCTACACCACGCGCGGAAGGGGAGTGACTGTGCACAGGGCGGACTGCGTCAACGCGATCAATGCGCAGGACCTAGCGCGCGTCGTGCCGGTGGACTGGGACGCGGAGGCAACGCACCTTTATCCAGTCGACATCAAAATCGAGGCCTGGGATCGCCAGGGACTTCTGCGAGACATCGCGACAGTGGTGGCCGAGAACCGGGTCAACATGTCGGCGCTCGAGGTGCACGTCTACGATGACAAGACCGCCGTGGTGTCCGCGACCGTCGAGATCGATTCGCTGGCGCAGCTGTCGCGCGTGATGGAGAAGCTGGAGGGCGTGAAGGACGTGCACACCGTGGCGCGCGAGGCCAATTGACGATTCGCGTTGAAGCGACCGCCGACGGGCGGTTTGCCACCAACTCCTATCTGGTCATGGACGAGGACACGAAAGACGCGGTGATCATCGACGCCAACTACGAGCCCGAGTCGACTCTTGAAGTGGCGCGCAAAGCCGGCGCGAACGTGCTGGCGATCCTGATGACACACACCGACGTCGATCACATCGCCGGGCTGCCGACCCTGCTCGAGCAGCTGGGCCCGATACCTGTCGCGGTCCACGACGCGGAGCGCCACGTGCTGGTGGACGGAACGCCCCTGCGCCGCGAGTTCGCAGCCGAGCCGCCTCGACTTGAGAACGTGACCAGCCTCAAGGAGCAATCCCACTATCGGGTCGGGTCGCTCGATTTCGAGGTGCTGCACACTCCGGGCCATAGCCCCGGCGGTGTCACGTTGAAAATCGGCAATCTCCTCTTCACAGGAGACGCACTCTTCGCCGGCTCGATAGGAAGGTCGGACTTCGCAAACTCGAATGGTCGCGCGTTGCTGGAGGGCATCCACACCAAGCTGCTGTCCCTGCCAGAGGACTCGGTTGTCTACAGCGGCCACGGCCCCAAAACGACGATCGGCAAGGAGAAGCGAACTAACCCGTTCCTCAGTGCTTGATCGCCAGCACCACAAGTAGGGCGGGGCCGAGAAGGATCAGCCACAGCGTCGGAAAGACGCAGCCGACGGTCGGGAGCAGGATCTTCAGCGACGCGCGCGCGGCGTCGGCGCGAATGCGGAGCCGGCGTTTGACGCGCATCTGAGCCGAATGCGCGGCGATCGTGCGAGCGATGGGGACGCCGGTGCGCTCGGCGTGAATGATCGACCGCACAAGAGCGACGAAGTCCTCCACACCGGTCGCCTGCGCCATCTCCTCCAGTGCCTCCGCGCGTGGCCGGCCGAGCTCGATCTCGCGCAGCGCCCGCGCAACGAGCAGCGTCAGCGGCCCTTCCTGGTGGCGGACGAGCTGCTCGAGTGCGCGATCAAGGCCGAGGCCCGCCTCCATGCTGATCGCCACCACGTCGAGCGCGTTGGGCAGCGCGCTTTCGAGCTCCGCGCGCCGCTGGCGCACGAGCTGGTCGAGCCAAAGCACCGGTAGGTAGAACCCAAGGACGGCGCCGCCGACCAGCGCGACGGCCAGCGCAAACGGCGAGCCGATGAGGACTCCGAGCCCGACCCCGAGCGTGCCAAATGCTGCGGCGCCTGCGATTCGCAGCGTTTGAAGCCCTGCCGGGTCGAGCCCGAACGGAGCGCCGACGAAGTCGAGGTTGCGCCGGAACGTGGCGGCCTGCGCGGTTGGAGTGAGCCTCGTGATCTGCTTGATAAACCAGCGCCGAAGAGGGGCGACGAGGCGCTCGGCCAGGGGCCTCTCGAGCTCGAGCGCGACAGCGCTTTGCCCGAGCCCTATCTCCTGGCGGGCGAGTCGCTGTCGCGCGAGGGTGGCGGGATCGCCGGCGCGCGAGCCGCGAATGCCCACGATGATCAGCCAGACCCCGGCTGCAGCGAATAGGCCGACGATGATGGGCAGGGCGTTCATGCGATCTTCGTGATCCTCCGGATGATCACGTTGCCGATGATGAGGAACCCGGCGCAGATTCCGATCATCACCCATCCCAGAG
>Ga0307312_10001162_pt1 | contig 13275 bp, 5 predicted proteins | sample ER_DNA_202_FD_194489 | JGI IMG/M metagenome (GOLD analysis project Ga0307312, IMG submission 194489) | Bulk soil microbial communities from the East River watershed near Crested Butte, Colorado, United States - ER_DNA_202 | ecosystem: Environmental > Terrestrial > Soil > Floodplain | place: USA...
GCGCCATTGACGACGAGATGGACCTTCACCTCGTACCAGGTCCCGACCGCGAGAGCGCTCGTGCTCGTCGTCGTCGTGTTCGTCGTGTCGTTCCGGTAGCCGAGGTTCTTCTTGTCGTTGTAGAAGATCGAGAGCAGGTTGCCGCCGCTCGCGGTCCGGAGCCTGAGCACGTCGGCCGTGTCCGGCTTGCCCTGCAGAACCTTGACGCGCATCCGGTAGTAGAGGCTCGTGTAGGTCGTGGGCAGCGTCTTGGACGCGAAGTCCGCGGCGTTCTTGCTCTGCGCCTCGGCGGCCCAGGAGCCGGCGTAGACGTTCGTGTTCTGCACCGCGAGCCCGCTCACGCTCGTCCACTTCGAGAGGTTGCCGCTCTCGAAGCCGTCGGTGAACAGGATCGTCGTGGCACTCGCCGCCGGGCTCACGTTCGAGACGTTGCCCGCCGCGTCGACAGCCTTGATCGTGTACGAGTAGGTCGTCCCGCCCGCGAGCCCGGTGTTGCTGTAGCTCGTGGGCGAGGGCCCGACGGTGGCGATCGGCGTCGTCCCACCGTTCCGGAAGATCCGGTAGCCGGTGACGCCGACGTTGTCAGTCGCACCGCTCCAGCCGATGTTGATCTGCGAGTCGGAGACGGCAGTCGCCGTCACCGTCGTCGGTGGGAGTGGTGGGGTCGTGTCGAGCGTGGTTGCCGTCGCCGTTGGGCTGGCCGCGGAGACGTTGCCACTCGCGTCCACCGCCTTGACCGTGTACGAGTAGGCCGTCCCGGCGGAGAGCCCGGTGTTGCTGTAGGTCGTGGGGGACGCTCCGACGGTGGCGATCGGCGTCGTCCCGCCGTTCCGGAAGATCCGGTAGCCGGTGACGCCGACGTTGTCGCTCGCGCCGCTCCACGAGAGGTCGATCTGGGTCTCCGAGACCGGCGTGGCGGTGACGCTCGTCGGCGGCGTGGGTGCCGTCGTGTCGAGGGTCGTGGCAGACGCCGACGGGCTTGCGTCCGAGGTGTTCCCCGACGCGTCGACCGCCTTCACCGTGTACGAGTACGGCGTGCCGGCGGTGAGACCGGTGTCGCTGTAGCTCGTCGGCGACGCTCCAACCGACGCGACCGGCGTGGACGAGCCGTTCCGGAAGATCTGGTAGCCCGTCACGCCGAGGTTGTCGCTCGCACCGCTCCACGAGAGGTCGATCCGGGTCTCCGAGACCGCCGTGGCTGTAAGCGTCGTCGGCGGCTGCGGTGGGATCGTGTCGGAGCTCATCGTGGTCGCGGGATCGCTGGCCAGGGACTCGTTTCCGGCCGCATCGATCGCCGTGACCGTGTACGTGTACTGCGTCGCCGGCGCGACCGTGGTGTCGCTGTAGCTCGTCGTCGAGCCGCCGACCGAATCGAGCGGCGTCGCCGAGCCGTCGCGGTAGATCCGGTAGCCGGTGACGCCGACGTTGTCGGTCGCCGCCGTCCAGGTGAGGTCGATCCGGGTCTGCCCGGCGACCGGACCCGCAGTCAGGCCGGTCGGCCGCGAGGGGGCTGTCGCGTCGAGCGTCGTCGGCTGAATCGCGTTGCTGGGACCCGACTCGTGCCCGGCCGCGTCGATCGCCGTGACCTTGTACGTGTACTGGGTGGCGTCGCTGAGCCCGGTGTCGTCGTAGGCGAACGTGCCGCCGTCGACCTCACCGACCCTCGTCACGCCGCGGTAGATCCGGTACCCGGTGACGCCGACGTCGTCGTTTGCGGCATCCCAGGCCAGGCTCACGCTGCTCGCGGTCACGGCCGTGCTGTGCAGGTTCGACGGCGCCGTCGGCGCGGCCGCGTCCGCGATGAACATCGGGTCGGCGACGACGTTGTCGAACGCGACGTCGAACGTTCGCGCGAGCGACGGATCGCCGAGCTCGAGCCGGCCGATCGGGCTCGTGCCGAGCGAGTCCGTCTGCGAGACGGCGCTGACACCGTCGAGCCAGAGATCGACCTGGCTCGAGGCGCCGTTGATCAGAACGTGCATCTGCACCTCGTGCCAGATGCCCGGTGCGACGCTGAGCGTGCTCGTCGTGCTCGTGCCCGCAGTGTCGTTGCGGTAGCCGAGCTTCCCGGCGCTCGACACGAACGCCGACGCCAGTGAACCGTTGGTTGCCGTCCGGAGCCGGAGCAGGCTGACCGAGTTCGCACCCTGGCTCAGCACCTTGAAGCGGGTGCGGTAGTAGAGCTCGTTCACGGTCGAGTCGAGCGTGACCTGCGCAGAGGCCCCGGAACTTCCGTTGCTCGTGGCCTGGGCAGCCCACTGGCCGCCGTCGACGTTGGCCATCTGCGCAACCAGGCCCGAGACGGCGGTCCACTTGAGGAGCATCCCCGACTCGAAGTCATCGGTGAAGACGTCGCCGGTGGTCGCCGAGGCCGAGTTGCTGAAGCCCGAGACGTTTCCGGCCGCGTCCTTCGAGACGAGCTTGTACGTGTAGGGGGTCAGCGGCGAGACGGTCTTGTCGGCGTAGGTCGATCCTGCCGGGATGCTCGCGATGAGCACGTCGTTCCGGTACAGGTCGTAGCCCGAGATGCCCACGTCGTCCGTTCCGGGCGTCCAGCTGAGATCGACCTCGAGGCCGGAATGCGCGACCGCGGCCAGGTTGGTGGCCGGGGTCGGCGGCGTCAGGTCGCCGATGAACTCGCGGTCGTACGCCACCTCGTCGAGCGCGACGTCGAACGTCCTGGCGGTGGTCGGGTCGCCGAGCTCGAGCCGGCCGACCGGGTTCGTCCCGAGGTTGATGCCGGACTGGCTCAGGCTGATGACCGGATTGCCGTCGAGCCAGACCTCAGTCGAGCTCGACGTCCCGTTGATCGTCACGTGGACCTGGGCCGTGTGCCAGGCGTTGCGGGAGACCACCGTGGTGCTGGTCGTCGCCACGCCGGTCACGTCGTTCCGGAGCCCGAGCCTTCCGGTGCTGCTGACGAAGAGCGTCGCCACCGCGTTCGCAGCCGCGAGATTGTTCCGGAACCGGAGCAGGTTGACGTTCGTCGTCTGGCTCAGGACGTTGAACCGCGTCACGTAGTAGACGTTGGTCTCGCTCTGGGCGAGCTGCTTGTACGCCGACGCGCCGGCGCCGCCCGTGGCGACCGCCTCGGCCGCCCACGACCCCGCGAACACGTTCGTCTGCTGAGCCACGAGACCGCTGTTCGAGGTCCACTTGGAGAGGTCACCGGTCTCGAAGCCGTCGTGGAACAGGACTGACACGGCCGGAGTCGTCGCGGTCGCCTCGTTGCTAAATCCGGAGACGTTCGCCTGTGCGTCGAGGGCTCGCACCTTGTAGGTGTGAGTGCTGCCCGGCAGCACCGAGTTGTCCGAGTACGAGGTCCCCGGTGCGATCGTCACGAGCGGCTGGCCGTCCCGGTAGATCTCGTAGCCGGTGACGCCGACGTTGTCGTTGGACTGGCTCCAGGCGAGATCGATCTTCGTCTTGTACGTGGCCGTCGCCGTCAGGTTCGACGGACTCGTCGGAGCGCTGGTATCAGACGCGGACGGATCGCACGGCACCGACCCTGAGTCGATGACCGTGCCGCTCGTGTTGTCGAACTGGTACGCGGCCCCGCCGCTGTTGAGCTCGAGCCGCAGCGCGCCGAACTGGGTTGCGGTCGCGGCGACCCGGCTGTCGCTCGTGATGAACACGCCGAGGGCGTGACCGCCGGCGCCGGCGATGAGCTCAGTGACGCCGTTGGGGCTGGGGTTGCCGGAGCCGTCGAGCGGCGTCCAGCGCTGGTAGGTGTGGTCGTGCCCGTTGACGACCAGGTCGACGCCGTGCTGGGCGAAGAGCGACCAGAAGGAGCTCAGGTAGGTCGACGGTCCCTCTTCCCCGATGTTGTAGAGAGGCTGGTGGTAGTAGACGAGCGTGCACGGCTGGGTGTTCGAGTTGAGGTCGTTCGTGAGCCAGCTGTACTGCGCGCTCCCGGGCTGCGTCTGGTTGAACGCCGAGTTCGCATCGAGGCTGATCAGGTGCCAGCCGTGCGTGTTGTAGCTGTAGTAGTGCGGGACGTTGTCCCAGAAGTCGAAGTAGCCCGGCGCCTGGCCCAGCGTGTACTCGTGGTTGCCGATCGTCGGGTCGGTGATCGAGTTGAAGCGCCCGTAGTACCCGCTGGTCGGCAGGACCCCGCCGCCCGAGCGGTACCAGTTGTAGAACTCGGTCGACGTGCCGTTCTCGTAGACGTCGCCGAGGTAGAGGAAGAGGTTCGGGTTCCAGGAGGAGATCAGGTCGGTCGTGTTGTTCTCGCTCGTCTCGCCCCCGGCGCCGTCGCCGGCGGCTCCGACCACGAATGGCAGGCCCGGCTGCGGGTCGGTGCCGGTCCTGGGCGTGAACGAGTTCCCGTTGCCGGGTGGCGTCGAGTTTCCGTTCGAGAAGTTGAGGTTGATCGAGGCCTGCTGCGTGATGAAGGTGTCACGCATCCACGCCTCGACCGAAATCGTCTTGATGCCGTCGACGAACTTGCCGCTCGGGAGAGTGAACGTGTACGGCGTCTGGTAGTCGGTGAGCAGGTTCTGGCCGTCGAGATAGAAGGCCATGCGTCGGATACCGGGGTTCGTGCCCGTGACGGTGGCCGTCGCGGTTACGGAAACCGGTCCGGTCGCGGTCGAGCCGTCCGCGGGCTCGCTGAAGCAGACGTTGACTGTGTACGCGCCGCCCGCGGGGCCGCTGGCCTGGCAGACGGCCGCCTGCGCCCGTCCGGGCGCATACAGCACGACTCCCAGAAAGATCCCCACAAGGACGGCTCTACGTCCGCCGACAGCGGAAAACCACCTTCTATGACGATGTACCCGCATGGTCCCTCTCTCCCTTTGACTGAGCCCGCGGCGATCGCCGCCGTGAGCACCGTGAACTCGAACTTGCAAATTTGGAATCACGTCTTCGCATCTCCCGGGGTGGGCGGCACTCCGCCGTCCTCTCGACCGATGTGACGCCGCGTGAACGCGACGAGCAGGGTCGCGAAGACGACTCCGATGAGCCCGGTGAGGATCGGCAGCCCGTAACCGATGCCGCCGGCGACGTCGCTCGAGTCGAGATCGGTCTTCGGAGAGACACGTGCTCCGCGGATGTCTCGAAGGACCCCGAGGTAGCGCCGTCCGTAGCGGAGGCTCGGCTCGACATGGCTGTTCTCGCTGAACTCGTTCCAGCTGATCAGGCCGACGGCGTCGGGCGACGATTGCACGGCCGCGTCGAACTCGCGCCGCAGCGTATCGCCGTCGTTCCGGGGCACCGCCCGGGCGCCCCCGAGCACGCGGGCATCGAACCCGGGCGCGGCAGGCGCGATCCAGAGGCCGCCGCTGTCGTGGACCGACAGCGACATATCGTCGAGCTTCGCCTGATAGCCGGGATACGTGTAGGGGTTGACCGATGACCAGTAGTACGCATCGCCGTCCACGGAGTTCGCGAGCCGCTCGTATCCACGCACGTTCTTCTCGCTGGCGAGGACGAGCAGCGAGTTGCGAACCGGGGTCGTGGCCGACGCCACGGCGCCGGCGCTGAACTTCCACGTCCCCGACCAGACGACGAGCGGCTTGCCGAAGACGTCGAAGACCGGATCGTCGCGGTAGTGCCGCGCGAACCAGCGCAGGTCGTGCGCCACGCGCCGGACGGGCTGCGGGTTCCGCTCGAAGTTCAGTCCCTGGTAGATGATCGCAAGCTTGAAGTTCTCGCTACGCGCGACGGCGACGAGCTTCGCCAGCCGCCGGTTGAGGGTTTTCGTCGACTTCCAGCTGACGAGGAAGCCGTTGATGCCCGCCTGCTTGGCCCACCGGACGTGCTTGCGAAGGACGCGCACGTTGTCGCTCGAGTAGCGCCCGAGCAGCGGGTAGTCCGTCTTCGCCCGGCGCCACGAGGTCGTGTCGTACCAGATGTAGTAGTAGGCGAGCACCGGCTGGGGGCTCGGCATGGGCGCCGAGGTGCCCACGCGGGCACCGGCCGCCGACAGGAGCGCGATTACGAAGACTGCCACGAGCAGACGCTTCTTCATCGCCGCGCCTCCAACCGCCGCACCCTGCCGCCGAGCCTGGCGACCTGGCGGCGGATCGCGTCGCGAAGCGCCGGCCGCCGTGCCGTCACGAGCACGATCGAGATGAGCGCGAACACCAGGAACGATCCGCCGACGTCGGCGTAGCTGATCACCTTCAGCTGCATGTCCTGGTTCTTGGAGAGGGAGACCGGCACCTGCATCGGGATCCCGGCGCGCGTCTTGACCTTGACCTGGTAGAGCCCGCGCGGCATCGAGTGCAGCGTCACTTCGCCGTTGTCGAGCGGCACGTCCCGCAGGCGCCCGTCCGGATACGTGAGCTGCAGCACCTTCCCGATCGGCCCCCTCAACAGGAGGTCGTGGGTGGTGAAGTGCGCGTCGTAGAGCGAGAGCCTGATCCGGAACGTCTTCGCGGCGACGGGCAGAAGGGCCTGGCCTTCGAACGTCTTTGCCGGCTTCGCCAGATAGAAGCGCTGCTGCGCCTGGTTGACGACGTCGGAACCGCCGACCATGACTTCCATCACGGAGTAGGTGATGAGCGTCTCCTCGAGACCATTCAGCCGCCTGGCGACGCGCACCCCTTCGAGCCACACGCGCTGGTCGCTGCTAAGCGGGAACTTCTCGCCGATGCTGTTTACGAGCGTGACCGAGGTGACCCGCGACCGAGGGACGGGGCGGGACCTGCCGATACAGCCACGGCGGTCCTCGAGTTTCACGCAATCGAAGAAGCTCAGGCCGCGCCGGTAACGGACGCTGTAACCGACTTCGAGCGTCCGGCTGCGGTCGACAGTCACCGTGCGCGCTTGCTCGAAGTTGTCGTCGCTCCAGCGGTAGAAGTCCACGCGGGTGCCGCGGTCGCTGTGCCGCCACGGGAGCGCGACGACGCGATGCGTCCCCGCGGCGATCGGGATCGCGACCACGCCGCTCTTCGGGGTCGTGTAGCGGTGGCCGTCCACCGCGAAGTCAAGACCTTGCAGCGCCGGAACCGCCTTCACGGTCAGCGTGAAGCCCGCCGCCCGCGCCTGCGAGACATGGGCGAGCGCGAGCGCCGCGAGCACGATTGCGCCGGCACCTGTCCAGGCGCGGCGGCTCACGAAAGCACCTCCCCGCTCCTCCGGCGGCGCATCCGCGCCACGACCGCAGAGATGACGATCATCACCGGCAGCCCGAGCGCTCCGAGGTAGAGCAGGTAGACGCGTGACCGCACGACGCGGGCTTCCTCCTCGGCGGGGCCGCGGTGCGCGGAGACGAAGCTGGCCGGCCGGGGCGCCGCCTTGAAGTCGAAGCCGCCCGCGATGCTCTTCGCCGTCGCGTCGCGACGGGTGAGCGGCCGCAGGCCCCAGTTGTCCTCGATGAAGCGCAGGATCGAGGTGAAGTCGAGCGTCGTGCTGTCGATGTACCCCTGCCGGGCGTACGGGCTCACGAGGAGCGCCGGGACGCGGAACCCGTAGCCGTAGCCCTCCCCCACCGACAGCGGCAGCTGCGGCGGCTTGACGTGGTCGTACCACCCGCCCCAGTCGTCGTAGGCGAGCAGGAAGGCCGAGCTCCGCCACTCCTCGCTGTCCATCAGCGAGTTGATCAGGCCCCGGACGAATGCCTGGCCGGAGGCCAGGTTCGAGGGCGGATGCTCGCTCGGCCCCGAAGGGACGATGTAGGAGACTTCCGGCAGCCTCCCGTTGTCCAAGTCCTTGAAGTAGTCCCTCAGCGGGACGACGTGCCGCATGATCGCCGGGTTGTCGATGTAGCGGGCGAAGTTGAGGATCGGCACCCAGATCACCTGCGACGCGCGGTTCCCCGGGAACCTGCCGGAGTCGAACGTCCGGTAGTTCAGACGCGGGTCGTAGTTCTGGACGTAGAACTTCCAGGAGACGTGGGCCTTCTGGAGGCGGTCGAAGATCGTCGGCAGGTTGCCGAGGCCTTCGGGCGGCACGCGGTCGGCGCCTTGCGGCCCCGGGCTCGCGCTGGCCCAGAAGACGTGGTTCAGGTAGCTGCCGCCGAACGCCGAGCTGAAGAAGCGGTCGTAGAGGACGTAGTCGTCGGCGAGGTTCCAGTAGAACGGCAGGTCGTCGCCGTTCCGGTAGCCCATCGCGAGCCGCCCGTCCTGGTTCCTGCGGCGCAGCGAGGAGATGAAGCCGTCCATCCGGCCGCCGTTGTATTGCAGCCGGGCCGTCGCCGCGCTGTGGTCGAGGTCGCGCGGCGCAATCGAGTTCGAGCCGATATGGAACGGCTTGAAGCAGGGCTTGCGCCCTTTGCGCGGGTCGATCGGGACGCACGCGCCCGGCGGGATCCCGTCCACGCCCGGGTACGTGCCGAAGTAGTTGTCGAAGGTGTGGTTCTCCTGCATCAGGGTGATGAAGTGGTGGATCGGCGTGCGCGGCGCGGCGGCACGTGCCGACCCGGCCCCGAGCGCCAGCCCAAGGGCAGCGGCGATGACTGCAACCGCCGACCGTCTCACGAGCGCACCTTGTAGATCTGGATCAGCGGGCGCGCCGCAGTTGCCCCGCTCTTCGTCGGAAGCCTCAGCGTGACGCTGAACGCGAGGCGCCCGTGGTACTTCCTACGCAAGTTGAGGAGCGTGTCTCCGAAGAACGGCGAGCGCTCCGCCGAGTAAGCGTCCCAAACGATGTACTGGATCTCGTTCCGCCTGAGCGCGAGGTCAGCGTTGCCGATCGGCTCGTACGCGGGGTTCCGCCGCAGCGGGTTCGGGCCGACGGAGACCCCGTACGCCTTGCGGAGCCCGTAGAACGAGATCAGGTTGGCCATCGAGGGCCCGATCGCCAGGAACTCCGATCCCAGCGGAGTGTGCTTCCTCACCCAGGTGCCGGTCTGACGCCCGCCCGGGAGCCCGCCGGAGCCGGCGATGAAGACGCTCTTGTCCCTCGGCTCGATCCTGCTCCAGGTCTCGACGGCGACGCTCGTCAGGACGAGCAGGCACAGCGCGACGCTGACGACCGCGCCGGGAAGTCGGAATCCGCGCAGCGACAGGGACGGCGGCCGCCAGAGAGCGAGCATCCGGCCGGCGAGCAACGCGACCGGAGGGGCCGTCGGCAGGAGGTACTGGAAACCCTTTACTGGCCAGAGCTGAAAGAAGACCGCCGGCACCAGAATCCACGAGAGGAGCAGGGTCTCGCGCCACGACATCTGCCGCCGCAGGAGCCAGAGGCCGAGCAGCGCGCAGGCCACGACGAGCGGGCCCATCACGACCGGCACCGTCGAGGGGTAAAAGCTCCATTCGTGGTTCGGCCGGCGGAAGAGCTGCCAGACGAGGTAGTTCTGGCCGCGGTGGCCGCCGCCCGCGAAGTGGATCGCGAGCGGGTACGCGAGCGCGACGGCGAACATCGCGGCGCCTGCATAGGCAAGGTCGCGCGTTCTCGTCCTCACTTCCGGCGAGAGGGCGAAGAACACGAACAGCGCCCCGATCGCGAGGATGCTCGTCTCCTTCGCGAGGATCGTCAGGCCCATCGCAGCGCCGGCCGCGTAGAGCCACGGACGGTGGAGGCTCGTCGCGTAGCGGGCGACGAAGTAGAGGCTCGCGACCGCGAAGAACGTCGCAGGCCCGTCGAGCAGCACCTGCCTGCTGACGAGGACGTCATAGGGCATCAGCGCGACCGCGAGCGCCGCGAGCAGGCCCGCCCGGTGGCCGTAGAGCAGGCGGCCCGTCATGAAGACGAGGATCACGGTGCCGATGCCGAACGCCATCGCGAACGAGCGCGCCATCAGGTCGCCGCCGCCCAGGCGGTATCCCACCGAGAGGATCGTCTGGAAGAGCAGCGGGTGCGCGCGGAACACCGGGAAGAACGGCAGCGCCTGCGGATCGTTCGCCAGGGCCTTCGCCTGGCCCGCGTAGACCGCCTCGTCGCTGTTGAAGCCGACCGTGTTCAGGTGCCAGAAGCGGAAGAACACCGCCAGCGCGAAGCCACCGCCGATGAAGCCGTACCCGGCGATGGCAATCGGCCGCGCGAGCGCACCGGTCCACCACGGGTGTACCCGCAGCCCGCGGAAGCTCTCGTATGCCGCCTCACCCATCGAATCGTTCAATCCGCTACCGGGATCGCTACGAGGGATGCGTCAGCCTCGACCGGTTCGGGAGCCACGTCGACGCCGGCGATCCCGGGCAGCTCGCGCCACCACTCCATCGTGCTGCTGCCGAGGAGCGTCGCCGGCAGGCCGGCGAGCGCTGCACCGACGATCCGGCGCTCCTCGTCGACCAGATGCACGGCGCCGTTCATGCGCTGCAGGAAGTCCTCGATCGAGTCGTAGGGCGGGAAGCCGTACGAGTCGGCGCAGTTCGCCATCACGATCTCCTGCGCCTCCTCGAAGCTGAGCTCGCGCCGCTCGTCGTGCCCGCGCTCGATCACGATGAGACCTGCCAGCTGCGACTCGCGCACCTTCCTCACGCCTGGAATGAGCCGTTCGACGTGGTACTTCGGCGGGGGCACGAGCAGCTGGACGATCGCGTTGATCGTCGCAACCGGGAGGTTGAACTTCGTCAGCAGGAACGCGAACTGCCGGCCGGACTTCGAATGAATGCGGCTCTGGTAGAAGAGGAGCAGCCGCTCTTTCACGCTGAGCAGCGGGGTGCGCACTGCCTTGACCGTGTGCCGGCTGATCGTCAAGGGCTTCGGGTAGGTCAGCACTCGGCCGTCGGGCCGCAGCAGCGTGAGATCGTCCGAGAGGAAGCCCGTGCCGTGGTTCTCGAGCGACTTGAGGATCGTCGTGGTCTTACCGGTGTCGGTCTGGGCCGTGACGAGGTACGCCCGGTCTCCGAACTCGACGCAGGCTCCATGGACGAGCGAATAGCCGGCCCGGACGAACATCCAGCGCAGGATCGGCTCGACGACGTTCGTGTAGAGCACGTGCGGCGAGTGCCGCAGCAGCGGCGAGGCCACCACTTCGATCGTGTCGTCGGCCGCTGCGATGTCGACGCCGAACCCCAGCGCTCCGAGGCCCTCGTCGTACCGCGTATGTCGCACGAGCCGGAAGAGCGACGCGACGAGCTCGCTCTGCCGGCGGTTGAGCCGGCCGATGCGGACGTTGATCGTAGGCTGCTCCGGAATGCGCTCGGTCCGGAAGGTCTCGAGCTCCGGAAGCCGGGCCTCGGAGACGACCGACATGAGGCCGTGGATGTCGTATGCGTGCGGGCGCGACTCACGCGCGGGCGCCCAGATCCACGTGTCCGCGATCGAGAACCGGATCAGCGTCAGGGCCAGCAGCGAGCCGAGGTTGCCTACGAGCTTGCCCGTCCCGAAGGCTTCCACGAACACGATGAGCAGCGGCCCGCGGAGCAGGAGAGCCGTGTTGTTCATGAGGAAGAACAACCCCAGACGCGCCGGGTACCCGCGGCGTTTCTGGACGCCACGAAAGACCAGGCGCTCGCTCAGGGCGAAGTTCCAGATCGTCGAGCCTTGCGTCGCGATCACGGCCGCGAGCAGATAGTTCATGTTCGCCTCGACGGCGAGTGCCCAGAAGGCCAGCATGTTCACGAGCAGCCCGCTCGCGCCGACGAGCGTGAAGCCGGCGAGCCGGAAGCCCAACGCGCCCACGCGTAGACGTGCGAGTTGCTTCAGGTACGTGAGCCCCTCGTGCACGGAGGCTTTGCTCTCGCCCGCGTACCGCTCACCGAAGTCGAATCCGGTCTCGGCGACCCGCAGGCCCTTCGAGCGCACGACGATCTCGAGCAGGATCTTGAAGCCGCGCGGGCGGAGACGGTCGAATGGGACCGCGCCGCGGCGCACGAGGAAGAATCCGCTCATCGGATCGCTGACGCCGCGCAGGCGACGCGGGAACATGGAGCGCGCGAGCCCGCCCGTTGCCTTCGAGACGAGCTTACGGATGGGGCTGAGCGCGTTCCCGCCCTCCTCCACCTGCGAGTAGCGGCTCGCGACGACCAGATCCGCGTCCTGCGCGGCGGCCTCCGCAAGCATGGTCGGGATGAGCTCCGGCGGATGCTGGAGATCGCCGTCCATCACGCAGACCCAGGGCGCCCGGGCGACGCGCATGGCCGCGAGGACGGCCCCGCCGAGGCCATCCTGGCGCTCCTCGGGCGGGCGATGAAGCAGGCGGACGCCGTTGCGGCTCGCCGCTGCTACCTCACGCACCGCCTCCGGTGTCTCGTCGTCGCTGTCGTCCGCGAAGATGACCTCGATCGTCTTCTCGCTCAGGATGCGGTCGAGGCGCGCGACGAGCGGCGCGACGTTCCCCGCCTCGTTGCGCGTGGGAACGACGATCGTCAGATCCGGCTGCGGTCCCACCGACCGCACGCTTTCGGCGGTCATCAGGCCGTGGCCGTTAACGCTCGATGGTAATCCGTCGTCTGGCTGAAGCACTCCTATCTCCCTTCGGAGGGCTGGGGCTCCGCCGTTGACCGCGTCGGCAGGCGACGAGGCAACGGTGCCCGTGGACATGGACCCGGCGAGCGCTGCCCTCAGGCGGTCGGCAAATGCCGCACCGAGCAACGCGTCGTCTCCCCTGGCCCCGCGAACCACGCGGAGCCTGTGCTCCGCGAACGAGACCTCGAGGACGGAGCACGCCGACAGCTCGCCGTCCAACGCACACAGCGCGTCGACCAGCTCGTGGCTGTCCACGACGATTGCGTCCGGCTGTACACGGCGAATCAACGGCTCGAGCCCGTCCTCGCCCCTCGCCAGCGCGATCACCTCGGCCATGTCCTTCGCCGCAACGGCTACCGCATCGGTCAGCAGGCGCGTCTCCCAGAGCACCAGCACGCGCGGGAGCCTCTGATTCGGGGACGGCGTCATAGCGCTGCCCTCCGGATCGATTCGATTGTCTTCGTTACCGCAGCGGAGCCCTCGCTCGCAAGCCGGTGCTCCAATGTTTCGGTCCGGCGGAACCGTAGGTCCATCACGGCCGCCGGCCGATCTCCGCTCTCCCTCATTCGGGCCGCCTTCCGCAGCTAGTTAGACCCGTCCCTTGCAGAAGTCCTAGCGCCTTTCAGACGGTGTGTAAATAGGCCGGATTGGATCCTGTACCCAGGTGCGATCGGATCCTGTCCCTTCGGGGGTGCGCGGGGCTTTTGGCTCCTCTTTGGGCTTGGAAATGCCCTCTACAGATGCCCCTCCGCCTCTCGCCGCACGTTACGAGCGGACCGGTCTGGCCCGGGGCCCGATGAGCCTCCTCGCGGCCGCGCCGGAGGACGGGAGCGACGAGCCGCCGCAGGGCCCTGGAGAGCATCCGCTGCGGATCGCGCGGAAAACCCTTGCAATTTGTGCACACTTCGCGGAATACCTGGACGGGCCGTACGCTTGGCGAGCGGGCCTCCGGCCCCAAGCGGCGCTCGCCACTTGAGC
>Ga0307312_10001163_pt1 | contig 13254 bp, 9 predicted proteins | sample ER_DNA_202_FD_194489 | JGI IMG/M metagenome (GOLD analysis project Ga0307312, IMG submission 194489) | Bulk soil microbial communities from the East River watershed near Crested Butte, Colorado, United States - ER_DNA_202 | ecosystem: Environmental > Terrestrial > Soil > Floodplain | place: USA...
GATGCCCGCCACCTGCCCGGCGATGGCGAGGAGAAAATCGATGTCTCCCGCGTCGAAGTCCCGCTTTTTGGTGGCCTGGACGTTGAGGACGCCGACCAGCCTTGGACCTGATTCGATTGGAACCGACAGCATCGAGTGGAAGCGATCCTCGTCAAGGCCCGGGACCCACTTCCAGTGGGGTTCCTTGCTGACGTCCGCCACCACCGCGGGGCGGCGAGTTTCCGCGACCCAACCCGTGATGCCCTCCCCCACCCGCATGACAACCTTGCCGACCATGCTCTCGTTCAGGCCGTTGGTAGCGGTCAGCAGGAGCTCCCGGCCCCGCGTTGACAGCAGGTACAGGGAGCACACATCGGTATCCATCGCGGAGGTCGCCTCGCGGATGATCAGCTCCAGCAGCTCGTCGGGGCGCTGCGTTGAGGCGGCGGCCTGCGCCAGCCGCACGAGGAAGCTGAGCTCGCGGGCGGCAAGGCTGGAATCCGTATCCTCTGCCGCGCCAGGCACCGTCCGCAGCTTACGGCGCGCTTTCAAGCCAAACCTCGTGCCAACAGCACAATCAATGTCCGCAACATAGTGTGAGTCATACAAGGCGCGCGGGCATGCCGTTGCCGCGTTAGGCTAGCGACAGGTGCCGCTCTCACACTCACGCCGCTGGCGCGATCACTTCGCCGGAGTCGACCTGCCCGTGCCGGTGCATGGCGGGAGCACCGTGACGGGGATCAACTTCGACAACGCCGCCAGCACGCCGCCGCTCAAACGCGTGCGCGACGCGGTGACCGCGTTCTCGGACATGTATTCGAGCGTTCATCGCGGCACCGGGTACAAGTCGCGGCTCGCGACCGATGCCTACGAGCAAGCGCGCGAGCGGGTGGCGGAATTCCTGCGCGTCGACCAGCGAAGCCAGGTCGTCATCTTCGTCAAAGGCACCACCGACGCCCTGAACCGCATTGCCGCGGAGCAAGCTCGATTGGACGGCCGTCACGTGTTGGTGACCGAGATGGAGCACCACGCGGACCTGCTCCCGTGGCGCCATCGCAGCGGCCACCTGATGGTGGGCCTCACTCCTGACGGCCACATTGACCTCGACGCGATCGAAAAGGCGCTGAAGGACAGCGGCGGAACGATCGGACTGGTCGCCATCAGTGGCGCGTCCAATGTCACCGGTTTCATCTCCCCCATTCACGAAGTCGCCGAGCTTGCGCATCGTCACGGCGCTCTCGTGTCGGTTGACGCCGCCCAGCTCGCACCGCACCGCCGCATCGACATCCGCCCCGCTGACGATCCTGGTCACCTCGACTTCGTCTCGTTCTCGGGCCACAAGATGTACGCGCCATACGGCGCGGGCGTCCTTGTCGCGCCCCGCGACTTCTTCGCCGGAACGCCCGAGGTCATGGGCGGCGGCGCGATCAGGATCGTCACGTGGGACGACACGGTGTGGGCGGACCTGCCGGACCGCGAGGAGGCGGGCTCGCCCAACGTGATCGGCGCAGTGGCGCTCGGGGTGGCCATCGAGGCACTCCTCGAGCTCGGTTTCGATGAGATGCTTGGCCACGAGGCCGACCTCGGCGCCCGCTTGCTCAAGGGCCTCGGCGAAATCCCCGGCGTGGGTGTTCTCGGCGGGCCTGACGTAAGGCATGGGACGGAGCGCCTGGGCCTTGCCAGCTTTGTCATCGAGGGCGTCCACCACGGCCTCGCCGCCGCCGCCCTGAGCCACGAGTGGGGCGTGGCGGTGCGCAACGGCTGTTTCTGCGCCAACCCATACGTGTTCCATTTGCTGCACATGACCAAAGAGGCGGTGGAGACTGTCGAGGGTGAGGTGGCCGCCGACCATCGCAAGGCGCTGCCCGGCGCTGTGCGGGCAAGCCTCGCCCCCTATAACGACGAGGGTGAGGTTGACCGATTCGTGAAAGCTGTCAGGCAGGTCGCCGGGGGAGAATTGATGGCAAGCTACGAGCAGTCGGCCGATGGGACGTTCTCCCCGGTCGGGGGCTGGCCGGCGATCGAGAATCCGTTGAGAAACCTGCTGACTACCGCAGATAAGGGGGACCGATGAAGCTTCTGGCTGAGATCCTGCTGGCGATCTTCCTGCACCCGTTGGTGTGGGTTCTATGCGTCATCAACATCGTGGGTCGCACCGATATGGGCGGGCTGAGCAAGTTCCTCTGGATCGTCATCACCTTCGTCTGGGGGATAGGACCAATCCTCTACGTGCTGCTCGCCAAAGGAGCTTTCTGGTAGGAGTGTGAGCCCGTCCAGGAGGGACCGGTCGGCGAGCCGGGCCCTCGTGCTGGGACTCCTCGCCCTGCCGTTCGCAATCTTCGCGCCGTTCGCCATCTGGGCGGGCCTGCGGTCGCTGCACCGGATCCGCTCGTCTGGTGGCGCTCTCACCGGCGAATCCTCAGCGGCTGCGGGGGTCGCGGGAGGCTTGCTGGGATTGACAGTTTTGATCCTCGGAAGCGGCTATTGGTTCCTGGCTTCATGAAAGGCCGGCGTTTCCTGTCGCGCGTGGTGGCCGCCATCGCGGTGCTGTTCATTTCCGCCTTCACGTACCCCGGTGCGATTGCGGTTTCGTTCGTGATCGGGCTGACGCCGGCTCCCTCAACATCGCCACCGCCGCATGGCGTGCTGCCGTGGCTGCACGTCGAGCAGCCGTCGGAGGGAGTGCCTTACATCGCAGACAACCAGGGCCGAATGGTGCTGCTGCACGGCGCGATAGCCCAGGGCCTCATTGATTTCTGGTCGAGCGCGGAGCCATCGCGAGCCGATCCTCTCCCTTTTTATCCGATCGACCCAGCCGCCTACGAAAACGCGTGCCCTGACAACTCCTTGTATATGCCAACCCCACCTTTGTGCCAAAGCGATCTGGAGCAGATGGCTGCCTTCGGTTTCAACTCTCTTCGTCTGCCGCTCTCGTGGAGCTTGCTCGAGCCAGATCGAGGCAAGTTCAACCAGCTCTACGTCGACCGCGTGGCTCAGGTGGTCGGTTGGGCCAAGGCGGTGGGGATATACGTGATCATCGATATGCACCAGAACGCGTACTCGCGGTTCCTTGGACCTGTAGACGGCGCTACAGGGAAACTGCGCTTCTATACGGGGGCTCCCGCGTGGGCGACCATCACCGACGGCCTACCGTCGAGGGAATATGCCGGTCAGCGCGAGCTCAACCCGGCGGGGCTCGAAGCGAACAGCAACTTCTGGTACGACAGGAACGGCATCCAGGACGAGTACATCGCCGCGATCGCCGTGCTGGCCCAGCGTTTCAAGGACGACAGCACGGTGGTGGGTTACAGCCCCTTCAACGAGCCATTCCCCGGTTGGAACCTGCCGCCAGGTTTCGAAGACCTGCTCCTTTTCCCCTTCTATCGCAGAGTCATCGACGCCGTCACCGGCGTCAGGGACGGCCTACCGTGCTGGACCGGGTTCTACATGCCCTCGGTCTGCGGCTACCGCGACCTGGGCGTCCACGATCTTCATCACCTCTTCTTTCTCGAGGCCGGCCTGTTGCGCGAGGTGACCGACTTTCCTACCCACCTCGGCCTGCCCCTCAGCTCATATCCGAACCTTGTCCTGTCTCTCCATGCGTACACCCACCAGTACACCTTCGACCACCTGATCAAGCCCAGCCAGGATCCTGAACAGGCGACCTACCCATGGGGCGGCTACGACCAGAGCTACTCACTTGGCGAGCGTGAGGCGAGAGCGATCGATGCCGCTCTCTTCATTTCTGAGTTCGGATTCCCGCCGGGACATGACGTTTCAGTGATCGGGAGCCAGCTCCTCGAGATGGAGCGGCACAGGGTCGGCTTCGCTTTCTGGACCTGGAAGGAGAACGGCGACGGCAACTGGAGCATGTTCGACAGCGCCAAACCGAATCAAAGCCCTCTTCCGTCGAGCGGTTGCCTCCGGGCGGCAAAGGAACGCCTTCTGGCAAGGGTCTATCCCATTGCTTCCGCCGACCCGAACCTCACCTACCACTACGATCCAGCCAGCGGGGCGTTCTCGCTGCAGGCGCTGGGGCGAGCCGGCGATGCCCCCACCGTTGTCTACATCCCTCGCGAGGTGACTGGTGGGTCGAGCGCGTCTGGAGCCCTCTCAAATCAAGCTGTTTTCACTAACCCTGACGGGAGCCGGACTGTCACATCAACACCCTCGGGCGGCGGCTTTTCAATCGCTGTGGCAGCGGCGCCACTCTCGCTGACAAGCTGCCCGTAGGCGGCCGGTTGCGGCAGTAAGTTATAGCCGCTCGGCGAAAACCTGCATGGACTAATCTGGTGGGCGGGAAAGGTGGGATTCCTATCCATCGCCGCCAGCGGCGCGCGCGCCACCAACGGTGTGGCGGCAGCGCATCGGCCTGCGACCAACGGCGCTGTCGCGGTTCAGCCGGTGGTCAAGCTGACGCGCGTGTCAAAGCTTTTCGGACGCACTTCGGTGCTGAACGACATCAGCCTCACTGTCGGGCCGGGAGAGCTGGTCGAGGTGACGGGACCCAGCGGAGCCGGCAAGACCACCCTTCTGCGCCTCGTCCATGGACAGTTGCGGCCAAATCGTGGCGAGGTATGGGTCGAGGGCCGCGGCCTGCACCGTTGGTGGCGGCGCGGCTTAGGTAAGATCCGCCGCGACGTAGCGTTCGTCTACCAGGAACAGCGCCTCCTACCTCGCCTCACCGCCCTCGAGAACCTCGTCTTCGCGTTGCAGATCGGCGACCCGGAGGTCCCCTACGGAACCATCAAGCGGCGCGCCCTGGAAGCGCTCGAGGCCCTCACCCTCGCGCACCGGCGCCGCGCCTATCCACACCAGCTCTCGGCCGGCGAAAGGCAGCGCGTGGCGGTTGCCCGCGCCCTTTCGGGCCGCCCAAAGGTCCTCCTGGCAGACGAGCCCCTCGCCTCCATCGACGACGACAACGCGAAGATCGTGATGCGCCTCCTCGAGGAGGCGGCCGCCAACGGTACGGCGGTGATCGTCGCCACCCACAAGCACACTTTCACCGCCGACCATGTGTTGAAGCTTCCGAGCGGAAAGCTCTTTACCAACCGCGATCACCCGCATTCGGCAAATGGCAATCACGGACCGCTGTCCCTTTGGCGGCGCGTTGTCCCCGCGAACAGCAGGCCCCATAAGAATGGGAGCAGCAACGGGACCAAGAACGGGAGCAAGGTCGACCGCCGGACGAGGCTGCCGACGTGGCGGCGCCTCATCGCCCTTGGCGACAACAGCTTCCGGCTGGTGGTCCTCAACGGTTTGCGCAGCTGGGCTCGCGACATCCGGCTGACGGCGCCGGCGCTCGGCTCGATGGCGATGACGCTCTTGCTTTGCGGGATGCTCGCGCTGGTCGGAATCTCGATTGCCAGGGTGGCGGGGCAGCAGGCCGGTCAGGCCTCGATGGTCCGGATCTACCTGGCCTCAGATGCTTCACCAGGTGCGGTGGCGGCGCTGGAGAGCCGCCTCAGGGCCGATCCACGCGTCAGCTCGGTGACCGAGGTGAGCGCGGAGCAGGCGCTCCGGGAGGCGAGCAACCGGCCGGGCCTCGACGGCCTCGCGAGCCTCAGCGCCACCAACCCGTTCCCCGCCAGCCTTGACGTCCAGGTGAACCTGGTGACAAACATCGCAGCGATCGCGGCAGAGGTCACAGGGGACCCCGCGGTCGACCCCACCTACCCCACTTCCTATGACCCTGACACCTATGCCCGTCTGCGCAAGATCGCGCTGATCGTCGGTGGCATAGGGGCAGGGCTGCTCCTCCTGTTCACCGTTGTCGCGTACGCGGTGGCGGCCAACTCGATGCGTGCGATTGCCGCCGCTCGCCGGCAAGAGGTCTTGGTGACCAGGCTCCTCGGGGCTCGCGGCTGGATGGTGAGAGGGCCGTTCGTGACCGAGGGCCTGATGACCGGAGCGCTGGCGGGCGCGCTGGCTGCGGCGGCTGTGGCGGGAGCATGGCTCCTGGCTTCTCGATTTGCGTTCGAGATCTATTCGCAGATCCTCCCCGGTGTCGGCCAGAATTCCGTGCGTTACGTGGTCGCCGCCATCATGGTGACCGGCCTTGTGCTCGGAGCGCTGACCTCGATGCTGGGATTCCGACGGATCCGCGCGTGAGACGGCCACTCATCGCCCTTGCAGCTGTCGGCGCGCTGATCGCCCTGCAGCTGCCGGCAGCGATGGCGGCAAGCTCCTCGACCTGTCCGGGTCCGAGCTTTGTTGCATCGAGCGCCAGGACGACGTGCCCCACTCCGGATCCAAACCAGGCTCTGTACGACCAGCTGGCGGTGCGCCTCCGCGGCGACCTGGCCAGGGCGCTGAATACCGCGCATCAGCTGAGCACTGCGCTCGACCTCGCTGCCGCGAACCAGCGAGCGCTCACCGCGGTGATCGCGAGCTGGGAAGCCCGAATCGCCGACCTTGAAGCCAGGATCACGGCGCTCGAAACGCAAATTACCGAGACGCAGGGTCGCATCGATGTGGAGAAGGCCCAGATCGCCTCGCTCGCTCGATCAATCTATCGCCAACCCGACTCGTTGCTTGTTCTTTTCGCACGCACAGGAAACCTTCATGACGCGATGGTCGCTGCCACCGACATGGTCGTCGCCGGCCAGCGCGCCCATGCGTTGGAAGCGAAGCTCGAAGCGGATCTCGCAAAGCTCGATGCCGCCCGAAGCGCGCGGCTCGCGGAGCTCAACAGCCAGAACGCGGTGATGGCTCAGCTTTCAGGCAGCCTCACGGCTCTGAGCAGCCTCATAAGCGAGCAGAACGACATCACCACCCAGCTCCAGGCGCTGATGGTGCAGCTCAAGGCTGCTCAAGCCGGCTTGAGAAATCAGCCACCGAGCGTCACGTCGGCCCTGGCGCAGCTGCTCGAGCAGCAGGAGCAAGACCTCATCGCCCGGGCATACCAGGCAGCCTGGAACCAGGCTCAGGTCGGGGCAGGTCTCGCGATGGTGACGCGAGCACTGCCTGTCGGAACCACGCTACCGGGGCTGATCCTCTCGTGGCCGATGGCCGGCGCCCACATCACTCAGCCTTACGGCCCAAGCACGCTTTACCTCGAGCCGCCGCTCGGCCAGTACGCTCACTTCCATACGGGGATTGACCTCGCGGCGCCGTACGGCACGACGGTGACCTCAGCCGCCGACGGTGTTGTCGTCGCGGTGGCCAACACCTCGGTGGGTTACGGGAATTACGTGATCGTCGCCCACGGCGGAGGGATCATGACCCTGTACGGCCACCTTCTCGAGACGGACGTGAAAGTCGGGGACCGCGTCGCCCGAGGGCAGCGGGTCGGCCGCGAAGGATCGAGCGGCCTCTCGACAGGACCACACCTCCATTTCGAGCTGAGGGTGAACGACCAGGTCACCGACCCGATGCCTTACCTGCCGGCGCTCAACGGGTCGACAACGCCGTGATGTGGTGCCCACGGAGGGAATCGAACCCCCGACCTTGACGTTAGGACCGTCCTGCTCTATCCCCTGAGCTACGTGGGCGGGGATTCAGAGAGTTTACTGGCCGTGCGCGCCCCACCCCGGACGTTCGACGGACGGGTCAGTCCACCGGATATCGGGATGGCCGTCGCCAAGCTAGTTCCTACTTATTTCTCAGCAAATTCACAGGTAATCGAGGCAGCATTCAGCTCGTGAACAAGGACGGGGCCCGCGTTCTCGTCGTCGACGACGAGCCCAACATCACCGAGCTCGTGGCAATGGCGCTGCGCTATGAAGGCTTCACTGTCAAGACGGCAGCCACCGGCCGGGGAGCTCTGACCGCTGTCAGCCAGTTCACCCCGGCCCTGGTCATCCTCGACGTGATGCTCCCTGACATCGACGGGCTGGAGGTCCTCAAGCGTCTGAACGCCGCGGGTCACAAGGTCCCGATCATCTTCCTCACCGCCAAGGACGCCACCGAGGACAAGGTCCACGGGCTGACCGTCGGCGGAGACGATTACGTGACCAAGCCTTTCAGCGTCGAGGAGCTGATGGCCCGCGTCCGGGTGGTGCTGAGGCGGCACGGAACCAACGAGTCGGGGGACGGAAGGCTGATGCTCGCCGACCTCGAAATGGACGACGAGGGACACGAGGTGCGCCGGAAGGGCCAGGTCGTCGAGCTGACCAACACGGAGTACCGCCTCCTTCGCTACCTACTTGTCAACGCAGGACGGGTGCTGACACGAAGCCAGATCCTCGACCACGTTTGGCATTACGACTTCGGTGGTGATGCCAGCGTGCTGGAGACATACATCAGCTATCTGCGTCGCAAGGTTGACCGCTTTGAACCCCCACTTCTGCAAACCGTTCGTGGCGTCGGCTATGTCCTCCGCGCCCCCAGGACATGACCAGGTCGCTTCGAGGGCGACTCCTGATCGGCGTCATCTCGCTCGTTGTCATCGGGCTGCTGATCTCCGACATCGCCACTTACGCGGCGCTGCAGACCTTCCTCGTCAAACGGATCGACGACCAGCTCGCCTCGGTGGCGGGCAATCCTTCTGGCCGCCAGCTTCTCGTCAACGTGCTCACCGAGCAGCAAGGGCGCGGGCCAGGGTCGCCGACCCAGTTCGCGCCAGGCACCGTGGTCGAAGAGGTAAGCCCCTCGGGCGCCGTGCTGACCGGCAAAGCGTTCTTCCTCGGACCTGCCCCCGCCGCGATTCCCCTCCCGGTGCTGCCCCACACATTGCCCAACGTGGGCATCGACAAAGGCGCCCCGCCATTCAGCGTGGGCGGGACCAACGGGGTATCCCAGTTCCGGATCGTCGACTGGCCGGAGGACCAGCTGCAAGGCAATTTCATAGTCCTCGCCATTCCGCTGACGGAGGTGCGGTCGACTCTCAGCCAGCTCCTGCTGCTGGAAGCAACAATCAGCCTGCTGGTTGTCGCCGCAACCGCAATCCTCGCGCTTCTCATCATCAGGATCGGCCTGCGCCCGCTTCAGCAGATGGGCACCGTGGCGGCCGACATCGCCGCCGGTGACCTGAGCCGCCGTGTCGAGCCGGCGACGCCCCAAACCGAGATCGGCAGACTCGGACTGGCGCTCAACGGGATGCTCAGCCAGATCGAAGCCGCTTTTGCCGAACGCACAGCTTCCAACGACAGGTTGCGCCGAGTCATCGCCGACGCATCGCACGAGCTGCGCACGCCGCTCACATCGATCCGCGGTTACGCCGAGATGCTCCGGCGCGGCGCATCGGAATCGCCCAGGGACTCCGAGGCGGCGAGGCGGCGGATCGAGGAGGAGTCAATCCGCATGACCGGCCTTGTCGACGACCTGCTGGTCCTGGCGCGTCTAGACCAGGGCCGTCCGCTCGAAAAAGAGCCCGTCGACCTGCGGGCGATCGCCACTGACGCTGTCGCCGACGCGCGGGTGGTAGCGCCACAACGCCAGATAAGCCTTTCCGCCAACGGTCCGGTCATCGTCACCGGCGACGACACACGTCTACGCCAGGTGCTCGGCAACCTTGTGCGCAACGCGCTCGTCCACACCCCTCAGCAGACCCCTGTCGAGATCGCAGTCGTTACCGCTGACGGCGTCGGCCGCATGTCGGTCGCCGATCATGGACCGGGTCTGACCGCGGAGGACGTGGAGCGGATCTTCGAACCGTTCTTTCGCGCCGACCCGAGTCGCAGCCGCGACAGCGGCGGCGCGGGTCTAGGCCTGTCGATAGTGAGCGCCGTTGTCACCGCGCACGGCGGGCACGTGAAGGTGAGTCAGACCGAAGGCGGCGGCGCAACGTTCGAGGTCGAGCTGCCTTTGGCCCGCTGAAAGAGGCCGGCCGCCTCCCCGACGGGAAAGGCGGCCGGCTCGTGTGCCTGCGGCTAGTGTGGGTTTCTCAGGCAGATGATCGCGTTCTCAGCGGGACACGCAGCCGCGACAGTCGCAACCACGGCAGATGCCAGCAGGTCTCGCCCCAGCGGAGTCGGGTGCACATCGCAGGTTCCACCGGGGAGCTCGATCAGCAATCCTGCGGCGCACGAATCACCACCGGCCTTCGCCGCCTCCGGTGCCCATGCGTCAAATCCCGATGCGATGAGCGCGCCATGGCCCGCAGCTGCGGCGACCATCTGCGCGTTCAGTGCCAGCGCCCCAGCCACGCTGGCAGCGTCTGCATAGTTGAGGGAGTAATAGGTGACGCCCACGATCAGGCCGGCGTAGCCAGTCGACCTGATGTCAGCCAGGATGGTGTTCAGGTTCGCCTGCATGGTCGCGAAAACACCGCCGAGGCCGAGGGCGCAGGTTGGCCCTGGCGGGGTTGCGGCGCAGTCCTTCTGGAATCGAAAGAAGTCATTCGCGCCCAACGTGAGCGTGACCAGCCGGGTGCGGGGATGCGCCCGCAGATAAGCAGTCGCGAAGTCGATCTGGCTCGTCGCGTAAGAAACGTGCAGCGGGAAAGCTGAGCGGTAGGGCCTGCACACGTTGTCGGTTCCGGTCAGCGATAGAAAGCCGCCGGTGGCCTCACCTGGGCACGTCGCGTTCACGTCCTTAACGTGCAGTCGCTGCGCGACTATCTCGGGATAGCCCGTGAAGTTGTTGATGTTGCCGGCGTCAACCAGGGGATCGAACCCGAACGGCACCGAGTCGCCAAGCGCCAGGTAGCTCAGCCCCTGGCTCATCACAGCGCCGGAAGCCGACGCCGAGGCCGGCACGGCTGCCACCACAACCAGGAAGGCAGCTGAGAGCAAAGCGAACAATCGCACCTTCATGAAACACCTCCCACAGCCGCCGGCGCGGATGGCCGGCCCGGTGGCCGGAGTCTAGGCCAGCCCCAGCAGGTTCGCCACTATGAATCTGGATGGTCCGGACTCTAAGGAAGTTCCAAGGGTTCTCTCAGGTTCGCCTGAGCGTATTGGCCGATCATGGTGTCATGGCCACCGTGATGCGGCAGAGAGACCGTGACGTCGCGACCCAAAAGTTGGGGGACGTGACGATCGCGATGACGGCTGCCGCAACGGCCGGCGCCGGCGTGCCGCCCTCGACCGATGACGATGATTTTGTTCAAGCGCCTCCCCGCAAGTCCAGCTTCGGCGCGGGTGTGGCGGTCTCAGGAGGATCGAGGTGATGATGGTGCCGCACGGAGGAATGCTTCCTTTCGCGATTCTTGGGGGTTTGGCCTGGCTGGCCATCCTCGCCGGCGTCGTCCTGCTCATCATCTGGGCGGTCCGCGCGCTTCCCGGAACGCAGTTCATGAGGAGCACTCCCGCCGCAGTCGAATCCCCGCTCGACATCCTGGCCCGCCGCTTCGCGTCGGGTGAGATTACGGCGGAGGAGTTTGAACGCTCGCGCGACGTGCTCCGGGGAGAGACCCCAAAGCCATGAAGAACCGAACCCTGGGCATTCTCGGAGGCGCTCTGCTGGTTGGCGGCGTAGTGCTGGCTATCGGAAGTGAGATCGCCGCCAGCCGGCTGGCCGATCGGAACGCGCCTGAAGGCGCCGCGGGCATCCACCGCCCCGGCGTGGACGGGTCCCCAAGGCATCTAGGGCAAGGCCAGCCTGGGCCATTCTTTGGCGATCCACGCCGCCGCGGAGTCCCGGCACCGGGCCAACGACAGCCGGTCACGCCCAGCCCATCGACGACCGGCTGACCTAGATCTCGACCTCTACTCCCCCAAATTGGTGAGGGGCGCTAAATGCGCCCCTTACTTATTTCAGGCAGTCCCTCGTGCTGGACCTACCTCGCCGGCGCCGATTCGACGGTGCAGGAGAGTGAGCGGGCGCGGCGCCCACCAGTTGGCGCGGCCCAGGATCCTCATCACCGAAGGCACGATGAGGATGCGCACGATGGTGGCGTCGACGGCGATGGCGATGGCCAGGCCGACGCCGATGGCCTTGATGATGACGACGTCGGCAAGGGCAAACGCGAGGAACACTGCGCACATGATCGCGGCCGCGCCGGTGATCAGGCGCCCACTCTTCTCCAACCCCATCGCAACGCCAGCCTGGTTGTCGCCGGTGCGGTGGTACTCCTCCTGGATGCGGCTGATCAGCAGCACCTCGTAGTCCATCGACATGCCGAACACGATGCTGAAGAGAATCACCGGGATGCTCGGGTCGATCGATTGAGGGGTGAAGCCCAACAGCCGGCTCAGATGGCCCTCCTGGAAGATCCAAACCATCGCGCCGAACGAAGCGGAGATCGAGAACAGGTTGGTGAGCACTGCCTTCAGCGGCAGAACCACAGAGCCCGTGAGGAGGAAGAGGACCACGTACGTGACAAGCAGGACCGACCCGACTGCGATCGGGGTCCGCTGCACGATGTAATTCACGATGTCCAGGTCGAACGCTGTGCCGCCCGTGGCCAGGACCTGGCCGTCAGGCACGCTTTCCTCACGCACGGCCTTCACAATCGCGCGTGCCTCGTCGCTCGTGTACTGCTTGTTGGTGACGACAGTGATCAAAGCGAGATGCTGGCCGGCGCCGAAGGTGAGCGCCTGCTGAAGCGCGCCCGGCAGCTGTGCGTTGGGCCCTGAGTACAGCCGCTGGTAGTCGGCTCGCGTGAGGCTTGTGTCGATATTGACGATGCTCTGGACGCGCAGCACATCTGGCAAGTTGGCAAGGCGTCGAGTGAGGTCATAGATGGCGCCTACATGGTCTGCGGTCAGCGGGCTGCCGTCGGGGTAATAAACGGCGGCTTCGATGGTCGTCTGGTCCTGGCCGGGAAAGTCGCGGATGAGCGTGTCGTATCCCTGGCGCGCCTCATTGCTGGGCGGCAGCTGGTCGACGTCGCCATTGGCCAGGCGCAGCTGCAGGAACGGTGTGCCGGCGAGCAGCAGCAGGGCCAGCGCAGGAATCAGCACCACCCACGGCCGTTTCATCACCCACAGCGCCATCGAATGCCAGGCTCCGGTCCCAGCGGGCTTGCGCCGGCCCAGGAAAGGAACGCGCAACCTGTCAACTTTGGGTCCCAGCACCGACAGCAGCGCGGGGAGGAAGGTCAGGCCGTAAACGACAGCGACGGCGACCACGATCGCCCCCGCGGCGCCCATCGACGCGAGGAACGTGCCCTGGTAGAAGAGCATCGCCGAGAGTCCAACCGCGACGGTGATGCCGGAGAACGTGATGGCCCTCCCTGCAGTCGACATTGAAATCGCAATCGCATCCTCGCGCGTAGCCCCCGCGGCGAGCTCGTCACGAAACCTGTTGACGATGAACAGCGAGTAATCGATCGCCACCCCAAGCCCGATCAGCGTCACGACGTTGATCGCGTACTGGGAGACATCGGTGAAGCGAGCGAGGAAGAGTGTGCCGCCAACGCCGCCAACGATCGCCAGCACTCCGACGCTG
>Ga0307312_10001166_pt1 | contig 13234 bp, 10 predicted proteins | sample ER_DNA_202_FD_194489 | JGI IMG/M metagenome (GOLD analysis project Ga0307312, IMG submission 194489) | Bulk soil microbial communities from the East River watershed near Crested Butte, Colorado, United States - ER_DNA_202 | ecosystem: Environmental > Terrestrial > Soil > Floodplain | place...
ACTTTTTAAGTCGGTTCGATGCCAGAACAATCCAATGGGAATTTCTTCGCCCCACTGATAACCGCGCTCGATCGCCTTGTGGAAATCGGTCGGGTCGTGTTTCTGTTCCTCGAGAATTTTCACGCGCGGATTAAACCATTGGTAGGTGTTGTCCTTGTTGTAAGTGACGCAGGGACTGAAAACGTCCACCAGCGCGAAGCCCTTGTGTTGAATTGCGCCCTTGAACATTTCGACCATGTGTTTCTGTTTGCCGCTGAACGCGCGCGCCACGTAGGTGGCACCGCCAACGATTGCCATCGGGATCGGATTGATCGGGTTCTCAACGCTTCCGTGCGGCGTACTCTTGGTTTTCATTCCCTTGACGCTCGTGGGCGAGCACTGGCCGGTGGTTAAACCGTAGATCTGGTTGTCCATCACGATGTAAGTGAGATCAACGTTGCGCCGCATGGTGTGAACAAAATGGTTGCCGCCAATTCCGTAACCGTCGCCGTCGCCGCCGGCGCAAATCACTTTCAGCGCGTGGTTACCAAGCCGGACGCCGGTCGCAACCGCGAGCGCGCGGCCATGGAGCGTGTGCATTCCATACGTGTTGACGTAACCGGGCAGATTCGATGAACAGCCGATGCCGCTGATGACGCAGGCCTGATGCGGTTGCAGCCCCAATTCAAACAGCGCCGTTTGAAGCGCGGCGAGCACGGAGAAATCGCCGCAGCCCGGACACCAATCAGGATGGATGCGGCCGCGGTAAGTCTCCTTCGTCAATTGGCCGGGCTCGGTCGTGGCAGGCGGTGCAGCGGGTGCGGTCATGGTTCGTTAGGCGTTAACTTCATGGACAGGAACAGAAAGGCGGGTTTGGCCGGCCAGTTGCGCTTTCACTGCTTCGACAATGTGGTGCGGCATAAACGGTTCGCCGTCGTACTTGCGGATGTGACCGTGCGCATCGAAACCGGTTTCGCTCCTGAGATAACGGGCGAATTGGCCACTCTGATTGTTTTCAACCAGGATCACATTCTTGCTGCGCCCGAGAACGGCGCCGATCTCCGCCGCGTGCAGCGGCACAATCCATTTAATGGCGAGCTGATTGGCCACGATGCCTTCTTCGCCTGCCAGTTTTTCCACCGCTTCCCGGATTACGCCCGCGGTTGAGCCCCAACCCACCAGTGTGACGTCGGCTTTCTCCGGACCAAAGAGCTTCGGCGGCGTGATGTCTTTGATCGCGCCTTGCATTTTGCGGGCGCGTTTCTCCACCATCATCCGCCGCTTCTGCGGATTGGTGAATTCATCACTGATGAGCGTGCCGTCTTCATCGTGCTCGTCGGTCGCAGCAGTAAAAATGTGACCGGGCACTCCCGGCACCGCGCGCGGAGAAATTCCGCTCGGAGTGTTTTTGAAACGCAAATAAGCCTTGTCGTTGTAGCCGCTAGCTGGATTCGCGCCGTTGCCGTTGCCGTTAGGCAGAATCAATTCGCCGCGATCGATCTTCACTGCGAAGTCCAGATCATCCGGATCGATGCTCACGGTTCCTTCGGAAATCAGAAGATCGGACAAGACGAGACCGGGACATTGGTATTTGTCGCAGAGGTTGAACAACTCGGGAATCGTCTGAAATAAATCCAACTGATCCGTCGGCGCGACAACAATGCGCGGATAATCGCCCTGGCCGGCGCCCAGCACCTGCCAGAGATCGCCTTGTTCGGTCTTGGTTGGCACGCCCGTCGCCGGTCCGGCGCGTTGCACATCGATGCAAACAATCGGCGTTTCAATCATTCCCGCCATCCCGACGGCTTCGGTCATCAGTGCAAACCCGCCTCCGCTGGTTGCGCACATGGCACGGCAGCCGGTGTGGGCTGCGCCAATCACCATGTTCATCACGCCGATCTCATCTTCGACTTGCCGAACCATGATGCCGAGATCGCGCGCGTGCGCCGCCATCCACATCAAGACGCCGGTGGATGGACTCATCGGATACGCCGCGTAAAACTTCACGCCTGCGGCCGCACCGCCCATGGCGATGGCTTGGTTGCCGGTAATTATGCCCAGCGGTTTGGTTCCTCGTGACGCCTTCCAGGAAAAGGCCGTAAAATTTTGGGCCGCGTAATCGTAGCCGGCGCGAGCAATAGTCACATTTTCGGCCACGACCGCGTCGCCTTTCTTTTTAAATTGCCGCGAAATGACCGTTTCGAACGGCTCCGATTCAATCCCGAGCAATTGCAGCGTCGCACCGAGAGCAGCAGTGTTGACCGCGAGTTTGTTGCCCCTGGTCAATTCCTTCATCGGCATGGCGCAGAGTTGGACACCGTCGGCCGCTTTCCCGGGCGTGACCTTATCTTTGTCGTAAATGGCGGACGCGCCGCTCTTCAAAAGATGGAGGTGACGATCCATTGTGTCTTGGTTAAGCGGGATGAGCACGTCGATCTTGTCACCCATGTTGCGGACGGGCGCATCGCCGGCGCGAATTGTCAGAAAAGTATGGCCGCCGCGGATGATCGACTGGTAAGCGTTGTAGGCGTTGAGATGCAGCCCCCGCCGCGCAAAGATAAGCGCGAGAATGTTGCCAGTGGAAGCGATCCCCTGGCCGTTCTCTCCGCCAATGCCGACTGCGAAATCAATTTTGTTCATTACGCCGAACCCGGTTTTTGCCGTTCGGCGCGCAAATTTGCTGCGCCGGGCGCTAATAAGCAAGCGAAAGGCAGAAAGGAAGGTTGATGGTCGAGAGCGTAAAGCTCCGTGGGGAGCCACGCCCCTTTGACGGAACGAAAACGCATTTCGAATTCGAACTGACGCGGTTCGAGCCGGACGGGCATTAACTTAGCCACAGATTTGAAACTCGGTCGTTTCCCATCTCCCTCGTCGCTTACCCTCGCGACTTTGCCTTCTATGTCGCTGATCCCATCAGCTCCATTCACAGATTTTCATAGATAGTTCGCGCCGCGATCAGCGATCACGGCTACAACCAATCTGATTCGTGTTCATTGGTGCCTGCCGCGCCGTAACCGTGTGCAGGCGGGTCGATTCGTGGTTACGATGCTGTTTGATGCGAGACAGCCAAAGAATAAAGGCTCTTAGGTAATGTCCCTCCCGCTCCAGCTCGGACTTGTTTACCTGATCTCGGAATTGCTGCTGACGGTGACGCGCCGCTCGCGCAGCCGCACGGGGACAAAGCAGGACCGAAGTACGTTGCGCGTTCTGTGGCTGGTGATCATGGCAAGTATTGCGGCCGGGATTTACGTGGCGAGCTATTGGCCAGCGGCTGCGCTGCCTCACGGGCGAATGTTTGCGGTCGCCGGCGTAATGCTGCTTGTCGCGGGATTACTCCTGCGCTGGTGGGCCATCATCACGCTCGGCCGCTTTTTCACTGTGGACGTGACAATTGAAAAAGACCATGAGCTGGTCGAGCGAGGACCGTTCCGTATGGTGCGTCATCCTTCCTACACTGGCGTGTTGCTTGCGTTCGTCGGCTTCGCTTTGTCGCTCCGCAACTGGGCCGCGCTGCTTGTCATTCTCCTACCGATTGGCGCGGCCTTTATTCACCGCATGAGTGTGGAGGAGGATGCGCTTTCGCGCGCGCTCGGTCGGCGTTACGCCGATTACATGAAGCGCACCAAACGGCTTGTGCCCTTCGTTTATTGAAATGACGCGAACCCTTTTGTTGGCAGGGACCCGCGAGCTATCTCAAGGGTGTAACTTTGTTCTTCGACCATGCCGCATTTCGAATTCGAACTGACTCGGAAAAGCGGCCACGATCGTTGATCTCGCTGCGCCGAAGAAAGTGAAAAGCTATCTTGGGAACTCTGGAAGCCAGGAACAGAATTCATAATTCTCCTGCTTTCCTTAGCGATCATTTCGGATCCCAGAATGACGTGGCAGAAACTTGATGATCATTGTCATCGCGGCCAATCGGCAACGCTTGAAGTTAGCTGCATGAACAAACTAATAAACGCAATCGATGAACCAGAAAACCAACATGAATCTACCTACGCGCTGCTGATGCGCTCGGAGGAAAAAAGTCGCAACCTGCTCGAGATGATAATCTATCCACTCTTGATCATCGGGGCGATCATCGCTATCTGCCAGTTCGTGCTCCAAACGGTGGAGTTGCCCTCTATAGACACAAAGGCAGGGCTGCGCATTACCAGCGTAAGCGGCTTTCATTCCTGTCCTAGTGATCGGCAATCCGGAAATTCGAGCGCTAATTAGCCGGGCTTCCAATTGGCAGAAATATGATGATAGTTGTCATCGCTGCCAGCCGCTCTGTCGTGTCAAATAGATATCATGAATGAATCAACCAATGTTCTGAATGGAAGAGAAGTCCTCTATCGTGTAACGAAGATCGGCTTCATCGCTGCAACTGCTCTTTGGGTTATCGGTCAGGTTTCGGCGAATGCAGCTTCGCCCGAAGCAAGTCCGCTGAAGCCCCCGGCAAATGGAAGTATTCCGGTTGCGTTTCTTATTTCAGAAGGCGCAGTGATTATCGACTTTTGCGGGCCATGGGAAGTTTTTCAGGATGTCATGGTTCCCGGCCACCACGATCAACCCTTCCGGCTTTACACGGTTTCTGAATCAACTTCTCCGATCCGCGCCAGCGGCGGGATGCAGATCCTGCCCGATTACACTCTGGAAAACGCGCCGGCGCCAAAAGTCATCGTGATCCCCGCGCAACGTAAACCGAGCCGGGCAATGCTGGAATGGATTCGCAAAAATTCGAAGGACACTGATGTAACCATGTCGGTTTGTACGGGCGCATTTGTTCTCGCGAAGACCGGGCTGTTGTCTGGCAAATCGGCTACGACGTTTCACTCAGCATTTGGTTCTTTCGCGAAGGAGTTTCCTGATATCCACCTCAAGCGCGGAGCCAGATTCGTTGAGGATGGAAATCTTGCGACCGCCGGTGGACTCTCGTCCGGGATAGATCTCGCGCTGCGCGTGGTCGAACGCTACTTCGGTCGCGAGGTTGCCGAAAAAACTGCCTATACCATGGAATATCAGGGGGAAGGCTGGATGAACGCGGACTCGAATCAGGTTTATGCCAGCGCACCCGTCTCAACCGCCGATCATCCGCTCTGTCAGGTTTGCGGAATGGAAGTCGATCCAAAGTCCTCACCGAAATCTGTCTTGAACGGCAAGACTTACTATTTCTGCTCGGAAGACGACAAGAAAACTTTTGACGCAGCGCCGGATAAATTTGTAGCGGCAACGGAGAAGTGATGAAGACAGAATGAACAGAATTTTTCCGAATTAGAGAAATGGGATTCTGAGGATTTGTAAATTCTGTCCACCGACTGTTCTCGAAAGAGTTATGAGAGCGGATCGAAATACTGCCAGTCCCGCTCCGGCGACGCGTCGAATCGTCTTTGTTGCCGCGCCCGAGGTCGAGATTCTCGATTTGGTCGGACCACTTCAGGTTTTTGCTCGCGCTGCCGAGCTCTTCGATCGCGAAAATCCGGGATCGCCTCCGATCTACTCAGTCGAAATCGTAACCACGTCCGCGCAACGTTCGTTGGTTGCCAACTGCGGATTGCGCATCACCGCACACAAGACATTTCGCGAATTGCGCGGAAAGATCGACACTCTGCTGGTTGCCGGTGGGAATTCGATCGAGCGTGACGAAATCAACCCGGAAGTAGTGCGCTGGCTGAGAAAAATTGCCAGCCGAATTCGGCGGGTCGGCTCGGTCTGCACAGGGGCGATGCTTCTGGCGCGGGCCGGTTTGCTGGACGGCCGCCGCGCCACGACTCATTGGAACTGGTGCGAGGTTTTGATCAGGCGAGCTCCGCGCGCGGAGGTTGATCCCGATCCAATCTTTATCCGCGACGAAAACGTTTATACATCCGCGGGCGTTACCGCGGGAATGGACCTCGCCCTGGCGCTTGTCGAGGAAGACTACGGTTCAAGTCTGGCATTGCAGGTGGCGCGCAACCTGGTGCTCTACTTGCGCCGGCCCGGCGGCCAATCCCAATTCAGCGCCGCGTTATCTTTACAAGTGACCGATCGACAACCGCTGCGCGAACTCGAGGCGTGGGTGCTCGACAATCTGAACAAACCGCTAACCGTGCCGATTCTCGCGGAACGAGTCGCGATGAGTCCGCGTAATTTCGCGCGGGTTTTCATTAAAGAGATGAAGACCACACCCGCAAAATTTGTGGAACGCCTGCGGATCGAAGCTGCTCGCCGACGGCTGGAAGAAAGTCAGAACAGCATGGAAGCGATCGCGGGAGAATGCGGCTTTGGGAACGTCAATTCGATGCGGAACGTTTTTCAGCGCGCGCTTAAAATTCCACCTGGACAATATCGTCGTCACTTTCGGCACGCGAAACGTCCGCGAAAGGTGTAACCGCTGTGCGAGGTTATCTTTTTAGCGCGAAAGGCGCGGCGAACATTGGCAGCCTGGGGCAACGCCCCAGGAATTCGTACAAAGGCAGAGCCTCAGCGCTGAAAGCGCGATTCAATTTCTGTCGGATTGGATCCATGCCACGTTCCGTGAGTTGCACCTTCAGCGCTCATTTATAATTCGGAACAGGTTCCTGGGGTGTTGCCCCAGGCCGTGATGACGTAGCGCCTTTGGCTCAGTTTGAAACTACGCCGCCAGCTTCTTGAAAACAACGCGGGTACCAGTGTCGTGAATTTTCGCAGCCCAGCCGTTTGACCTCGCGAAAGCGTGGATCCGCTCTGCGCGTTTGGGGTCGGCTACCCGTCCTAGCGGCCACACTCGCGCCAAGCTGTTTTCAAACACAGTGCAAGACATCCTTGATTCAAGTCGTTCTCGGATGTGTTTGGCGAGGGCGTCAATTATTCAATATTCGGCTATTTCCGCAAAAGAGCGATCATTTCTTCAATCGACCAAACATGATCGCTAATGCCGGTTCCATCGCTGGCGTGACGCGCAACGATTGGTGAATCCGACCGGGTTGTAAAACATCTAATGAATCGCGACAGATTTGCGAAGCACGACCGAGTAAAAACAGGCGCTCGCTGAATCAGATTGCCGGCGCAGCGATGGCGCGCCCCTATGTCACGCAGGGATCGGTGCGCCGCGCTCAGATGCCCAGAGCGGATAACAGCGTGGAATATTCGTTCACAAACGCGGCGAGCTTGGGATGAGACGCTTCGAAGTTTTCGACTGATTGTCGTAATTCGTGCGAAAGCCTTTTGAGATGTGCCGGGCGTTTCTCCTGGCGAGTCGCTTCGTGCGCGGAAGCTTCGACCAGACGAGCGATGCTCTCGGCATGTTCTGGATGTGTTTCTGAAATCTGGCCGATCGCCGGCTTCAGCTTCGACAACGCTTCCGATAGCGCAGCTTTCTTGTCGGCCGGAATATGGCCGGCAGCGTCAACGGCTGATTTGGTCTTTTCAATACGTTCTTCGCTCATACGGGTCCGCTATAGGTAACCACAAATAGACACGAATCGACACGAATTCTAGGCACCGCTGAATTCGCATTGCACTGAGCCCGTTTCGGCAAGGGCGCCGAAACCCGGTCGCCGCGGCGACTGCTCCTCAATCTCAGCGATCCGGCAGCGATGTCGGGGCGTCCTCTTGCTCTCCCGTTGACGCTGTGGCACTACACCAAATCGGATGAAGTCGGGCAACTTTTTCGCCGAACTGAAGCGGCGCAATGTCTATAAGGTCGCGGTTGCCTATATCGTCGCGGGCTGGGCACTTGCCCAGGGAATCGCACAGGTTTTTCCAGTGTTCGATGTTCCGAATTGGATCGTCCGACTGATCGTTGCCTTAATTGTCGTCGGTTTTCCCATCGCCCTTATTTTCGCATGGGCATTCGAGATCACACCTGAAGGGGTCAAGCGCACCGAAGAGGCCGATGCGATGCCACCCTCCGCGCGACCGGCGAATCGCGCCTGGATTTATATCGTTGTTATTGGCGCCGTCGTCTCCGTGGCCTTGTTTTTCCTGGGTTACCACGCTGGAAACAAATCAGCATCACCGGACAACGATAAATCGATAGCAGTCCTGCCTTTCCAAAGCCTGAGCGAAGACAAGAACGACGCTTACTTCGCCGATGGGGTCCAGGATCAGATCCTTACGAATTTGGCCAAGGTCTCCGACCTGAAAGTCATCAGCCACACGAGTGTGCGTCAATACAAGACCGGGGCCGAACGCAATCTGCGCGAAATTGGGCGGCAGCTCGGCGTCGCTTACATCGTGGAAGGTTCGGTGCAACGCGCGCGCGATCGCCTTCGCATCAATGCGACGTTGATCGACGCGCGCACCGACGCTCACATTTGGGCCGAGACCTACGATCGCACTGCGGCCGATTTGTTCGCGATCCAGAGTGACCTCGCGCAATCGATCGTCACTCAACTGAAGGCAAAACTTTCGCCGAAGCAGAAGGCGGAAATCGAAGAGCGCCCGACGCAAGATCTGGTCGCGTTCGAGCTTTACCTTCAGGCCAAGGCAATCATCGACAGCTATATTAATGCGACAGACGTGCGGGCAGCATTGCTCCAGGCACTGAAGTCGCTTGATGAAGCGATTCAGCGAGACCCGAACTTCGTCTCTGCTTATTGTTATGCCGCGCGTGCGAACGATCTGCTGTACTTTTTCGATCTCGATCCAACCCCGGAGCGCATTTCCCTTGCCGACGCCGCGGTGAAGGCAGCCTTGCGGCTTCGGCCCGATTCAGCTGAAGCGCATTTCGCCCTGGCGGATTATTACTTCCGGTGTCTGCGCGACTACGATCGTGCCCAGGAAGAACTCGCCATCGCGCGTCCGGGTCTGCCAAACAACTCGCCGTTCTTAATCCTCTCCGGCTACATCAATCGACGGCGCAACCATTTTTCCGAGGCGGAACGCGATTTCTCCACCGCCTTCGCGCTCGATCCGCGGAATCCGAATGCCTATAATCTTCTGGGCGACACGTACGCGCTCCAGCGCCGGTTTCCTGAAGCGGTTCACGTCTCTGACAACGTGCTTGCTGCCGGCGAGCAGGTCCCAATCGTCCGGTTCCGACGCGCCGCAAACTGGTTGTACGGAACCGGCGACACCAAGCCACTCCGCGATATTCTGGCAAAATTTCCGGACATGGAATTTGCCGGCGGACAGACGCCGGCCCGCGTCTGGATGGCAATGCTCGACGGCAACTACGCCGAGGCCGAGCGAGTCCTTGCTGCTTCGCCGCGGAAAGACTTTCAAGACATCGACTTCAGCTTCTATTATCCGAAGGCTTGGTTCGAGGCAATGGTCGCGAGGGCAAAAGGTGATTCCGCCCGGGCAACCGCCGCGTTTCGCGAATGTCGAGAGATTCTCGCGCAGCGATTGGTCGTCAAACCGGAGCACGCGCGGACCATAGCTGTCCTTGCTCAGGTGGACGCGGGACTGGGTCAGAAGGAATTGGCTGTCCGCGAAGCGCAGCACGCCATCGATCTGATGCCGATCTCGAAAGACATCTACGACGGCGCTCTCGTCCTCGAAGGTCTCGCCCAGGTTTACACCTGGAGCGGTGAACCTGATCGCGCCATTGAGTTAGTGCAGAAGCTGGTATCGATGCCCAGCTATATTAATTATGGCCGTTTGAAATTACACCCGCTGTGGAGCCCACTGCGAGGCGACCCGCGTTTTGATAAAATCGTGAATTCTTTGGCCCCGAAATAAGATCTTCTGTCGTCTTCTCTTACAATTATTGAAGTACCGAATGGACACGGATGAGCCTTCTCGTTAAGCAAATCGTATGGAGTTCACTGGTGGATGCGTTTGCGGTGGAACACGATACGTGTTGAAGAGCACGCCTTTTGCCTTGGTTGATTGTCATTGCATAGATTGCCGGCGGAGCGCGGGCGCGCCTTATGTCGCGTGGGGATCAGTGCCTCGCCAAGATCTGCAAGTGACGAAAGGTAAAGCGCGCAAGATTGCGCATGCGGACCGGATTCGATCCTTTGCCGCTTGTTGCGGCACGCATTTGTTTTTCGAGGACACCAAAGACTCAGACACGGTCGACGTGACGATTGCCTCGCTTGACGACCCGGCACCATTTGCGCCACAGAAAACGATCTGGCTCGAAGATAAATTGCCTTGGGTTACGATCGACGAGTCGCTTCCGTCGTTTCAGAAAACTCCCAAGACTCAGCCTAACCACGAATGAACACGAATAGACACGAATTTTCGGACTGGAATTCTTATCCATCTGTGAAAGTTCTGCGCAATCGCTTCGCCTGGGCTTATCACGGCGTTTGTGGGAAAAACTGCTGGCATGGAAGTTCGTCTCGGCGAGGCGCCGAGACCAGCACGCGAGGCGCGTGCGCTCCCCAGAATATTTGAATTCGTGGCTATTCGTGTTCAATCGTGGCTGGGATGTCGTTTGATCTTCAACCGCATCTAAAAGGTGATCTTGTCGAGCTTCGCCCACTTATACTCGAAGATTGGGACGAGCTTTTTGCCGTCGCATCCGATCCGCTGATCTGGGAACAGCATCCTGAGAGCGATCGCTACAAACCAGATGTATTCAAAATCTTCTTCAGAGAAGCACTGGAATCGGGCGGGGCGTTTGCCGTGATAGATAAGAAGAGTCAGCAAATCATCGGGTCCACGCGATTTTATGGTCATGACCCGGAGAAATCGGAGATCGAAATTGGTTGGACGTTTCTGGCGCGAGAATATTGGGGCGGGCGCTACAACCGGGAAATGAAACAATTAATGCTCAATCACTCGTTTAGGTTTGTTGATAACGTGGTTTTCTATGTCGGCGAAAAGAATATCCGTTCGCAAAAAGCGATGGAAAAAATTGGGGCGACCAAAATCGGATTGGTCGAAAGGCAGTATGGAAATCATCCGGCGGCGCTCAACGTGAAGTACGTGATCACGAGACCACAATAGAGCCGGCGGTCAGAGACCGCCGCTACAGCATGAATCGACAGCTAGTCGTCATGATCGTCGCCGTTCCACCGTGCACCACGGTTTTCGCCTTGATCGTTGTCACCGTACTCGTCGCCCTCGTCACGGTGATATTTCTTCCATTTCACTTTCCACTTCCCGTGCTTGAACTTCGTGATGGGTATCCACCTTTCATTTGAGCGAGGCGATGGCTGCATAGACGCTAAATTTTGATTGGATAATCCGAGCGCGTTCAGTGTGCTCATGTCGAAGCGGCCGGTCGGTGGAAGTCCCGATTGCAATTGAAACTCGCGCAGGGCAAATGCTGTCCCTCGTCCATATCTGCCATCAATGGAGCCACGATAATATCCGCGACTCATGAGCTGACGTTGCACTTCCGCGGCAACGATGCGCTTGTCGACTCGACGCGGCGCCGGCTGATACAACGCGCCGGGGAAAGTCGGGCGCATATAGAGCTGACGCTCTGGCTCGCTTGGTGGCTGCGCTGACGAATTCTGCTCGACACGCGGCGTTTCAGCAGGACGAGCGTTGTTCGACTGAGCGACGGCAGGCTTTGAACTGGCCTGCGACGACGAGACCGAATTCGACTTCCCACTTACGTTGAGTGAGTTCAGAGTCTCCGCGTTGATCTCGCCAGTGACCTGCAACCCGTTGCGGATTTGGTAACGCCGAATCGCCGCGGTCGTCTCAGCGCTCTTGTCGCCGGTCACGTTGCCGTAATAAAAGCCTTGATCTTTCAGCGCTTGCTGCACGGATTGAGTCGTCTGATCGGCGCGCATCAAACCTGCGACGCACACAGCGACCGCGAAATAAACAATTGTCCGCTTCATGCCCAGAGACATTATTCAGTGCCCTCCACTTGGGATTCGCGTGCGCGTGTGGGAATGCGCGCGTTCCTGTCCTAATGGCTCAGCTTCCAGTCGTGGCTTCCGCTGCGCTGAAATTCGAGCAGGCGTCCTCGCAAAAATTTGCAAAAGATTTGCGGATTTTCATTGACGTAGAGTCCCAATCGGCTATTGTGTGCGTTCCGCGAGACGCGGACCGGCCCCATGCGTGGAGCTGGTGTTCTTCGAGGCTCAGGGTCGAGCCGACTTTGGTCAGATCGATGACGAGGTCGGGCTTTGCCTTGTACTGGGAGAATCGTCGATCTTTGACAGTTCGGTTTTGGATTTTCAACACGACGTTTCGGCGGTCATAGACCGCCGCTACAGAGGAAATTCGAAATGTGGTAGAGCAAAGTCAGCAAACATTGAATTGTGCGTTATCTGTCGATCTTCTTTGAAATCAAAGATTTAGATCGGACAAGCTCTGAAGCAGAGGCCGCAGCTAACGGCAGCGGCTACAACTTCAGGAATGAAAGTCAGATCGGTCCCGCTCACACGGGGCTTCAAACTTTCGGTCTCCCTCACGGGAACCGAGCCGTTTTAACGGAGAGTTTGATTCTGGCTCAGAACGAACGCTGGCGGCGTGGATAAGACATGCAAGTCGAGCGAGATTTTTTCCTGTAGCAATACGGGGAAAAGTCTAGCGGCGAACGGGTGCTTAACACGTGGGCAACCTGCCGGGAAGTGGGGGATAGCTCGCCGAAAGGCGAATTAATACCGCATGTGATCAGAGTGGACATCCATTCAAAATCAAAGTCGGGGCAACCTGACGCTTCTTGTGGGGCCCGCGGCCTATCAGCTAGTTGGTGAGGTAACGGCTCACCAAGGCGATGACGGGTAGCTGGTCTGAGAGGACGACCAGCCACACTGGGACTGAGACACGGCCCAGACACCTACGGGTGGCAGCAGTCGAGAATTTTTCTCAATGGGGGAAACCCTGAAGGAGCGACGCCGCGTGGAGGATGAAGGTCTTCGGATTGTAAACTCCTGTCATTGGGGAACAAGTCGCTTACGTTAACTGCGTGAGCGTTGATAGTACCCGAAGAGGAAGAGACGGCTAACTCTGTGCCAGCAGCCGCGGTAATACAGAGGTCTCAAGCGTTGTTCGGATTCATTGGGCGTAAAGGGTGCGTAGGCGGCGCGGTAAGTCGGGTGTGAAATCTCGGAGCTTAACTCCGAAACTGCATTCGATACTGCCGTGCTTGAGGACTGGAGAGGAGACTGGAATTTACGGTGTAGCGGTGAAATGCGTAGATATCGTAAGGAAGACCAGTGGCGAAGGCGGGTCTCTGGACAGTTCCTGACGCTGAGGCACGAAGGCCAGGGGAGCAAACGGGATTAGATACCCCGGTAGTCCTGGCAGTAAACGGTGCACGTTTGGTGTGGGAGGATTCGACCCCTTCTGCGCCGGAGCTAACGCGTTAAACGTGCCGCCTGGGGAGTACGGTCGCAAGATTAAAACTCAAAGAAATTGACGGGGGCCCGCACAAGCGGTGGAGTATGTGGCT
>Ga0307312_10001167_pt1 | contig 13233 bp, 11 predicted proteins | sample ER_DNA_202_FD_194489 | JGI IMG/M metagenome (GOLD analysis project Ga0307312, IMG submission 194489) | Bulk soil microbial communities from the East River watershed near Crested Butte, Colorado, United States - ER_DNA_202 | ecosystem: Environmental > Terrestrial > Soil > Floodplain | place...
GGCGGAGGTGAACCGTTTCACCCGGTAGCCAAGCCTCTAAGCGGACGCGCTAGTCGGCCGCCGAGCTTCAGCAAGTTCGCGTTGCCAGTACAAGATCGCCCGTCGATTTGCTTCAAGCGGCTCGGGCCCTGAGCGCTGCTCATGCAGTCGCTGACGCTCGACGACCAGGACGTCGAGTGAACCGGAGCAAACCCGGGTCTTGCCGAGGCACCAAAGCTCCTGTCGCAGGAATGTCGGCATTTGGCGGGACTGCGACAAGGTGCCTCGCACGTGCTTGCCCAGTAAGCAGGGCCATCGCCTCCTTCCTCTCCGGGTACTTTTCGGGGTGCAAGGGAAGGAGAGGGACGCAGGCATGAGGGCACTGATGGTGATTCCCTCGATCGCGCTTTCGGTCGCAGTCGCCGGCTGCGGAGGGGGAGCCCCGAAGCACTACGACGCCTCTGAGGTTCGCGGCTGTCTCGTGGACAGGAACCTCTCCCTGACGCCTGCGGACTTGCCCGGCGACGTGGCTCCAGACGGCTCCGAAGGAGATCTTGCAGTCCTTGTCGGTGCCAACGAAGTCGACCTGGCGTTCGGGAAAGATTCAAGCGAAGCCAAGAGCAATGCTCAAGAGGAAATAGCCGCGGCCAGCGTCGCCCTCGGCGCTAATGCAGACGCCTACGTTCGGACGAAGGGCAATGTCGCGTATTGGGTCACGGGCACAGATACGAGTGCGTTCGACTCAGTAGAGGCCTGCTTGAAGTAGGACTCGGCTCGAGCGTCTCCGGATGCGATTCGAGTTCGCCGAGGTACCTGCAATGCAGCGCGCGCCTCAACAGAGCCAAGCACGAGTGAGGGCCGCGTCGCAGTTCGCCAACATGAGACAGCCTGCGAACCGAGGCGCGAGGCGTCAAAACAGTCTCGGCCCCTTACAACTCGTGGTCGGGGACGATCGAGCGGAAATGTCTCTCTACGATCTCGAGCGTCTCGAGGACCGGCCTTTGTTCGAGAAGCTCGCTGTAGTTCTTCGCGCCCTCCCGGTCGTGGCCGCGACCGACATCCTCGGGAGGAAGATGAGCGCTGCCATACCAACGCCAGCCGCCTGGTGCCGACGGATCCGAGTAGATCGCAGCTGCCAACTGGTGATGACAGCGGTTGCGGACATAGCGAAGGCCGTCGAGATGGCGGTCTTGCGGCTCGACGAGTCGAAACCACGCGTCCCAGAGCGAGTGAGCCCAGTTCAGGGCCTCGAAGAGCGGCGGGTAGACCTCACGGGCGCTGTCTGATTCGAGCGCCGCCTGCTCCCGAAAACGCTCGACGGCCGCCACATAACCACGGACCCTCTGGCCGGCGCCCCTTCGCGGCTAGCGGCGCCGTAGTGGTGGGCGAGGGTCATGCCCCCGTTGTGGGAGTACTTCTCGCTGCCTGCCAGATCTAGGCGGGGCCCAGCGATTTCGCCGTCGCGCGGACAGCCGGAACTGGCCACCGGAAGATTTCCCCGCCGACGGGCTGTGACGAATGAGCCGGTCTAGCTCGCCGGACCGAGGGTGACGTCGACGCACCATTGGTGCGCGTCGGTCGGATGACCGTTAAGTCGCGTGATGCCGAGCGCGCACGCCTGCGCGGTTCCTTGGGCGAATCGCGTCCGGAGCCGGCCGAGTGCCCGCACCTGCCACTGTAGCTCCGCTCCCGTGCACCGCGCTCGCGTGCGCCCCTCCGCATACGCGGCAGTCTGGGGCTGCGTAATCGTAAGGCGGAGCGAGAGCCGCTCGCCAATGTCGCAGGTGAGCGTGCCGGTCGCCCGAATGACGTGGCCGTTCTTGCTGATCTTCGCCGTGGGGTCGGTCCTTCCCACGAAGGCGGAACTGCTTCCGATCAGCACGAGCGCACCCAGCATCGAGACCAATACAGCTGCTCGTTTCATGGCGGCGAGTTTGTCACGTCTGAACCGGGTTCGCCAGGACGCTGCGCGCACGAGCGGCCGAGACGACGTCCCCCTTCTGTTCGTAGAGCCGTACGGCGCCTTCCAGGACGCCGGTCGTTTCGTCGGTACGGCCAATAAGGCGCAAGACCTCGGCCAGGTCGACGAGGCCGTCCGCCCGCATGTCGAGCGCGTCAGTCGGCTCGGCGAGCGCGACGGCATCGCGGGCGAGATCTTCAGCGTCCTCGACGTGGCCGCGCCGCGCCAGCGTCTTCGCGCGCACCTGCCGCCAGAGCATCTGCGTCACGATGTCGTCGCTCGCGCCAGCTTGCTCGCTGATCTTCGCATAGTTCTCGGCCTCCACGTAGCGTTGTTGGGCGTAGAGCGACTGCCCGAGCCGCGCCGCTTGGGTCGACAGCAGGCCCTTCTCGCCCATCTGTTCGAGCGCCTCGTAGGCAACGCGGATTTCCCGCTCGGCGGCCTTAGGGTCGCCGGCGAGGGTCTCGACGATCCAACCGTGTTCGGCCCGCAGGATGAACGGCAGCCCGCGCGCAAGGCCCAGATCCTCGGTCATCGTACGGACGCGCTCGATGAGTTCGCGCGCCGCGTCGAAGTCGCCGAGCATCGCTTCGTGAACGGCAAGCGCGTCCATGAAACCCATCGCGCCCCAACGGGAGATAGACGTATCTTCGAGAACTGCCTTGCATCGTCTGATCGCCTCTTCCGCCGGCGTCGGTCCATAGATGAGATCGATCCCGATCTGGATCAGTGCCTGATTCGCCTGCCGCTCGTCGCTCGCGCGCCGCGCATGCGCGAACGCGCGCTCGAAGGCGTCGATCGCAGGTTGGAAGCGCGTCGCGATGTGATGCGTCCAGGCGATCGCCGCCCATGCCCGTGCGAGGCCCTTGTCGTCGTGCGCTTTCTCCAGCTCGGGCAACGCGCTCTCGGCGACGCTTCGCAGGCGCTCGAGGCTGCCTTCCGGTTCCGTGAACGTGCGGACGTCCGAACGCAAGAGCAAGGCGAGGAGGCCGTGGCGCGAATCTTCTGCAGCTTCGATCGCCGCCGTGGCCACCTGGTCAGCCCGCTCGAAGTTCCCTGCGAGCATGAGCGCGTCCGTCAAGTCGGGGGCAAGCTCGAGACCAAATGGGTCGGCCGGTGGCACAAGAGCGAGGGCGCGCTCGAGCAGATTCGTCGCAGCGTGCGCATCGCCGCGGGCGAGCGCGCGTCGACCGGCCGCGGCGAGGCACTCCGCCGCGCGTCGCCCAACGCCTTGGGTGTGCTCGTCTAGTGGGCCGAGTTCGGCGCGAGAGCGGTGCGCTTGCTCGAGGTGGTAGCCGAGGATCTCCTCGTACTCGGGTGCGTGCTCGCGGACGACGCGGGCGAGCCAATCGGCGAACCGCTCGTGGAGCTCCGCGCGGCTCATCTTGGTTAGCGCCTCGTAGGCAGCGTCGCGGATCAGCAGGTGATGGAAGCGAAACCCGTCTTCGCCCGCGAGCTGGGCTCTATACGGGCTGATCAGCCCCCTGCGCACCAGTGCGGCTAGCCGCGGCGTCACCTGGCCCTCGCCGTCCGCAAGCGCCTGAACGGCCCCGCGGTGGAAGACCTCCCCCTCGACCGCGGCGCACTCCAGCACCCGCCGCTCACCGGAATCCAGCTGGTCGAGCCGGGCAGCCAGCAGCGCCCGTAGCGTCGCCGGCAGCGCCATCTCACCGCCTGCCTCGACGGCCATCGCCACCATCTCCTCGACGAAGAGCGGGTTGCCCCCGGCGGCGCGTGCGATCCGCTCGCGGAGCCCGGTACCGATCGCCTCCGGCATCAGCCTCCGCACCGCCTCCTCGGGCAGCGGCTCGAGCGAGAGTGCCACCGGCCAGCCCGTCCGGCGCTCCGTCAGCTCCGGCCGCGCCACGCAGAGCAGCAGGATCGGCGCACCAGACGACAGCAGCGCGACGTGCTCGACCAGATCCAGGAATGTCTGCTCGCCCCACTGGATGTCGTCGAAGACCACCACCAGCGGCGCCACGGCCGCAGCCTGCTCCAGCGTCTTGCGGAACGCCCAGGCGATCTCCTCCGCCGACGCGCCCGCCTCGCCCTCGCCCAACAGCGAGCCGATTGCCGCCCCAGCCGCCCTGTCCGAGGGCCGCACGTCAAGGCGCTGCACCACCTCCACCACCGGCCAGTAGGTGATGCCCTTCCCGTAGGGCAGACAACGGCCGACAACGACCGTCGCCTCCAGCCCGGACAGGAACTCGCTCACCAGCCGCGACTTCCCCACACCCGCCTCGCCCACCACCGTGAACAACTGGCAGGAACCGTCCGCAACCGCCTGCTCGAACGCCGCGCGAAGTTGCGCCAGCTCGGTCTCGCGTCCGACCATCGCCGCCTCAAGGCGCCGCCCGGGCGGCTCGCGGACGGAAAGCAGCCGGTGTGCGCCGACAGGCTCCCGCTTGCCTTTCACCGGGAGCGGCTCGAGCGCCTCGACCTCGACCGCGTCCCGGATGAGCCCAAGCGTCGCCTCGCCGATCAGGATCTCGCCAGGCGATGCCGCCTGCTCCAGCCGCGCCGCCACGTTGACGGCATCCCCGGTCGCCAGCCGCTCCGCAGTCCCGGTCACCACCTCGCCCGTGTTCACCCCGATCCGCGCCAGCACACCCAGCTCGGGCAGCGCCGCCCGCATCTCGGCCGCCGCCCGCACCGCTCGCAGCGCATCGTCCTCGTGCACGACCGGCACCCCGAAGACCGCCATCACCGCATCGCCGATGAACTTCTCCAGCGTCCCCCCGTGGCGCTCAACGATCGCCTTCATCCGCTCGAAGTAGCGGGCCAGCAGCGCCCGCACTGCCTCCGGATCAACCGACTCTCCCAGCGCCGTCGAGCCAGTCACGTCGCAGAACAGCACCGTCACGGTCTTACGCTGCTCGCGCAATGCAGGCTCTGAACGCAGCGGAGCAGCGCAATAGGGGCAGAAGCGGAAATCACCCTGGCTCTCACGCCCACAACTCGAGCAAATCGGCACGAATCGAGGCTAGACCCGCACGTCCGAAATCGCAATCAAACTGTCGCAGTTGGCGCTCCGGGGTCGACGTTCGTCAATCTCGCGAGACGATCGTCTGAGGCCTCGCTGACGTGGGCCCCGAACCCCCCGAAGCGAGTACCGAGACACCGTCCAGAGGCAGACGTGTCCATCCCGGACCCCAAAGGGCGCGAATCATGGACCCCCAAGCCTTTTCCCCTGCAAAAGGACCGCTTCCAGGGGACCACGAAAGGGGGCCACGATGCCGATCGCGGACCCCTCTGCCCGGGACCTCTCCGCGGCTAGCCGCGTCGTCGTGGTGGTAGGCGAGGGCCATGCCCCCGTTGCGGCAGTACTTGTCCCCGCTGTGAAAAAACCGTGAGCTTGCCCGGCATGATCCCTCGGACCCTAGGTGACGTAGACCACGGCATGTTCGGCCACGGATTCGACCTACGGACCCCTTACCGTGGAGGGTGGTCTTTCCCGAGAGCGAGGAATCTCCCGGGCTGAAGGTTTGGGGCGCCGTCGGGGCAGGCCCTTGACGTTTTGCCTGCCCATCGGTCAACCTCGGGTCCGGTGACTGCTCGTCGCGTCATCCTCATTGTCCTCGGCAGCATCGGCGTCCTGTTCGGGCTAGCCGTGATGGCAGGCGGAGGCTTCCTGCTATGGGCCGACCGCACACAGCGCGAGGACGGCTACCTGACGACGCCGAGCGAGCGGTTCGCGACCCCGACCTACGCCCTCACGCGCACGCGGCTCGAGGTTGACACGAACGGAGAGGGCTGGGTCTTGAACGAGAGCTGGTTCGGCAAGGTCCGGATCCGCGGCGAGAGCCCTGCCGGGAAGACGCTCTTCATCGGCATCGGGCCGCAGGCGGAGGTTGCCAGGTATCTCGGATCCGTCGCACACGCGAATGTCCAGGACCTCGACTTCGATCCCTTCCGCGTCACATATCTGCCGGTCACGGGGGGCGCGCCGCAAGCGCCGCCGACCGGGCAGTCCTTCTGGGCGGCCTCGGCCTCCGGGGTCGGAACGCAGACGCTGACGTGGAAGGTTCGCGACGGCGACTGGTCGGTCGTCCTGATGAATGCCGACGGCTCGCGTGGCGTCGCTGCCGACGTCGACCTCGGGGCCAAGCTGTCGTTCCTGCTCTGGGTCGCGATCGGGTTGCTCATCGGTGGCGTGCTTGTCACCGTGGGAAGCACCGCATTGATCGTCCTTGCCGCGCGGACGCGCCGGCCACAGCCTTCGCCACCGGTACCTCCTGCCGCGGGCGCCGGATCAGGAAGCACGCCGGCACCCGAGCCTCCCGACGGTTCAGCAGAAGAGCACCCGCCGAGCTGAACGCTGTGTCGTTGCGTTCGACCTAAGCCTAGGCGGTGGCTGATGATGGCAAATCCCTTGCCGGATAGGTTCGACGGCCCTGAATGGCGCTCACGTCAGCGTTCGGCGACGCGAAACACTCGGACCGGCGGCGCCTTCCGAGCCTCTTGACTAGCTTTCTTGGAACCTCTTGACCGACTGCTCGCTGAGTCATATCCTCGCACGCGGACCGAAGGACGAGAGGGGGTAGCGGGCTTGGCAGGCTCCGTCCACAGGGAGAATCTCGCTGCGCGCGCTGGCCGTTGGAGCGCGAGGCACTGGAAGACAGCAGTTTTCGGCTGGCTGGCGTTCGTCCTCGTGGCGTTCGCGCTCGGAAATGTGGTGGGAACAAACTCGCTGTCGGTGAACGAACCGGGGCCGGGTGAGTCCGGCCGTGTCCAGCGGATCCTCAACGACGAGTTCGAGCAGCCGGCGAAGGAGCTGGTGCTCGTTCAGAGCTCCTCGCTGACGGCGGCGAGCGCGCGGTTCCACGCCACCGTGCAAGACGTGGTCCGGCGGCTGGAGGCGCAGCCGAACGCGACCAACATCGAGTCGCCGTTCGCGCCGGGCAGTGCTGGCCGGGTATCGAGCAACGGGCATTCGGCGCTGGTCGAGTTCGACATCCGCGGCAAGTCCGAAGACGCCAAGGACAAGGTCGAGCCGATCCTGGCGGCGGTCGCGGACGCGCAGCGCGCGAGTCCTCAGTTCACCATCGCGGAGTTCGGCGGCGGAAGCGTGAACAAGGGGATCAGCGACCAGTTCGGCAAGGATCTGCTCAAGGCGGGCGCCCTTTCGCTCCCGGTAACCCTGGTGATCCTGCTGATCACGTTCGGGGCGCTGGTCGCCGCCGGCATCCCGCTCCTGCTCGCCCTGACGTCGGTGCTGGCGGCGATCGGCCTGCTCGCGTTGCCGAGCAAGGTGTTGCCGATGGACGACGCGGTAAACGCGGTCGTCCTGCTGATCGGACTCGCGGTCGGAGTCGACTACTCGATGTTCTACCTCAAGCGGGAACGCGAGGAGCGGGCGGCGGGGCGCTCGGAGCGCGCGTCGATCGAGGCTGCGGCGGCGACGTCGGGCCGCTCCGTCCTGATCTCGGGCTGCACGGTGATCGTGGCGATGGCCGGGATGTTCATCAGTGGCGACAAGACCTTTGAGGGCTTCGCCGCGGCGACGATGCTCGTCGTCGCCATTTCCGTTCTCGGCTCACTGACGGTGCTCCCGGCATTGCTTTCCAAGCTCGGGGACCGCGTGAACAAGGGCCGCGTGCCATTTCTGCGCAGTCCCGATCAGCGCGTCGGCGAGAGCCGCTTCTGGGGCGCGATCGTCGAGCGGGTCATGCGGCGGCCGCTCCTCTCAGGAGTCCTAGCGGCCGGCGTCCTGATCGCCCTCGCCGTGCCAGCGCTTCGGCTCCAGACGACGCAGAACAGCATTGAGTCGTACCCGCGGTCGCTCGCCGTCATCAGGACCTACGACAAGATCCAGAAGGCATTCCCCGGCGATGCCCTGGCTGCACAGGTTCTGGTCGAGGCCCCCGATGTCCGCTCGGACGCAGCCCGCAGCGCAATCCGAGAGCTAAGGCGCCGGGCGCTCGCAAGCGGAGAGATGTTCAGGCCGATCGAGATCGACGTCAACAGCGCGGGCACCGTCGCCCTGATCTCGATCCCGATCGCGGGCAACGGCACGAACTCAGCTTCGAAGCACGCTGTCCAGACGCTCCGCGACGACCTCGTGCCGGCGACGGTCGGGAGAATTCCGGACGCGACCACCGGCGTCGGAGGGATGACGGCGAGCTCGATCGACTTCGAGCACCAGTTCCGGCAGAGGACGCCCTACGTGTTCGCCTTCGTGTTCGCGCTGACCTTCGTGCTGATGCTGCTCGCCTTCCGCTCGATCGTGATCGCGCTGAAGGCGATCGTGCTCAACGCCCTCTCGGTCGCCGCGGCCTACGGGATCCTCGTGCTCGTCTTCCAGGACGGGATAGGACGCGGCCTGATCGGCGCCTCATCAGGAGGCATCGAATCGTTCATGCCGATGTTCCTGTTCGTGATCCTGTTCGGGCTCTCGATGGACTACCACGTCTTCATCATCAGCCGCATCCGCGAGGGTGTCGATCACGGCATGTCGACGGACGAGGCAGTCGAGCACGGGATCAAGACCACCGCTGGCGTCGTGACCAGCGCCGCGATCGTGATGGTGCTCGTCTTCTCGGTCTTCATCACCCTGTCCTTTGACCTGCTGAAGCAGTTCGGCGTCGGCTTGGCGGCCGCCGTGTTGATCGACGCGACGATCATTCGGGGGGTCTTGCTCCCGGCGAGCATGAAGCTGCTGGGCGACTGGAACTGGTATCTCCCGAGCTGGCTCGAATGGCTGCCACGGGTCGCCGTCGCGACCGAGCCCGAGCCGATCCCCGAAGCATCTCCGGTCCCGGCTGCGAGGTGAGGAAAGTCGTAGGCAGACGAGCCCATCCCGGCCCCCAAAGGACCCGAATCACGGACCCCACGGACTTTCCCCTGTATAACAGCCAATTCTAGGGACCGCGGGAAGGGCCATCATCGCCATCTTGGACCCCTGGCAAGCCAACGCAGGATGGAGCCAGATGAGCGCATCTCCGCCCCCAAAAGGAGCTTGACCCCCGCACCCTGAGCAAGATTTCAGCCACTTTGCAGGGATTTATCGCTTGGGGAGGGGGACGCTAATGGGGGCGAAAGGGGGCGGTCGTCGTCCCCCTCCTATCTCCACGCTGAGTGGGAAGAAGGCCATGCCCCCGTTGCGGCAGTACTTCTCGCGTCTGCAAAGCCAGAGAGGCAGACAAGTCCATCGCTGCCCCCAGAGGGCGCGAATCACGGACCCCCGCCGACTTTCCCCTGCATAACAGCGTGTTCTGGGGGGCCGCGGGGAGGGGCCATCATCGCCTTTTCGGACCCCCTGGTAAGCCGACGCCTCGATGGGTGGGCGAAGGCCATGCCCCGGTTGTGGCAGTACTTCTCGCATGTCCTAAAAGCGCCGCCCGGCGTTCGGCTCGCCAGGCGCCGCGACCTCACTCGGAGCCCTGCGCTACGCGAAGAATGTCGAGGCCCGCGCGGCCAGCCTCGTGCCTGCTAGCCCTCCCGCTAGTGCTGTCGTCGGCCTAGCAGGCGTCGGTCGGAGAGCGTCTCGTCGAGCTCTTCAGGACTCGGCTCTCCCTTGGCTTCGTCGAGCAGGTCTTCGAGGACCGCCATCAGCTCGCGGACCCCGTGGAGCGCCTGGCGGCGCCGCTCCTCCAGGCGCTGAGTCTCGGCCCGCAGTGTTTCCTGGTGCCGACGGGCACCTTCCTCGATCCGACGGGCACCTTCCTGCGCCGACTCGAGCACGGACTTCACCCGCGCCTCGGCCTCCTCGGTCATGCGCCGCGCGCCCTCCTCGGCATCGTGGCGATGCTTCTTCGCGTACGCCTCGACCGCCATCCGCATGTCGCGCGCGTAGTCGTCTGCCTCCCGCCGCGATTGCTCGGCCTCCGTGGTGAGCTCGGCGATCTTCGCCTGTGCCGATCTGCCGGCTTCCTGGAGGAGCTGATCGGACTTCCGCCTCGCGTCGGCCCGGATCTCGCTGGCGGCGTCCTCGGCGGCGCTGAGGATCGCCGAGACCCGCTCGCCGATGGCCCCGAGATCAGGCGGCCCGGACGCGTCCTCGGGAGCCGTCGTCCCGTCCGCCCCGGATTCGTGCATCGCCTGTTCGCGCTCGGGTTCGCTCATTCGCGGTGCCGCAAACTAGTGCATTGCGCGGGACTCCGCAATGAGATTCCAGAAAACGCCGTTGGTTCCGCCGCCGCCCGGCTGGATTTTTCCGCTAGAGAGCGGCCGTTCGTTGGCGCCGCGACCTCGTTGCCGTCTCGATGACTTTCTCGGCCAAGGCGCGCTGAAGGGGGGCTGAGCGAAGCCACCGACGTTGTCACCTCGTGGTCACCAACGCGACCCTGCGCGCCGGCTTCACACTCGCCAAGGACGAGCTCCGCATCCGCGACTCGCGTATCCGCGTGATCCCATCGCGACCGCCTGGGGACACGGCGGGATCAAGGAGCGCTTCCGCATCGTCGTCGACGAGCTGACCGCCTGGCCCGCGGGCGGCGAGGCCTTCTGGGTCGCGCTCGCAAGTGCGTGTGGGGTGCCAAAATTAGCGTTCTGCCTGCAAATCGCTGATTTCTCGGGCGGGCACCGAATTTTGGCACCCCACAGGTCATCGGTCGCGCCGGCGGCACGGCGAGCGTCTTCGCAGAAGGCAACACCGCAGTTCGAGCAGGAGGTCGCGCCGGCCGGCTGCTCGAATCCGCAGGCCGGGCCCGCTGGCTCCCGGCTGGAGCTTAGGCGGACGCGCACGGGGTAGGTTTGCGAGCGTGACAAGCCCGCTCGACGACATCCTCCGCGGCGCTCGGGTCCTGCGGGAGCAGGTCGAGAAGCGGATCGGCGGCGAGGTCAACCTGCCGGATTGGCTCGATTCGCGGGAGCCCGCCGGGCCGGCCCGGAGCCTGGGGGAGCTCCAGGCCGAGCTCGACTCGCTCGTCGGGCTCGAGACGATCAAGGAGCAGGTGCAGGCCCTGGTCGCCTTCCTGCAGGTTCAGGCGCAGCGGCTCGAGCACGGGCTGCCGGAAGTGGCGACCTCCCAGCACCTCGTGTTCCTCGGCAATCCGGGCACCGGGAAGACGACGATCGCGCGCCTGCTCGCCCAGACCTACCGCGCGATCGGGCTGCTCGGGAAGGGCCACCTCGTCGAGGTCGACCGGGCAGGGCTCGTGGGCGAGTACGTCGGGACGACGGCGATCAAGACCGACCGGGCGATCAGGCGCGCGCTCGACGGCGTCCTCTTCATCGATGAGGCGTACGCGCTCGCGCGCGGCGGCGGGTATCGCGGCGCCGACTTTGGGCCGGAGGCGATCGAGACGCTTCTCAAGCGAATGGAGGATCACCGCCACCGCCTCGTCGTGATCGTCGCCGGCTACCCGAGCCTGATGCACGAGCTCCTCGACTCGAACCCGGGGCTCCGTTCACGGTTCGCACGCGAGCTCGTCTTCCCCGACTACTCGAACGATGAGCTCGTCGCGATCACGGATCGCTTCGCAGCCGAGAACGAGTACCTCCTCGCCGAGGACGCCGAGGCCGAGCTGCGCAGGATCTTCGAGCGGGCGCAGCGCGGGGAGGGGTTCGGCAACGCGCGTTATGCGCGCACGATCTTCGAACAGGCGCTGAACGCCCAGGCGCTGCGACTCGCGGGCGGATCGGGAGCGCCGCTCGGGCGGCTCGAAGAGAGCGAGCTGACAACCTTGATCGCGGAGGACTTCGGCGCAGCGGCCCGCGCGCTCGCCGAGGGCGCGGAGGTCTCGCCGCCCCGCCGCCGACTGTGGCGCCGCGCTTCCTGAATCAAGCGGCTGGCTGTGTCCTAGGGTCGCGCGAGGGGACAATGATCGCCATCTTGGACCCCTGGCAAGCTAGCGCAGGATGGTAGGGCGAAGGCCATGCCCCCGTTGTGGCAGTACTTCGTGACGCTGAGGCAAATGGCAGACGAGTCCATCCCGGACCCCAAAGGACGTGAATCGTGGACCCCCACGGACTTTCCCCTGCATAACAGCATGTTCTAGGGACCGCGGGAAGGGGCCATCATCGCCTTGTCGGACCCCTGGCAAGCCGATGCGCTGATGGTAGGCGTTCGCCATGCCCCCGTCCACGCTGAGCGCGAAGGCCATGCCCCCGTTGTGGCAGTACTTCTCGCGTCAGGCAAGGAGCACCTGCGAGAAGTGGGATGGGTGCGTCTACCGACCCGCGCGCTCAAGGCCGAGGCGGCGCAGCGAGCGTTCGAGCTCAGGTACGCGTGGTCGGATGCGCTCGAAGTCCTGACCGGAGAGCGAGAGGAGCCGCATCGGCACACGCGCCACGACGGTGGCCGTCCGCTCTCCCGTAAGGAGGAGTGCAATCTCGCCGAGCGTGTCGCCGGGGCCGAGAGTCTGGGTCGCTTCACCACCCTCGGTCAGGACATCGGCCTCCCCCTGTTCGATGAAGTAGATGGCGGTTCCGTAGTCGTCGAGCGTGATGACCTTGGCACCCGCCTCAACCTCGACCTCGCTCATCGCGGCCGTAAGCTCGTCGAGCTCCGCTGCAGGAAGATCAGCTAAGACCGAAAATGCTGCGATCCGACTCGTATCCACGGTCGCGGATCGTGCCACAGCGAGCAAACCGAGCGCCTAACGAGGCTAGAAACGGCCGGTCAGGGCGACATACTGCTACTCCACCGCTGCACGCCGTCCTCTGGACGCTGCCAACGTAAGAGATGCCCTCCGCTTCGATCAGGTCGACCTGCGGGCTACGCAGCTATCCGTGAGCCAGGACGCCAGTGTGCGCGAGTGTTTAGGAATATCTCCTGACGAGCCTGGCTATTGCGCCAGTTAAAGGCTCGTCGGCTGCTGAGGAGTAGAGTGCTGAGCGTCGCCTTCGTTGCGCGCTTCTCCTGAAGCCCGTTTTTTCGCAGCATGGCACCCCGCCCCGGAAGGGGGCTTCATGACGAGCACCATCTCTCTTGTCCGCCACCGCGTGGCCGACTTCGACGCTTGGAGGAAGGTGTACGACGACTTCGCCCCGATCCAAGCCGAGCACGGCGTGCACGCCCACCAGGTGCTCCGCTCAATCGAGAATCCCAACGACGTCATCGTCACCCACACGTTCGACTCACGCGAGGCCGCGAAGGCCTTCTTCGCAATGCCTGAGTTGAAGGAGGCAATGAGCAAGGCGGGCGTCAATGCCGACTCTGTTCAGATCTCCTACTTTGACGAGATCGAAAGCGCCACGCTCGTAGGCGTCTAGTCAGATCGAGAGCCGGGCGGCGTTGGCTTCGGGGGCGTCGTTCGGCTCATCTCTGAGCGTCTCACTCAAAAATACGCGCCCGCGCCCGCGCTTCCGCGCTCGCCGCCTGCGCGGGCAACACGCCGTCGAGAGTGGGC
>Ga0307312_10001168_pt1 | contig 13229 bp, 17 predicted proteins | sample ER_DNA_202_FD_194489 | JGI IMG/M metagenome (GOLD analysis project Ga0307312, IMG submission 194489) | Bulk soil microbial communities from the East River watershed near Crested Butte, Colorado, United States - ER_DNA_202 | ecosystem: Environmental > Terrestrial > Soil > Floodplain | place...
TTCCGGATGGGGACCAGGTCGCATCGGTGTAGCGGCCGAGGAACCGCATCGAGCCGTCCTCGGAGACGACCCAGGTCCCCTTCGCCGAGGTCACCAGAAGACGGCCCGGAGCCGGTAGCGAGGTAAGCGCGGGTCGGGCGGTGTGCTCGCCAACGCCGGTGACGCCCTGGAACAGGTCGACGACCTTGGCGCCGGCGGGGCTCAGGCCGATTGCGAGCACGATGACGGCGACCGCGAGGGCAATCACCGAGCGCCCCCGGCGACGTTTCCGAGGAAGAGGCTGGCGCGCCTCGAACGCCGCCGTTACGACCCGCCAGCCTCGCTCCTCGGCCTGGCGCTCCCCTGCGATCGGGGCGTTGCGCAGAAGGTCTTTGAGCCGTCGCTCGTTCACGGACGCTCCTCCTCGAGCTCGGCGGCAAGACGGTCAAGGGCGCGACGAAGGCGCGAGTTCACCGTGCCGCGCGGCAGCTCGAGCAGCTCCGCGATCTCGCCTGGCGTGTACTCGAGCAAGTAGCGAAGCACGACGACCGCCCGATGCTCGGGGGCGAGCGCGCCAAGGGCTTCCGCCACGCTCTCGGAGTAGGGCTCGGTTCGTACGAGTTCGGGGCTTGATGGGTCGGCGAAGCCCGGTACGGCGTCTGGCTCGATCGCCACCTCCGGGCGAAGCGCGCGGGCCCGCGCCCAGTCGATCGCGCGGTTGACGACGATCCGGTTGAGCCAGGGGCCGAACGGACGGCGGCGATCGAATCGATCGAGCGCTCTGATCGCTGCCAGAAAGGCCTCCTGGGTGATGTCCTCGGCCGCGCCAGCGTCGTAGACCACGAAATAGGCCGCCCGGTGGGCCCGACGCCAGTGCAGACGGTAGAGCTCCTCCAGGGCTTCGGTCGAGCCGGCCTGCGCGGAACGGATCAGGCGACGCTCGTGGGAGCGAGAAGCCCGCCGGAACCAAGCGGCGTCTTGCTGCGACTTGTTCTGCATCCCGATTATCGGGGTGGCCTCGTCGACCGCCAAGCGCGCTCCCTCCTAACCGCCGGCGACCCCGCGGTCGGTGTTCGTGTGTTCATTGTCCCGGCATATACGGGGCCGGGCCATAACAGCAATACGGATCGAAGCGGCCGCGAGGTCCCTGTGGCTCGTGGGGATCTCCCGCGCGCGGGTTGGGGCGCAGGACATGCCTAGGCGGGCGGTATCGGGTGTCCGCCCCGCTCCCGCTTCACCCTCGCCGTGAGCCCCACCGCGGCCCGCTTGTCAGGGATATCGAACGCAGCTGGCGATACGGCTTGGCGATGCGCACGCGAACCGAGTACTTGCCGGGCGGAACTCGCATCGAGGAGGACTCACCGGCCGCGGCCGTCATATCGACGCCCCCGTGTGTCGGCCGCAGTTATGGTAGGTTGTGTTGTCATTCGCTAGGGCAGAATTTACCCGTAGGACTTGACGGGGAGAGATAAGGATGGCTTCAGGTCAGCGCCGGTTTCGCTTCGCAGTTGGGGGACTGATCGGGCTCGCGACCCTTGCGATCATCGCGGGAGTCGGTCCCGGGACTGTCGCGGCTGATCCTCCTGGATGTCCTGATACGCATGGCTGTATGTGGGGGATGCCCAACTACCAGGGCACCAGAGTGATTGCGGATGGCACAGACAGTCTTCAGGGCTTACCTTTCAATTTCAACTCCGCGAAGAATCGGTTCGATAACCGGAAACTCACACTCCTGCGATGCGGGCCAAAGTGTGTAGAGACCACTAAAGTCGCTTGTTTGGACCCGGACGAAAACCGTCCAGATCCGGGCTGGTTTGAAGCGTACTCCGTCTCGGGGGTCGGCGGTCGCTGCCCGTAGAGTCGCTTGTTTGGACCCGGGCGAGAGCCGTCCAGATCCGGGCTGGTTTGAGTTCGTCACGTTTCGCAGATCGGCGTCCGCTGCGCCAACTAGCACTGGGGCGCTGAGCGAAGGTCGGTTCTGAGCTCGGGACGCCTGCGTGTTCCTCGCCCTCCGGAGGCTATCGCTCTTGACGAAACACGGTCCTCGCACCGGAACCGGGCACGCGCAAGCAGAAGTGGGGCTTGTTCACCCGCTCTCATCCCGGGTCAGTCCCGGACCGCGCTTACCTGACGTGCGGTTCACGCCATGCCCCTTCCACAGCAGCGACTTGTCGCCAGCCGTGGATTAGGTCGCAGTTGCGGCGGCCGCCCCTTGGTCGCGTGTCATCGTGATCGGGATGGTGGCTTCGACTCCCGCCTCCGCGATGAACGCCAGCTTTCCAGTCGGTTGCAGGCCCTTTATGAGGGTGAGCGACCGGATTCGAACCGCCGACCGCCTGGACCACAAACCAGAGGCTGGGCGCCGTATCAGCGTTCGCCAAGCGGGCGAAGCGGGCGCTCTTGGTCGCGAGCTCCCGCAGAAGATAGGACCCTATTAGGACCCTGACGGTGCACCAACCGCCTCCGACCCAACGCAGAAACCCCCGCATTAACGGGGGTTTCCTCCAGTAGCGGGGGTGGGATTTGAACCCACGACCTCCGGGTTATGAGCCCGCGGGCGCCAACGTCTGGAACTCAGCGCTTGCTCTTGGAAGAGCGCCGCGCCTCCACCAGCGCCTCAGGCGAAAGAAGCGCCGAGCGACGCGAATGCGTGGGTATGTGGTCTCCACACTGGGGGATCGGTTGGTGACCGACCGCCGACGTGAGACGATCGGTTCCTCGTGAGCCCGAGCGACGTCGCCGGAGTCTTTAGCCGCTACTTCATCGTCGGCTTCTTTCTGCCGGCGTTCTTTGCGCTCGCCATCGTTGCTTTCGGACTGAGTTCGGATGCGGTTCCAAACCAGTTCGAGAGCTATGGCGACGGAGCCAAAATCGCGATCGTGGGTGGGGCGGCGGTCCTGCTCGGGCTCGCTCTGCTGGGCGTAGGGCGCATAAACCGATCCCGCGTCGCGCTGGGGCGGGCGACTGGGCGCCCGGTGAGGGCCAGCTCAGGTAGCTTGCCGCGCCCTTGGCTGCCGATCGGAGGTTGACCCATGCCCTCGTTCCTGTTCCTGGCGCTTCGCCGGATCTTCGAGCTGCTGGTCCTGCTCGGCCGCTCGAGCGATCGCAAGGAGCTTGAGATCCTCGTCCTGCGCCATGAGCTCAGCGTGCTGCGCCGCCAGGCGGGGCGTCTGCGCTACGAGGATCGCGATCGCGTGCTGCTCGCAGCGCTCAGCGGCGCCCTTCCGCGCGTCCGCTGGTCGGCTTTCGCGGTGACGCCGGAGACGCTGCTGCGCTGGCATCGCCGCATGGTGAAGCGCCGCTGGACCTACGACAGCCGGAGCCCCGGACGACCTCCGCTCGACGCCGATCTCGTCGCGCTGTTCTGCGCCTCGCGCGCGAGAACCCGCGCTGGGGTCACCGCCGCATCGTCGGCGAGCTGAAGAAGCTCGACTTCTCCGTCTCGGAGACATCGGTGCGCAACATCCTGCGGCGCCAGGGCATCGCGCCCGCGCCGCGGCGCCGTGGCCCATCGTGGCGCGCGTTCATCCGCCAGCAGGCTGAGAGCATGATCGCCTGCGACTTCTTCACCGTCGAGACCGTCTCCCTGCGACGGATCTACGTTCTGTTCTTCATCGAGCTTGGGACACGCCGGGTGCATCTCGCCGGCTCGACGAGCAGGCCCTCCGGGACCTGGGTGCCCCAGCAGGCGCGCAACCTGGCCATCGAGCGCGCCGATCATCGCGAGCCGCCACGCTTCCTGGTCCACGATCGCGACGCGAAGTTCGGCGCCGCCTTCGACGAGGCCTTCCGCACCGAGGGCGTGAACGTGATCAGGACGCCGGTCAAAGCGCCGAACGCGAACGCTCACGCCGAGCGCTGGGTGCGCACCGTCCGCGAGGAGTGCCTCGACTGGCTGCTGATCGTTCATCGCCGCCAGCTCGAGCGAGTGCTCCGCACCTACGTCGACCATTACAACTGCAAGCGCCCGCACCGGGCGCTCGGGCTCGTGGCTCCACACCCGCGGGGCGAGCCGATACCCGCCGGGGACCCCAGTCCGGCGCACGTGCGCCGAACGGATCGGCTCGGTGGGCTGCTACACGAGTACGAGCGCGCGGCCTGATGATCGGGTTTATGCGCCCTACGGGCACGGCACTTGCTCCAGGCGAGTTTCACTCGGGCGTCGTCGATCCCGAAGTCAGCGACAACGCTGCGGCGCACCATGGGAAACATCGCGCGCGCCGCGGCAAGGCGGGGACCGCCGAGGCCCAGAACTCGTCGAAGTTGCAGAGAACGACGTAGTGCGGCCGGTCGGGGACAAGATCGATCCAGTATTCGAAGGCCTGCCGGTAATGGCGAGTCAGGTCCTCCCCGCCCTTCTTCATCTCGATCAGGACCCGCGGCTTCCAGACCAGGTCGGCGAAGGCGGTGCCACTGCGGTCGCGGCCGGTCACCCGCTGCTCGAGGGTGGCCCCGGCTTCGAAAACGCCGTCGTGACCTAGTGCCTTGAACAGGCGATCGAGAAAGACCTGGGCCTCGCCCTTCTCGTCTCCGCGCAGATTCTCGCGCCGGTAACGAACAAACTCCTCCAGCTGTTCCCTACGGGCCACGAGCGGCGGATTCTCGGCCACAGGCGCAGACTATCCAGGCGCTGACCTGGCTCCCGGGCTCACCGCTCCGGACCCCCCGGGCGAGCTGATTTCGCTCACGAGCGCCAGCCCGGTGCGGGTGTCCCGAACAGACCGCCTCGGCGGGCTGCTGCACGAGTATCGGCGCGCCGCCTGATGATCGGGTTTATGCGCCCTACGGGGGCTGTGGTCAGAAATTCCGACGATCAGATGACATCGTGACTGATTCCGTTACGCGCGTCTGCTACGATTCCTGCGTCAGTAAATCTGACAGCAGAACCAATGACCGTAAGTGGATCAGACAACGCGAGCCTAGAGGAAGTGCGACGTGTGGTCGTCGAGGCCGCCGCCGCCGTCGAAGGCTGCGGTACCGAGGAGATCGAGGCCCGCGCCGCGAGCAACGGCGGTGACATCGAGGTCGACTCGCGGGTGGGTGAGGTGGTAATCGCCCGGGTGGAGGCGGCGTTCGGCGGAGACAAGCTCGCCCGGGCTGCGGATCTTGAGCCCGAGCAACTGACTGGCGTCGCCAGCCTCTCGCGTCTTCTCCACGCGCGACTCTCCGAGCGAGGTTCCGATGGCTGAACTCACGACATCAGCCACGATTTCCGAGGGCTGGGTCAACGGGCTACAGTCGCTACTCTCGGGCGAGGGTAAGGCCGTCCACGTGATGGTCGCGATTGCCGCTCCGGCCGAAGTGCCGGAGGTTCGTGCGGCGCTGGATGCGTTCGTGCACGATCAGCGACCGAAGCAGCGCGAGAGGGGCAACCACCTCTTCTCCCCAGACACCGTCGCCAATACGTTGTTTCCCGCGGCCTTCTATCGGCCGAGCGGTGAGGACGCTCGCCACCGCCTGTACCAGCTTCATGCTGAGGCACAGACGGTGCACGGCCGCAGGCGTCAGAGCGAGAGCTACTTCGACCGACTGGTCCGTTGGCCGGGCCGGGACGGTGAGGTCAACCAGCTCGAGGCTCTAGTCCAGCGCCTGCAAGCAGAGATCGGTCGACGAGGCCCTAAGTCGAGCGCCTACGAGGCAGGGATTGCAGGTCCGGACGATGGAGAGGTGCTCGCCGCTGGCGGCCAGGACGGGGGCGACCTGCGGGTGCAGGCACCCGGCCTCGATCCGTGCTACATCGGCTTTCCCTGTCTCAGCCACGTCAGCGTGACGCTCCATGGCGGCGCGATTCACCTTTGCGCGCTGTACCGAAACCAGCACTTCATCTCACGCGTCTACGGCAACTACCTGGGGCTCGCGCGGATTGGGCAGTTCGTAGCCACGGAGGTCGGATGCGAGCTCGGCGAAATCGCTTGCGTTGCGACTCATGCCGATGCAGAGATCGGCACCTTTGGCCGGCGAACCCTCGATGAGCTCCTCGCGACCTGCGAAGAGGCGTGCGAAGGGCGGGCGGCGGTAGACGCGCATGGCTAGGACGCATGCGACAGCCGCGCGTGCCACCGAAGCAGCCGGAGTCGTGGAGGGCGCCCTGGTACGGGCTCTTCCGCCCGCCCAGACTGCGGCCGCCAGCGTCGGCGTGGATGTGGTCGACATCGACCAGTTCAAGCGGGAGATGGCCGTCGGCGGCGAGCGGCTCCTGGCCCGCATCTTTACGGACAGCGAGCGCCGATACTGCGGGGGCCGCGTCGATCGTCTGGCTACGCGCCTCGCCGCCAAGGAGGCGGTCGCTAAGGCGCTCGGCACAGGGATCAGGGGCGTCGACTGGCTCGACATCGAAGTGCGCACGGAGCGCACCGGACGGCCGTTTGTCGTGTTGAGCGGCGCGGCCTTTCGTGCCGCGTCGCGCGCCAGGCTTGACGATGTACATCTGAGCCTGTCGCACGAGGTCGGCTTGGCGGTGGCGGTCGCTATCGGCGGGTCGATCCGCTGCATAAAAGACGAGCAGAAGGAGGTGACGGAGTGAGCGAGACCACCCCCGTGGTCCGCGATGAGGCCGCCGAGTGGCAAAGGCTCGGCGAGCGGCTTCGCGAGTCACGTGAATACCTTGGCCTCTCCCAAGAGGAAGTCGCCCAAGCGCTCAACATCCCCCGGCCCTCGGTGTCGGCGATGGAGGCTGGGAAGCGCAAAGTCTCAAGCGTGGAGTTGGGACAGCTTGCGAAGCTGTATCGGCGGCCCTACGAGCACTTCCTTGGGGATCAGAAGTCCGACGAGGATGGCGCCCTTGATGACACGGGCAAGGCGCTCTATCGGGCCACACGGGAGCTAAGCGACGAGGATCGCGAGCAAGTGCTCCGGTTCGCCGAATTTCTCGGTCGGAGCGGTCCGGCGCCGCGGCGCAATCGCGGCGCATAGCAGAGCGCGATGAGGCGCAGATCCCGCATCCAGCGGATCCAGGCGGATGCCTCGCTTGCCGCCCAGCGCGAGCTTGCGCGCATGGGAGTTAATGACGAGCGTCCGCTCGACATTTTCGGTCTGATCGAGGAGGCAGGGATCTGGCTGATGTTCCAGCCGCTCGGCCGCCTGTACGGAATGTACCGGCGGATCGGGGATGTAGCCGGCATCGTCATCAACGCTAATCATCCGGTGCCGTTGCAGCGCTTCACTGCGGCACACGAATATGGCCACCATGTCTTAGGGCACGACGCAAGCTTCGACAGAGCCGAAGACATCGAGCAGTACAAGAGTTCCCGGCCCGAGCAGGAGATTGCCGCGTACGCGTTCGCCGCCACGTTGCTGATGCCAATTCAGCGGGTCAATGCGGCGCTCCGACGGCTGGGCGTTGAGCCTCAAGCTGGCTCACTCGACGCGGAGATGACCTACCGGTTGGCCCAGGAAATGGGCGTCAGCTATCGCGCCGCAGTCAGCCAGCTGCGGATCCTCGGAATGATCAACAGGTCTTGCGCCGAACGGCTGCGCCACGAGCGTCCGGTTGAGATCAAGACCGCGCTTGCTGGCGGGCGGCCACCGGAGAACCCGCGCGCGGAAGTGTGGATGCTCGACGAGCGTGCGGATGGTAAGCGCATCTACGCCCATCCGGACGACGAGATCCATCTCGTGTTGCAAGAAACCCCCACGAGCGGCTACCGCTGGACCCTCGAACCGACGTCGACCGACGGCCCCGCCGTGGAAATGCTCGGCGATTCGCTCCGGGCTAGCGACGACGCCGGCGACCGCTACGGGGCACGCCACACACGGCACCTGTGGCTGCGGATCCGCGAGCCGGGCGACGCGGTGCTCCAAGCGCGGCTCGCGCGTCCGTGGGAGGGTCCCGAGGGGGGTGCGCTCACCGAGGTCCGCGCCGAGATCCATACCGATCCCTACCCAACCGGCGAAGCCGATCAGGGCCTCAGCGAGCATCAGCGCCCGCTCCTGCTCCAGACTGCATGATGCCGCCCGACGTCGATGACGCGGCGGCGGCGGCTGCCAGTGTCGACCTGTCGGCGCGTATGCGGCCCGTCGCGGACCAAGGGCCTCGCGGCACCTGCCTCGCCTTCGCCGTCACCGCGGCCCACGAGCTCGCCCGGACCGGACAGGGTCACAACCAAGGGCTCTCCGTGGAATGCCTCTACTGGGCTGCGAAGCAGCGCGATGGCGACGTCAGCGAGGGAACGAGCTTCGCGTCCGCTTACGACGCCCTTGCCAACACGGGGCACCCGAGGGAGGAGCTCTGGCCGTATGACCCACTACGAGACGCGAGCGCGCCGGATTATGCGCCGCCGCCGGCAATCGTTCACGGCAATTGCCACCGGGCCGTTCTAAGGGAGATCACGCCGATGCTTGAGGCGGTTCGCTCAGAGCTCGCGGCCGGGTGTGCAATCGCGGTGGGCATCCCGCTCTGGGACAGCTTCTATACACCCAAGGAGGGGGAGCTCGACTTACCTGCGCGATCGGAGCTCACCGGCGCCCTCCACGTTGTCACGGTCGTCGGCTACGACGATCGCGCTCACCGGATACGGATACGGAACTCGTGGGGCGTGGGCTGGGGAGATTCGGGCTACGCCACGCTACCGTGCGGATTCATCGGTGATTACGTCCTCGAGGCATGGAGTATCGGCCGCCTTCTCGATCAGCGGCCCATTAGGTAGCGCCGGGAAGCGCCCGCGCTTCCAAGCTCATCGAGCCGGTCGGCCAGCAGACCGAGGGGCTCAAGGGAGCCCGTCGGCGGTGCCTGCCATTCTGTCGCCGTGCGCCGCCGCGACGCCCTCTACCGGGCATACTGGACGTTCGCCGCCGAGCGGCAACGGATTTTCTTGCGGCGCGTCGCTGGCGAGCCGCCGCCGTGGACGGACGACGCGATCCTCGGCCGTTTCAAGTTCACGAACGCATATCGCGCATCCGACCGCGTTTCGCAATTCCTGATCCGAGACGTCATCTACACCACTGGCGATTTCGCGCCGGATGACGTCCTCTTGCGCACCGTTCTCTTCCGCCTCTTCTCCAGGCCCTCGACCTGGCGTGCGCTTGAGCGCGAGCTAGGACCGATCACGCGCTCGACCCTTCGTGGCAATACGGTAGCCAAGCTGCTCGGGCGCCTCCAAGCGGAGGGTCGGATCTATACCAGCGCCTTCATTCTTTGTGCCAACAAGGCCTACGGCCACGAGCGCAAGCACCTCAACCACCTGGCGCTTGTTCGTCACATGTTCCGCCGCCGCGGCCTCCCGCTCGCTGTATCCCGAGCGCGCTCAATGGCCAAGGTCTACGAGGCCCTCCGCACCTACCCGCTCATCGGACCGTTCATGGCCTATCAGCTGGCGATCGACATCAACTACTCGGAGCTCACCGACTTCTCCGAGGATGAGTTCACCGTCCCCGGGCCAGGCGCCGAGCGTGGCATCCTGAAGATCTTCCCCGCCGCAAGGCGCGCCGACATGCCGCGCTTGATCCACTGGATGAGCGAAAGCCAGGAGCTGGAGGCGGCCCGCCTCGGGATCGAGCCGCCGAGTCTGTTTGGCCGTCGTCTACACGCGATCGATTGTCAGAGCCTGTTCTGCGAGCTCGACAAGTACGCCCGCGTCGCCTTTCCGCAGCTGAAGAGCAATCGTCAGCGGATCAAAACGAAGTTCACACCATCGCCTGAGCCGCTTCCCCTCTTCTATCCGCCCAAGTGGGGTCTCAACGAGCGGCTGCTCGAAGCCCTCCGAGCTCAGCTTGAGACCGACCTCGCCGCCTAGCTCAGACAGAGGCTGTCGCTGCGCCGGTGGGCGCGCTCCTGGGCAAGGCCTCGTCTGGGAAACGCTTACCCATCACCGTGAGCAACTTGAGCGCGAACAAGAGCGTGTCCGGCAGGCGGCGCGTGAATAGCTCCGCAGCATCGCGGGGCTCCGCGAAGGCGCCGACAATCTTCGTCAGGTGCAGCGCGTAATGGCGCAGCTGCTCGGCCTTCGCAAGCCCAATGACGTCGGCGTGGTAGTAGCGATCATGCTCGGCCTGGACCAACTGCAGATCGCGCCACGTCCGGGCGGCGAGCGCCGTTGCATGGCCGTCGAAGCCGCCGGGTCGGGCGAGGGCGTTGCGCGCCTCGATAGCGCCCAGGCGCTCGGCGTAGAGCTCAACCAGGTCTAGCCGAGCCGCGGCGGCGAACTCGACAGCAAGCAGACGCACCTCGTCCGCCGCGTCGGCGACCCAGGCGATCTCGGCGGCCTCGTTGTGTTCAACGTGGTCGCAGTAGTTCGCTACAGCCGCGGCCTGTGGCGAAAGCGCCAAGGCGAGATTGCGGAAGTCGGACTTCATTGGAGGCAGGGTAGGCGATGCCCCCGACGGCGCACGACCTGCTTTCGTAACCCTCATGCCGTCGGTCTTCCCTCCCGGGTCAGGGCCGCCTCGACGGCCGTCTGAACTCCCGCTACCGCTTCTGTGATCAGTTTGACGGCGGCCGGGTTGAGATCCTGCCCGGCCAGTGCTTCGTAGCGGTCGTTCAGATCCTTGAGACGCGAGATGACTTCTGTGAGTGCGGCCGAGCCCCCGACAGCCGCAAACCGCTCAAGCTCGTCGAGCAGCAGGGCGTGTCCGATCGCCGCCAGCGGCGGCTCGTCGCGACCCTCGCCGGCGAGTTCGGCGAGAACGCGTCGCCAGTCCTGCATGGCCGCCTCGGTCGACTTGTCGGGGAAGCTGACGGCGGCTGCCATCTGCCAGATGCGCTCGGGATGCTCGGCTAAGCGGTCTATCTCTGGAACCGCGACGCCAGGAAGTTGCTCACCCCAAAGCGCGATCGCCGAGAAGGTGACAATGCGCCCCGCCCGCGCTGCCGGTCTCACCCCGGTGCGTACTTTTTCCTGCAGCGAGCGAAGCTCGGCTACGTTGACCGGCCACCAATACTGCATCTCCTGCTTTCGGAAATAACCGAAGCAGTCGAGCTCGCGTCGGCCGTTGCGCGTGATGAGGCTGAACTCTGCAAGGGCGAACGCCGGATACGAACCTCGCTGGAGATCGCGGCCGTCGCCCTTGTAGCGGCCCGTCTCTCGTGGGCTTATCAGCTCGATCAGCGCGCGGCTCGAGTCTCTGCGCGCATTCAATATCCGTACTGCCCGTTGTACCTGGTCGCCCCAGCGTCGGTAGATTCGCCCGCCGTGGTTGAAGAGCAGGACACCTCGGTCCACCAGCTCCGACCGCTCAAGCTGCCACCAGGCGACGAGCTCGCGGAACCAGGCGTCGGCGTCATCGGCGGGCACCTCTGGGTAATCAGGCGGGAGCTGTTCAGCATCCGCCGGATCCTCGATCTTGCAAAGCAGGTTGCGCATCTCGTCGTTTCCCTGGAGCTCGAACAGGGCCCGAAGCCGGGCATACGTGCGGTGCGCGCTTTCGCCGCCGATGACAACCCGCTCCATCGACTGACTCTCCATGGGGCCGGCCCAGAGCGGCGCCAGCTCCTCGCGTCTCACTTGCGCCTTCCTCGCATACGAGCTGGCCCCATCGAACGTCACGACGCGCAGGTTCGGGGCGCGGGTGTTGCCGGCGACGACGAGCGCGCGCATCGTCGCTTGGCCGGCGTCGAAGCGGCCCGGCGCCGCGACGACGAGCATGCGCCGCGAGGGGGCTTGGATCGTGTCGCTCTCGAGGCGGACGAAGTCCCAGTACAGGGCGCTCTCATGCTTGTGGCCGTGGAGGACGACATCGAACCCGTACTCGCGCAGCGTCTGGCGGACGAGCCCGAGATTGACCAGTGACTCGAACGTCTTTCGCTCCTCGCGGGTCGACACCGGGAGTAGCTGATGGTGGATCACCGCGACGCGGATCCGGTCGTCGTCGTCGGGTTCGTGTCGCAGCCCCAGCCTGTCGAACAGTCGCCCGAGAGCCTCGATCTGCGCCCGTGACACGCGCGCCATGTCATGTTGGCGCAGGCGCTTGAGCTGGGCCAGCGCATCATCCAAGCCGGCGCCGAGTGGGGCCAACTTCTTCTCCCATTCGGCTGCGGTCCAGGCATCCGGCAAGTCGACGAGCGTCCCGCAGTAATTGCTCGAGTTGATGGGCACGATGAGAAGATCATCGGTGGTAACGACATGCGGATTCCGTTCCGCGTCCGCGTTGAGTTGCCCATCCTCGCCGTGAAAATCGACGCCGTCGAGCAGCGGCGTGGCGCAGGCTTGGTCACGCGTCGCGGCGGTGAAGCCGGCGTAACGCGCCGAGGTCCCCGGCGGTTCGTCCCAGGCGACGTCGTGGTTGCCGGGGACGACGACAATGCGTTCGCGATCGGTCGGCAGGACGTCCGAGCGGTCGGCGAGCAGCTTGACAAAGGCATCGAAGCCGCTCTTTCGCGCCTTGTACGTGAGGTCCCCGCTGACGATGGCTGCGTCGGGGCGGCCGTGCTCGTCAACGAACCACTTCAACGCCCCGAGCGTGCGGGTAAAGACGCGTTGTGTCGTCTCGAGGTCCCGCTGGCGCTCAAGCAGCACCTTCTCGTCGTCGAGCTCCTGCCCGGGCGAAACGTCGCCGAGGTGAGGGTCAGACAGGTGGAGGAGCCAAGCCACGCGGTGAGCCTACGCCGAAGCCGGCCAAAACGACCGAAAACGCCCGAGAATCGGCCAAATAAAGGCACTAGTGCCTTTATTCACCGCCGATCCCGGGCGATCCGCGGCGATCCAGCCAAATCGAAAGGCCGGCACGTGCAGGACTTCTCGGAAATGGAGCTAGCGGGGCTCGAACCCGCGACCTCCTGGGTGCGATCCAACGGATCGTGGCGTGTCAAGGCCGCCCAGAGGGGCGCAGCGGGCCGCGGACGAACGTGTCGGCTGTGTTATGGCGGTCGCCCCCGACCAGGTTCGAGGCCAAAGACGAGAAGGCGACGAAGCGCCCGTTGGCGGAGATCGCGGGGAACGAGCTGTCGGAGTTTCCCTGCTCTCCTTCGGAACTGACGCTGAGGAGCGTCGTCCTGCCCCGCTTTCGGTCGTGCAAGAAGACGTCGACGGCCTCGTTTTGGTCGCCGTGGACCAGATCCGAGGCGGGGGATTCGAAGGCGACGAAGTGGCCATTGGCGGAGATCGAGGGAATGCCGCTGTACAAGGAACCGCTCCGGTTGTTCTCCCTCACCCGCGTCGTTACGCCCCGCTTTCGGTCGCGGACGAAGACGTCTTCGTGGTGCCCGTTTTCGTCGCCCGCGACCAGGTTCGAGGCCCAGGACGTAAAGGCGACGAAGCGCCCGTTGGCGGAGATCGAGGGGTAAAAGAGGCTGGTGTCATTGGCCTCCTCGCCGGTGG
>Ga0307312_10001169_pt1 | contig 13229 bp, 10 predicted proteins | sample ER_DNA_202_FD_194489 | JGI IMG/M metagenome (GOLD analysis project Ga0307312, IMG submission 194489) | Bulk soil microbial communities from the East River watershed near Crested Butte, Colorado, United States - ER_DNA_202 | ecosystem: Environmental > Terrestrial > Soil > Floodplain | place...
GCCCATTGAGCGACGGGGGTTGACTCCGCCGGGTCCGCCTGCGCAGCATAATCGGTACCGTGTCGCGTCGTGTCTGCTTCGCGATTGCCTTCGTCCTGTTTGTCCCCGCACTTGCCGCGCAGGGCCGCACCGACGCATTCATCACGACCGCCCGCGCGCACATCGCCGCGCGTCAATTCGACGAAGCTGACATCGCGCTCGACCACGCACTCGGGGCATCGGCGTACCTGATGGATACGGTGCACGTGTTTGTGTGGCGCGCGATTCTCGCGCACATGCGCGGCAGCGATAGTCTCGCCCGCGTGGATTTCCATGCGGCGCTCGCGTTGTATTCGGCCCTGCGCGTCAACGGACTCGATCAGGTCGACCCCGGACTCTCCGCTGTGTTCGAATCGGAAGCCCGACGGTTCCGAGTCTACTCTGACAGTGAGCTGGACGAGCGCGCGGCGTGGCTTTCGGGACCAAAAATCGCCTATCCGCCCGAACTCCTGCGCCGGCGCGTGGCAGGGCATGCCCTCGTGCGTGCGGTCATCGACACCCTGGGCGAGGCCGAGGGGTTCGGCTTGATCGTGCTCGAGTCGCCGGATCCAGCGTTCGACGAGCCGTTGCAGCAGATGATGCTCGCTGCGCAGTTCACACCCGGGCGGCGCAAGGGTCAGTCCGTCCGCAGCCAGGTGACCCTTGGATTCGATCTTCACCCGCCGGCGCTGGAGAACCCTACGCGCTTGATCACAACGGCGCGTGACCAGCTGCGTGTGCATCGTCCCGACAGCGCCCTGACACTCACCGAACAGGCCCTGGACTCCCTCAACCAGCCCACCGCGGGCGAGCGCGTGTATGGGCTGCTGGTCCGGGGATTGGCCCTCCATCAGAAGGGTCGGGACAGTCTGGCCGCCGTGTCCCTCGATGCGGGAACCGCGGGCTACCGCGATCTCATCGCACGCGGCACGGACCTCGCGCCATTCCTCAAGCGTCTCGCCGATTCGATCCGGATCAGCCGCCGTGCGACGCCGCCGATGGAGACACCCGTGGTGGTCGGTACCGTGGACGAACCGCCGGCGCTGCTCAGGCACCCGCCCATCCGTTACGCCCCCGAGATGCAGTCGCTGCGCATCGGAGGGACCGTGATCGTAGAGGCAACCCTCGACACGACCGGCCGCGTCCTGCCGGCGACAGTGAAAGTCGTGCAGACACCGAATCCGGTGTTCGACGCGGAGTCGAAGCGCGTGGTCCAGGCGGCGGTGTATCGGCCGGCGCGCCTGCACGGACGGCCCACGCGCGTGACGATTCGTCAGCCGATCACGTTCGCCACCTATTGACGACCCGGCGAGAATGAAGGAATGACAACCGAACTCGCCACACTCGCCGGCGGCTGCTTCTGGTGCCTGGAAGCGGTCTTCGAACAGCTCCGCGGCGTCACCAAGGTCGTGTCAGGCTACGCGGGCGGACATGTGCCCAATCCCAGCTACGACGCTGTGTGCACCGGTACGACGGGCCACGCCGAGGTCGTCCAGGTGGCGTTCGACCCTGATGAGCTCTCCTACCGTGATCTCCTGGGCGTGTTCTTCACGCTGCACGATCCGACCACGCTCGATCGCCAGGGCGGCGATGTGGGCACACAGTATCGCTCGGCCATCTTCTATCATGACGACGAGCAGCGCCGCGCTGCGGAAGCAGTCGTGCGCGAGCTCGAGGCCGAGCACGTGTTCGATGAGCCGATCGTGACGCGGCTCGAGCCGTTGAAGGCCTTTTATCCCGCCGAGGAATACCACCGCGAGTACTACAGAAGGAATCCGTCTCAGCCCTACTGCCGCGCCGTCATCGCCCCGAAGGTCGCGAAGCTGCGCAGCAAGTACCTCGAGAAGCTAAAAGCCTAGCCGGCCGCTTTGCTCTTCCCCAGGTAGGTCCGCACCAGCGGGGCGGGCTGCCGCCGAAGCAGAGCACCCCGAAGGATGTCGCGCTCTTCCGCTGGGATATCCACCAGGAAGCGCTCGCCCTTCCCTTCTCCTTCTTTCACGACGATTGGTACGCCGTCGCGGTAGAGGATGCGGTTGGTGGTGAGCGCGGGAACCGCGTCGCCCGGCGTGAGGATGCCGACCAGGTTCAATGGATCGGCGCCACTGACGGCGACGAGCTCCCCTTCCCCCTGCTCCCGGCGCGTGCCTCTGAGGAGCCCGATCGCTTCGGGCAGCGCGTACTGCTCGCCCGAGAACCCGCCGACGAACCGGCCGCCGCGGATTTCGCCCCGCGCCTCGAGCCGGCGGTACACGCGCAGGATGTCGCGCCACGGCGCGAGCAGCGTTTCGCGCTGCACGAGTCGCCGGAATACCACGCCATAACGTCGCAGAAGCTGCCACGCGATCGCCTCGGCGACTTGCTCCTCTGCAATCGGGGGCTTGCCGTGGGTCCGCGCCCACCGGCCTGCCGTTTCGACGCCGAAGGGCGCGATGCGGCCGCGGCGCCGATACCCACCACCGAGCGGCCGGCGGCGATCCGAGGGTACGAGCAGGGCGCGCAACCCGGCGAAGCTGTCCGATGAGACGAGTCCCCACGCCACCAGCTCGGCCAGTCCTTTTTCGACTTCGGTCCGCAGCAATCCCGTCGCGTTGACGAGATCGCCGAAGAACAGCGCGCCGCGCGACTCGAACGCCGCGAGCAGCGCCTTGCCGGTAGAGGACAGCGGCAAGCTCGCAGGATCGACGTCGGGTAGGCCCGCTCTCCAGACCTCGCCTCGCTCGCGTCGGAATAGCGCGATCGGCGTGCTCTTCACCGGACCGGCCTTACGATTCCGCATTCCGACTTCCGCATTCCGAATTGCGTTCAGCCTGCCCCACGCGATTTCGCCCGACAGGCACAACCCGTCGAGCCAGAGCGGATCGTAGTCGGTGAGCCGCGCCGGCAGGACCTCGGACTCCCAGGCCCCGGCCGCCACCTCGTAGCCGTCGAGCAGGTCGAGTACCGCGGCCAGTCCCTCCGGGCCTTCACCGCGCGACCCGGTCGCGAGCCGCTGCCACTTGAAGAGAAAGCGGAGAAAGTCCGCGGCCGCGACCGGCTCGATCTCTTTGCGCAACCGGTCGAGCGTATAGCGATGAATTCGCGCGAGCAGCCGTCGCTCGCACCACTCCGTGCCCTCGACGCCCGCTGAGAAACGACCTCGCAGCGCAAACCCTTCGTGCTCGAGCGTGGCGAGGGCGACGTCGACATCGACGGCGGGGAGCTGGAAGCCCTCCGCGACCTCGGCGGCGGTCGTGGGGCCCACCACTTCGAGCCGCCCTCGCACCAACTCCCGAATCGCGTCCTCTCGGCTCCACGCTTTCGCCTGCTCCCGCTCGGGCGGCGTCACGGCCGGCTCGTTCGCGGCGCCCGGGAACGCTGCCTGGACCATCGGCAACCGCTCCGTCGCGATCCACAGTCGCCCGTTCACGATCGTGGCGCGGCCGGCGCGCACGAGCTCGCCAAACATCGTGCCCCACGCTTCCCCCTTCCCGCCTCCCTCTTCCCCCGGAACGGCGCCCATGATGAGGAGCGCGTCATGGAGTTCGTCCCCGGTTTCGGGGTCGGGCCAGGCTTGTTCGCGTACCAGATCGATCGCCGATTGGTCGAGCTTGCCGAACTCGTCGGCCGTCTTCACGTCGAGACCGCGACGGGTAATCACGGCTTGCGTCCGGCGCTCTTCGAGCGGGGCGTCGTCGAGGAACGCGTAGGGCCGGGCGTTCAGAACCTCGTGGCACAGCGGCGACGGCTCTGACGTGTCGCGCGCGATCAACGTGAACTGTCCCGCGTCCATCCCCTCGAGCACGCGCTTCAGTCCGGGGAAGTCCATCGCCTCGAGCAGGCAGTCCGCGATCGTCTGATTCACGAGGGGGTGATCGGGAATCTCCCGGTCACCGACGAGGTTCTCGGGGCACGCGAGCTGATCCGGGAAGACCGCGGCGACGAGATCCTCGGCCTCCATGCGCTGCAGCGGCGTCGGGACTTTCCGGCCGCCCCGGAACCGCAGGACCGCGAGCGCGCGCGTCGCATTCCAACGCCAGCGCGTTCCGAAGACCGGCGCGTCGAGCATCGCCTGCACCAACAGATGCTCGGCGGTGGCGGGTTTCAGATATTGGAAGACGTCCTCGAGCGGAAAACTGTGTTGCGGACCAAGAGACAATACGATGGCGTCTTCCGTCGCCGCGGCCTGCAGCTCGAAGTTGAAGCTGCGGCAGAACCGTTTGCGCAGCGCCAGGCCCCAGGCGCGGTTGATGCGGCTGCCGAACGGGGCGTGTAGCACCAGCTGCATCCCACCCGCTTCGTCGAAGAACCGCTCAAGGACCAGCGTCTTCTGGGTAGGGATCGTACCGAGGACGACCCGCGTCGCCGCGAGGTACTCGACGATCGACCGGGCGCCCGCTTCGGTCAGACCGATGGTATCGACGAGCCATTGAATGGCTGCGGCCGGATCATCCAAGCGGTCGGCGATATCCTGGCGCAGCCGCGAGACTTCTTCCGACAGCTCGTTGGTGCGGCCGGGCGCCTCGCCGAGCCAGAACGGCAGCGTCGGCGGCTGACCCTTGGCGTCCGCCACGCGCACCTGGCCCGATTCGACTTTGACGATCTGGTACGACGTGTTGCCGAGCTGGAAGATGTCGCCCGGCGTGCTCTCGATCGCGAAGTCCTCGTTCAGCGTGCCGACGAACGTTTCGGTCGGCTCGAGGATCACACGGTAGTCGCCGAGGTCCGGGATGGCGCCGCCCGACGTGATCGCGGCGATCCGGGCGCCGCGACGGCCCGTGAGCTTCTTGTTGATGCCGTCGTAGTGGATATGCGCGCTCCGCCGCCCCCGGCGGGTCGTGAATCCCTCGGCCAGCATCTGCACGACGTCGTCAAACTCCTTCCGGGTGAGCTCGCGATAGGGATAGGCCGACCGCACACGCTCGTAGAGCGCGACTTCGTCCCACTCTTCGCCTGCCGCCGCTGCGACGATCTGCTGCGCCAGAATATCGAGCGGCTTGTTGGGGATAATCAGACGATCGAGCCGGCCCTCGCGCGTAGCCCGCAGCATGGCGGAGCACTCGATCAGCTCATCGCGCGACAGCGGGAAGACCCTGCCCTTGGGAACCGCGCCCAGCCGGTGCCCCGCCCTTCCCACGCGCTGCAACAACGTCGCGATCGACCGGGTCGACCCTACCTGGATGACGAGATCGACGCTCCCGATGTCGATCCCCAGCTCGAGCGACGCCGTGGCAACCAGCGCTTTCAGCTCGCCCCGCTTCAGTCGCTCTTCCGCCTCCAAGCGTCTTTCTCGCGACAAGCTGCCATGGTGGCTCGTGATGTTTTCGGCACCGATGCGCTCGGAGAGATGCATCGTGAGCCGCTCGGCCAGCCGCCTCGTGTTTACGAACACCAACGTCGTGCGATGTTGCGAAATCAGCTCGGCGATCCGGGTGTTCACCTCTTCCCAGACTTCCGCCGACATCACCGCCTCGAGCGGCGAAGACGGGATTTCAAGCGCGAGATCGAGGGTCCGGATATGGCCGGCGTCGACAATCGTCGGCACCGGCTGGGCAGTTCCGACCAGGAACTGCGCGATTTCGTCGATGGGACGCTGGGTGGCCGACAACCCTATGCGCTGGGGGCGCTTCCCGATAAGCGCGTCGAGCCGCGCCAGTGACAGCGCCAGATGGCTGCCCCGCTTGTCCCGCGCCACCGCGTGGATCTCGTCCACGATCACTGTCCGCACCGACCGCAGCATCTCGCGGGCCCGTTCGGACGTGAGGATCAGATAGAGGGATTCGGGCGTGGTAACGAGGACGTGGGGCGGATGCTTGAGCATCGCCTGCCGCTCCGATTGCGGTGTGTCGCCCGTCCGGACCAGCGTCCGCACCTCAATATCCGGCAGACCCTGCTCGGCCAAGGTGGCCCGGATCTCGGCCAGCGGCTCCGAAAGGTTCTTTTGGACGTCGTTGGAGAGCGCCTTGAGCGGTGACACGTAGACGACCTGGATCTCGTCGCGCAGCTCGCCGTTCAGGCCCTGGCGGACCAGTCCATCGATGGCTGAAAGAAAAGCCGCGAACGTCTTGCCGGAGCCGGTTGGGGCCGCGATGAGCACGTCCCCGCCTTCCTGGATGACAGGCCAAGCGCGCTTCTGGGGCTCAGTGGGCTCCGCGAAGCGATTGGAGAACCAGCGTTCGATGACCGGATGGAAGCGAGACAGCGACATAAGGCCCGAAATATACCCGAAACCAGGTTAGCTGCGAAGGGCTGCGATCCGTTCGATCGTTTCCCCGATTTTGTTGTTGGGAGTCGACGCACCCGCGGTAATACCTATCGTCAGCGGGCCCTCGGGCAGCCAGCGCTCGCGCCGTTGCTCAGTCGTATGCGTGCCGACTGGACGATGGCGGATGCTTCCATCCTCCTCGATGCACGCCGCGTCCTCGATATGGTAGGTAATGACCTTCTCGCTGCAGATGGCCGCGAGGTGCGTCGTGTTGCTCGAGTTGTACCCGCCGATCACCACCATCAAATCGAGCGGCTCGGCGATCAACTTGAGGACGGCATCCTGCCGTTCCTGCGTGGCCGAGCAGATCGTATCGAACGTACGGAAATGTTCGGTGAGCACCTCGGCGCCCCAGCGCCGCGCCATGCTCTTTCCCACTTCGCCGGCTATGGCGAGGGACTCTCCCGAGAGCATCGTCGTCTGATTGGCGACGCCGACACGCTGCAGATCACGGTCGGGATCGAAGCTCGGCGTCATCTTGCCTTTGAACTGTTGCAGAAACCCGTCCCTCGTCCCCCGTCCCTCGATGTACTCGCACACAATGCGGGCTTCGTTCATGTCGCGAACGACGAGGTATTGCCCACCGGGATACTTGTTGACTTGGCTCGACGTCGCCTTCGTCTCTTCGTGGAAGTTCTTGCCGTGGATCAACGCAGTGAAGCCATCGCGCGCGTACACCTCCACACGCTTCCACACGTTCAAGACGGATCCGCACGTCGTGTCGACGAGCACGCAGCCGATCGCGCGCAGCCGCTCGAAGTCCCGCACTGTCACGCCGAACGCCGGCAGAATCACGACGTCGTCGGCGCTCACCGCGCTGAAGTCGAACTCACCACCCCGTCCCTCGGGCCGGTGCAAGAACGCGACGCCCATCGCCGCGAGCTTTTGATTGACGTGAGGGTTGTGGATGATCTCGCCGACGAGGAACGTGCGCTTGTCGGGGAACTTGGTGCGCGTCTCGTAGGCATACTCGACCGCGCGGTCCACGCCGTAGCAGAATCCGAACTCGCGGGCGAGGCGGAACGTCAGGTCGCCGACCGCGAGCTGGTATCCCGACTCGCGAATGAGATCCACGACACGGCTGTGATAATCCGCCGTGAGCGCGCCTTCGATCGCGCCCTTGAGGCCGAATCCTTTGCGGAAATAGGTCTGTTCCACGGCCTCAATCTAACCGGACACCGCGCCCGCCGCGGATCGCATCGAGCACGCGCTGCACCTGCCAGCCATCGCGGAACATTGCCGGTTCGCCTTGCGGTGCGCCGCCCCGAATCACATGGACCATCTCGCGCAGCAGTCGGACGAACGAACGCGCCCACATGTTGTTGGGTTTGGTCTTCTCCCAGAGGTCGTCCGGAGCGGAGATGTCCTCGCGTGGACCACCCGCCTTTCCAAGTTCGAGCTTGGTCTCGCCGCTGAGCAGCAGCGTTCCCTCACTCCCCGTGACCTGGCCAAGATGGCCCGGGCCGTGGTGTGCCGCGGTACTCAGCGTGATTGTGGCGACGGCCCCGCTCGCCGTCTGGAGCACGCAGCTCGCGAAGTCGTCCGCAGTAGCCGGGCGCATCGCACCGGTGTCATCCCTGCGCTCCTTGACGAACGTCTCGACCAAGCCGGCGACGTAAGTGATCTCGGCGCCGCTCCAGAACCGGAACAGATCGATGAGATGGGATCCCACGGCACCCAGGATGCCACCGCCGCGAGCCGCGTCGAACCACCAACTCCAGGGCGCGTCGGAAGTCTGCGGCCGGCCATCGCCGCGCAGGTACGGTTTGAGCGACAACTCCACGTGCCGGAGCTCGCCGATCGCGTTCGACCGGATCAGCTCGCGCGCCCGCCGGCGATTCGGCTCATAGCGCAATTCGTGGTCAATCCAGGCTAGCCTGTCGGGATGCTGTTCGGATGCTGTCACCATTTGGGCGGCTTCAAAGGCATCGATCGCCATCGGTTTTTCGCACAGGACGTGCTTCCCCGCTTCCAGTGCGGCGATCGCGTACCGCGCGTGTGTATCCGGGGTCGACGAAACGACGACGAGATCCACGTCCGGCGACCGGGCCAGCTCCGTGCCATCCGTGAAAACGTGCGGCAGTCCGAATTCGCACGCGACCGCCTCCGCATTGGACCGGTGGCCGCTGGCGACGGCGGTCGCCTTGGTCCCCGGTACGAGCGCGAGACCCGGCAGTTGCACCCGGCGCGCGAATCCCGATCCAATGAACCCGACGCGGACGTCCCCTGAGGTCGTCACGGCTCGAAGCGACACGGCACCGTGTCGGTACGCGCTCCCAGTGCGACGTCGTGATACTGGATATGCGTCGGTGCCCGGATGCCGCTCTCCGTTCCCGACCCGTCGGCACGGCCGCTGATTTTGTTGCCCTCGTGACGGACCTGAACGCTGCCGGTGTCGAAGAAGAATCCACGCGGCGTGTCGCGGAGCAGATAACGCACCGCGACGACGGCGGCGGGCGCGCTCGTGTCACCCGGCGACACGGCCCGATAGGAACCGGGCACGAGGCTGTCGCGAAAATGCAGACGCAGGAGAACGCCGTTCCCTTCCGGACTCACGCCTTCGAGCAGGATCGTTCGTCCCTCGCTACAGCGGTGTGACGTGGCCGAAAGCGAAAAACGTACGGTGTCTCTGGGAGGAAACACGACGGTGACGTCGAGGCTCGGGGGCTGGTCACGTCCCTGGCACGCCGCGCACAGGACCAGCAGGGCAGGGAGCGCTCTCAGCGCGGAGATGGTGCGACTCCGAGAGACGTGCGTGCGGCGCCGGGACTCAGCGTGTGCGGCGCGAGCGACGCGATCAATCCCGCCGGCAGCGCCGTGGGCTTCAATCTCTTTCGATCGACGCAAACCAACACCATCCATCCCGCGGCAGCGAGCGCCGAGACATCGGGCCGCAGGACGTCGAAGTGCAGCGTCAGAGACTTGGTGCCGACCTTGCCCACATAGGCGGCGATGCGTAAGCGGTCATCGAGTCGCGCCGGCCAGTAGAACTCGCTGTGGACGGCTTTGCGCGGGAGAAAGATGTCGTACTCGTCGAACATTCTGGCGTACGCGAGACCGCAATGCCGAAACATTTCTGTCTCGGCGATCTCGAACAGGCGCACGTAGGAGCCGTAGAAAATGATGCCCGCGAAGTCTACGTCGGACCAGCGGACGTATTCCTCAATGATGAACGGCTGCGGCGAGCGGTCGCGGGGGCCCATCCCCCGGAGAAGCTAGGAGCCTAGGGAGAGGCGCGAAAGCCGTCCATACCGTAGGACTTGAGGCGCCTCCACAGCGTCGTGCGGCTGATACCGAGCCGGCGCGCGGTTTCGGCAAGTTTGCCGCTCGTGTCCTGCAGTGTGTCGGCAATGGCCTGGCGCTCGCGTTCTGCGAGCGTGAGTGCGCCGGTCGGGGGGAGAATCGCTGCTTCCCCGAGACTCTGCGTGCCGTTTTTCAGGGGAGAAAAACGTGCGCCGAGATTCTGCAGTCGATTGCGCACATCGCCGTTCTGGCCGTCGATCACCCGTCGCGCCGAGGCGTTCGCATACAGCAAACGGCCCTGTTGATCGAAGATCACGACGCCATCATTGACCGAATCGATGACGGCGCGCACGAGCGGGGAAAAAGTGGCGGGCGTAGTACCCGCTGGGCTTACAGGCTTGTCGATCATTGGTTGGTTATCCTCATACAAAACTGGCAGCTCCAAGGTTTCATGCGAACGGCGTGGGCTGTTAGATTCGTGTCAAGATGAGACTCGGTCATAGGGCAAAAGGTTGCTGGTTTGTTTCGGCTTGCGCCTCTGTTACTGACTCACTCTATTGACCGTGGGGACAACAACGTGCCCAAGGACGCGTCCGGCACCCGATCCAACATCCTCACAGCCGCCGTGCAGACGCTGCAGCGCGGAGGCGTCGAAGGCTTTACCCTCGACGCTGTCGCCCGTCGCGCAGGAGTCGTCAAAGGCCTGGTCCTCTATCACTACGCATCACGGGGCCGATTGCTGCGGGCCGCCGCTTCCCAAATCGCCGCGTCCCGGCGCGCCGCCATCGACCGCGCCCTTGCCAGCGCTCCCGGAGCGGGCGCGCTGGACGCCTGCTGGGACGAGCTGCGCCGTCAGGCCGAGGACGGGACGGCGCGCGCTTGGCTCAGCCTGTGCGCTGCCGGCCTAATTGACCAATCGGCCAGGAACGCGCGGTTTGAAGACGCTGCCCGCGACGCGGTGATCGACGGATCGGCGATTGCGCTTGCCACTGGCGTACCTCTCGCCGATGCTAAAGACGCGTACGACGCGCTTTGGTTAACGCTGCTCGAGGTGACCGAGAAGTCCTAGCGTCGCCGAGGCCGGCGGCCACCCCGCATCACGCGCCCGCGCTGCGCGCTTCCCAAACTCCGCAATCCCTGCCGCAGCTCGTCAAGCGAGCTGGCGCGCACCGCCTCGTGCTTGCCGCGGCTCACGGTGAAGCGGACCGGCCTGTCGAAGCTTGGGAGATCCCCGGGATGGAGGCGGCGCGCCTGCCCTTCCTTGAGTCGAAGCCGGACGACCCCGACCCCCTGGTCGACGTCGTAGTCGACCGGTACGCGGTCCCCGTACAGAAAAACCGATGAGGGCAGGGCATCGAGCCGCTGTCGTTCGGATTCAGGAATGGCCGCCTCGGGATCGAGCAGAATTCGCGTCCCGATGAACTCGTCCCAGGACCGCACACCCGCAAGCTGTGCCGCCAGTTGCGCGGCGACGTGCTCGCGCTGCGCCTGGCTCAGCCTCCCGCCCGAGCGACGCCAGTAATGTCCGAAGCGCTCGAGCGCGCGCCGCACTTTCCCCTGGTCCGGATGGGGCGTTTCGCCCGCCAGCAACGCGTCCAGTAATGCCCGCCGGGCCGAGTCAGCGAGCTCCTCAGAAAATGGACTGGGGAGTGGCTCCACTTCGCGATCGAGCGTGAATCCGAAATACTCGACGGTCCGCACGATCATCAGGCCTTCCCGACGGCGCTGCCGCTCGAACACCACGTCGGGCCGGCCTCTGCGCGCGTACCGTCGAATGGCCCCCTCGGGGACCTGCGTCCCTTCGATACTGGCACGCGGTACGCCGAAGCGGTCGGCGAAATAGCGCAGTGAGCCGGCAATCGCGCCCCAGCTGCCACAGACCGAGGTGCGACTCACGCGTGCTTCTCGGCCGTCTGCCGTCTGCTCATCGATCACGAGATCGAAGGGCATGATCTTGGCCAAAAGGTCAGCAAAAAGCTCCAGTGTTTTGCGATCGCCATACGGCAGCTTGGCGGGCAACTGGAGCTCCAGCTGCCGGTACACCGAGGCAGTACCCAAGGCAATGTCTTCGATCGCCTTGACGAGCACGCCCCGCTCCTCGGCCCAGCGCGCGATATCATCTTCGCGGAATAAGTGACGCGGCAGCCCATAGACTTCGCCGAGATAGCCGTGCTTGTTGACGGCTTCTGCATAGACGTTGTAGGCCGTGATGTGATCGGAACCCGACACGGTCAGGCCACTGAGCTGTCGCTCCTCGCGGGTCATGCGATGCAGCGACTCGATGTTGGATGCGACCGCGACGAGTGGAACGAGCGGCGGTTCCGCATGATAGAGCAACTCACCCCATGGCCGCTCCACCGGCATCGCCTCAACGTCCCGACCGTAACTCGTTAGCCTGCCGTGCTCTATGAGCCCTCGTTCCGTCAGGAGCGCCACGCTGTCGCGATAGGCCCGGCGGTCGAGGGGGACGGGCAAATCGAGCTCGGTGGCATCGACGCCGATCGCGGCGCAGGTGATCGCTACGCGTTCCGCATCGCCTGCAAGTTGGAATTCGGGCGCAGTGGGGCGGAGATCCTCAAACGCCATGTCGCGATCGGTCAGGATGTAGACCTCCCCCTGCTGAACTCGTCCATGCACTCGGCCCGCCATCTGCAGAATCTCGTTCGCCCCGAGGTATGCTCGTGTCAGCACGTTCTTGCCGCGTTCTACAACGTTCGTGTAGCGCGCATCGTAGATCACCACGGTGTCGAGCCCGCGGATGTTGAGCGCGGACTGTCCCGCGGCGGTCATCGCGAGCAGAAACGGACGTTTGACCAAACCGTCAAGAAAAGGTCGAATGACACGGATCGGCTCTCCACCGTGATAGAAGGCCGTAGCGAGGTTGGGCCAACGGTCGCCAAGCTCTTTGGCGATTTGCTCGACTTCGGCGCGCGTCGGCACGAAGACGGCTACACCGCGGCGCTCCCGCATGACCCGCTTGACGAAACGATCGTTCAAGAACTCGAGTGGCTGCTCGGCCAGGACATTGACCTGCGCAGCCTTGGCGGGATCGAACGCCCGAGTTTCGAGGATTTGAGCAGACGCCAGATACTTCGAGTAGAAGCTCGGGTCCACGGTCGCTGACAGCCAGATGAAGCGGCACCGCGCGCGCTTCCCGAGGGCCAGGCACAGCTCCATTTCGGCGGAGGTCTGGTGAATCTCGTCGACGACGAGTGTGTCGTGCGCGCTGATGAGGCCATCTTGGAACCACCGGCGGGCGATTCCGGTCGTGATGATGACGACGTTCCAGGTGGGCGTTTCCGGCGTCGCCTCGCGCTCCCGATTGACGACGCCGACCTTCAGGGGTGCCTTGAGGATCGTCTCCGCCATGCTGCGGATCGCGAGCGTTTTACCCGTGCCCGTCCCAGCCACGATGCCGAAGCCCTGACCCGATCCGGCTAGCCGGCGAATGTCGTCGCCGTGCTCGCGCTCGAGCAAGGTCTCGAGGTTCAGGCCAAGGGCTAGCTCGATCGTCTCGCAGGCGGCCCGTGTCGGGGCGATGACGATGACCCTCCCGGTGGGTGGCTCGGCTGCGAGGAATGCCTTGGGATCGGGGGGAAGGAAATGATCGCGGGATATGCGCACTGCTGGAATATAGATGAGTCGAATGCGCGACTAGAAGCCGCGGCTCGGCACAGGTGCAACACGGCCGCGTTGGTTATGACCTGTGCCGAGCCGCGAGTGCACT
>Ga0307312_10001170_pt1 | contig 13228 bp, 11 predicted proteins | sample ER_DNA_202_FD_194489 | JGI IMG/M metagenome (GOLD analysis project Ga0307312, IMG submission 194489) | Bulk soil microbial communities from the East River watershed near Crested Butte, Colorado, United States - ER_DNA_202 | ecosystem: Environmental > Terrestrial > Soil > Floodplain | place...
TATACCCGCCTTTTCCCGGTACCAGGAAGATTGCGGAGCCCTGGTGCGCCGTGAGCCGTTGTCCGTCGACGAGGAACTCGTTCCGCCTCGCTTCGCCGCCGAAGATCGCGTGGTTGTCGATGACGACACAGCGGCCGGCTTTGTATTTCTGGAAGAAGACTGCGGCGGCGAGACCGCTGATGCCGCCGCCGACGGCGACGAGGTCGTACAGCTCGCCGGTGTCGAGGGCGTCGGCGATCTGCGTTTCGAACGCCCCCCCGTCCCGCAGCGCGTGTCCGGCGCTCAGTACATCCCAGGTATTGCCGTTCGCGTGTCGGTAGTCGCCGACGCCGCCGTAGCCGTCGAAGGCCTCGGCCGGAGAGATCGTGGGCGCTTGACCAGGGAGAAGCACTCCGGCGCCGGCGAGGAGGGCGCCGTTGAGGAAGTCACGGCGCGTGATCGGCTGCTCCATACGCTGCCATCGTACGCAGCGGCTAGAACATGTCAACCCAGCCTAAGAAGACGCCCTAGTGATGCGTCACGGCAACAACGGTGACGATCGTCGCGAGGGTGGTGACGACAATTCCGGCGATGCGCCACTTGGATTCGGGATCACGTTGGCCGGGCACCTGCAGGCGATCGCCGGCCTGGATACCGAGCTCGTCGAGCGTGGCCCCGCGTGCGATCGCCGCCTGGAGTCGGTCGCCATCCCACAGCGACACGGAGCCGCGTAGGACACGCATTTTATCGACGCGCGCTTCCTGCGTCGCCCCACCGGCGAGCATCAGCGCGTCGGGCAGCACGAGATCGATGGGGACCGCGTAGAATCCCGGCCGGGTGACCTGCCCGAGGACCGAGACGCGGATCAGCGCACGTGCTTCCACCACCGGATCCTTGATGAAGCGTCCCAACTCGCGGGTAAGGTGCGACTCGAGGTCGCGGCGGGGCACACCGGCGAGCGAAATCTCCCCGATGTCGGGCAGCCGCAGCGCGGGTCCGGCGACAACAGTGAACGTATCCGAAAGCGCCGAGTCGCCCTCGACGTGCAACAGAATACGGTCGCCCGCCTGGAAAGCGGCGCCACGATTCTGCGCGCCTGCCGACCGCCCACCAGCCACGGCGAGCACCATCATCGTCAATATCGAGAGAAAACGAGTCATCCGCGTTACACGACCTGCGGAACGGTTGCGGGCCGACCATTGCCCTCTTCGACGCCCTCGTAGCCCGGCAAATAGTATGAGTAGTACGCGTAATACCCGTACGCTGCGCCGCGCGGTACGTCGTTCAGCACCGCTCCGAGCAACCGCACGGGCAGCCGGTTCAACACCTCGAGTTTCGCTCCCATCACGCCGCGGTGACTATGTCCCGTACGCAACACGACGAGTAGCGCACCCGTCACCGTTCCCAGTACGAACGGATCGACTCCGGCAGTGAGCGGCGGGCTATCCACGACAATCACGTCGAATTGCTCGCGCAATTGGCTGAACAGCTCGCTCACCACGGGCGATCCCAGAACCTCGGGCGCGCGTTGGGTGCGTGTGCCGCACCCCATCAGCGAGAGCCGTGGGTACGGCGTCTCCTGAATGACTTGCTCGTACTTCGCTTCGCCGAGCACGAAGTCCACCAGGCCGGGCTGGCGGTTGCCTTTGAGCCGGCGGTGCAATACGCCCCGGCGGATGTCGCCATCGACGAGCAGCGTCCGATGACCGCCGTCGGCAAACGCGAGCGCGAGATTGGCGGAGATGAAGGATTTTCCATCACCGGGCTCGGGACTCGTGACCGTCACGAGCACCGGTCCCGCGCCATGCTCGTGGGTGAGATTGAGGCGCACGCCACGGAAGGCCTCGACGACTTCAGCCGGTTGCTTGGTCCGGAGATGCGGTATCGCGCCAATGATCGGCAGGCCCATATCGCGCGACACTTGCTCGGGATACCGCACCCTTGGATCCGTCCGGTCGAGCACGACGGCCCCAACCAGGCCCAGGGCGAGGCCAAACACCAGGCCCAAGATCAGCAGGCGCGGCGCGGTGTTTTTGATAGGCCGCTGCGGCACGATCGCCGGATCGAGAATCCGGACATCCGGCACCGTGGCTTCCGCGGCGAGTCGTGATTGGTCGTAGCGCTGCTGCAGCGCCGTATACGTCTGTTCCTTGAGCTGAGAGTTGCGGCGCAGACGGATCTCTTCGATCGTCCGGCCCGGAATCCCACGGAGATCCGCGGACGCCGCATCCACTTGTCTGCCGAGTTCCGACTCCCGCACGGCCAGCTGTGCTGCCAGCGCGCGCGCGAGCGTGGGGATCGTTCGCTGCTGGAGCTCCGTAATTTCCCGCACGAGACGCTGCAGCGGCTGATATTCGTCGGAGTAGTGGTAGCGATAGACGCGCAGCTGCGCCTGCTTGTCGCTCAGTTCTTTGAGGGCATTCGACAGCTCGGGCGCATGCTGCACGGACCCGATCGCCGACAACGCATCGGCCTGCAGCGCACCGCCCGTTGCGTCCTGCGTCAGGAAGCGCTCGATGGCCTCACGGTCTCGGCGCAACTGATCGCGCCCCGCCTGAACGTCGAAGAACCCCGCGCGGATCGGATCGCCGGTGGGTTCACCGGCCGTCCCCTCGGCCGTGGGTTGTTCCGACGGGAGAGTGATCGTGCGCGTGCGGAATCGTTGCAGCGCGCCCTCGGCGTCATCCAGGGTCCGCTGCGCCGTCGTCAACTGATTCTCGAGAATCTTGGTCAGCTCAGTGAGTTTTTCGCGCTTCAGTTGCGCCGCGACCTCGACGTATCGCTGCGTCACCGCATTCAGGATGTTGGAAATCATGACGGGGTTGGTGCCGCGCAATTCTACCGCCAGAAAGTTGCCGTTGAAATCCATCCGGACGTCGAGCTGCTCGCTCAGTCCTAAGGCGGCGTCACGCGGCGTCACCAGCGAGAACTCGACCGTATGACCAGCAGCCAATGCTCCCGGTGCGGGAAGCCAGCGGAATCCCACCCGCCGCCCTATCGAATCGCCGACGCTTCCCCGCTCCAGCTCGACCCCGTCGGCAGACGCGAGGGTATAGCCTCGACCGTCCTCGCCGACACTCAACCGGTATACTCCCGGGCGGAACACATCCTCCACGTCGAAACCTTTGAGGCTCGGACGGTCGGCGGGGCGTTTCACCCCGAGGTACAGGCGCAAATCTCGGACGACTTGGTCCAACACGATGTACGACCGCATCAACTCCACCCAGTCGTCGGCGTCGAGCAAGGCACCCTGACGGATGGGGCCCCGCGTGTCGGAGACACCTTCGCCGTTGCGACCCGGCACATCGACCCACACGTTCGCCTGCGCCCTGTAGACCGGATGCATCACACGTGTCGCCGCGAACGCCGCACCGACTCCCAGTAGCACCATCAATAGCACAACCCACTTGTAACGCAGCACCGCACTGCGGAGGCGGCGCCAGTCGGGCCCCGATTCCGCATCGTGCACGGGCGGGACCTGCGAACCGTTGGAGCCCGGAAGGTTGGCCCGGCGCTCGTGTGCCGGCGAGGATTCAGTGCGGATGGCGGGGAGCGGCCTGGGATTCATCGGATGCAAGAACAAGCAAGAGCTGTACCGCTCACGTTGTCAGCGTTGGGTGCTCAGGAGCGTCGCGCGCTCCCTACAAAGCGGTGGTCCCGCCATGTGGCGTCGACGCCGCACCAGCCTCGTAAGTGGCACGGGCTTTGCCACTTACGACGGCATGACACCTCCGGTAATGGGCTGCGATCGTTGTCGACGCGTCCTGAACTTCATGATTGCGCTTGTGGGCTTGGTGATCGCCCTGCCCCTCATGCTCATTATTGCGGTACTCGTGAAGCTCACGTCTCGTGGCCCTGTGCTGTTTACGCAACAACGGGTGGGCCTGGATCGCCGTGAGCTTGGCCGCGAGGACGGAAACTCCCGTCGACATCTCAATTCCGGCGGTCTCCACTTCACTATGTACAAATTCCGCACAATGCGCGCGACTGGCGATGTGGCGCCGGCGGTGTGGGCATTGCGCGACGATCCGCGCGTGACCACGGTAGGAAAAGTGTTGCGCAAGCTGCGGCTCGATGAGCTGCCGCAGCTCTGGAACGTCCTCATGGGCGACATGAACGTCGTCGGGCCCCGTCCCGAGCAGCCGGCGATCTTCGCGGTGCTGCGCGAGCAAATCAAGGAATACTCCTGGCGCCAGCGCGTCCTGCCCGGGATCACCGGGTGGGCGCAAATCAATAGAGCCTACGACAGTTGCGTGGATGATGTGCGCGAGAAGCTCAGCTACGATCTCGAGTACCTGCGCCGTCGCTCCGCCTTCGAGGACTTGAAGATCATGGTGCTTACGCCGGCCGTGATGTTGGGCCGGCGCTACGGCTGGTAGACCACCACCTCACCACTCGCCCTCCAAGCGGCTCAGGAAGGCATTCCCGGCCAGGATAGCCTGGAGGATTGCTGGGTTCTGGCTGTGGGCCAATGTCCACAGACCGGCCTCCCGGAAGTAGCAATGGTGCGCAGACATCTCGCTCACCATGCCAGGCTCAAGCCGGCCTGATAACATCGTTGCGCCTCCACTCCTGGCATCGGCGAGCAGTGCCTGAAAAACGCCATCCGCCGCGCCTTTTCGCGCCACCATGTGGATCACTTCCGCCACACCTCCCGGCTCGAGGAAATACAGGAACCACCCGACCGGTTCATTGCGGTTATCGAGCACCATGCGCCGGCGTAATGAGCGATGCGGTTCGTTCTGCTGCGCGAGGTTCAACAGCCACTCTAGCCAGTCCCGGTCGTATTCAGGACGCAACGCGCGTCCGGCGAGGAGGTCCGGCAAGCGGGTCGCAAGCACGTCCAGCGGAAGGTCCTGTACCGAATACTCGGCGCTCGGGGACCGGGAGCGCGCGTTCCCCATCCAGCGACCGAGGAGAGCGTCGGCGGCCGCACTGAGTGGCCGCAAAGCCTGCGTAATGACGGCGGGCATGCCTCGCGCGCGCAGCCAGGAGAGCGAGTGGTGGGCGGGCTTCACGAGCCGTTGCCATTGCATGCTGTAGAGCAGCGCCGTAGTGCCTCCGAGACCTTCCCATATCCGCCGACCGGCGGCATTGCTGATATCGGACAGCAGGAGGTCCTGCGGGCCGGCAAATACGCGCCCGAGAAGTTTGACGGCCACAAGGGGTCCAGCGGTTGGTGAGGCCATGAGCTTCGTTGCCACCGCCACCCGCAACTGCTGGCCGCGCCAGACCCACCGCCGTGGCTGCACGCCGGCAAAACCGATGACGGACCCGCTGCCGTCCAGATGCACGTAGGACGGAAGATCGGCGTCGTACCATGGATTATCGAAGAACGCCCGCTCGAAGTAGCTGGAGAGGGCGGCGGGAGCCTGATTGCCGTTATGCAGGAACGCGTGGCGAAACAGCGCCAGGACGCCCGGGATGTCCTCTCGCTGGAAGGGCCGAATCAAGTCCACGCGCTCTGCATCGACTCCCCGCGAAGCGCACGAATGTCATGCTTCCCGTTCGGAAGGCGAGGCAATGATTCGCGTACTTCGAATCGCGACGGCTGCATGTGTCGCGGCAGCTCCACGCCGGCGTACAGCCGCAGCCGGTCGAGTGATCCGCCGCCAGCGAGCACTACAAAGGCGATGATGCGCTCGCCGCGGACCTCGTCGGGCTCGGACGTGATGATGCACTCCGCTGTCTCGCCCGAGGCGTACAATACCGTGGCGATCTCATCGGGGCTGACGCGATAGCCCAACGTCTTGATCATGCGCTGACTACGACCGACGAAGTACAACCAGCCGTCGGCGTCCCGGCGCACGAGATCTCCCGAAAACACCACCCGTTCCGCGTCGGGCGCTCCCGTCGGCCGCAACGGGTGCGGCCGAAAGACCCGCGCCGTCTCGCCCGGGTCGTTCCAGTACCCCAGAGCAACCGTGGGCCCGCGGTGGACCAGTTCGCCCACCTCCCCCGCACCACAGGGCGTGAGGTCCTCTCGCAGCACCAGGACTTCGGCCCCCGGGATCGCCCGCCCGATCGAATCCGGCCGCTGGTCGACTTCTTCCGGCGGCAGGAACGTACTTCGGAGCACCTCAGTCAAACCGTACATCAAGTAGAGACGAGCCTGTGGTTGCGCCCGCCGGAGCGCCCGAACCGCCGGTACGGGAAGGTTGCCACCGGCGTTGGTGACGACGCGCAGGCTCTGGAGTGGCTCATCGCGAAATGACGAGACACTCAGGAGCTGCTGCCACAGCGGCGGCACTGCGGCCAGTACCGTCACGTGCTGCGCGCGCAGGTCCGACACGAGCTGCGACGCCAGCGGGGATCGCGCCAGGACCAGTACCGCTCCACTGCCGACGGCGCATAACACCTGACTCATGCCATAGACGAAGCTGAATGGCAGGATGCTCGCGATCCGATCCGTCGCGGCAATGCCGAGGTATCCGATCACCGTTTCTGCGGCGGCGAGGAGATTGCCATGCGTGACCGTGACCCCTTTCGGGAGGCCGGTCGATCCCGACGTAAAGACGATTTGCGCGGGATCCTTGCTGGTCCGCGGCACGGGCGTGAAGCTGGCCGGGCTCGATATGGATCGAGTGAACACGATTCGGCTATGGGTCTCGAGTCGACGCGGTTGTCGAGATAACAGGGCTTCGGACGTCACCAAGACGGTGGCGCCCGACGCCTCCAGGATATGCTCGACCTGGCGCGGTCGCAGCGATTCGTTGATGACGACCGCGATCCCGCCCGCCGCCACCACACCGAAGAACGCGGCAACAGCGTCCGCGCCGCTGTCGAGGAAAATTCCGACCCGGTCGTAGGCGTTCAATCCCGACGCCGTCAGAGCTGCCGCGATCCCAGCGGCGCGACCCTGCAGCTCCGAATAACTCATGACGTCCGCCGGCTCGAGGACGGCAGGGTGCGGCCCGCGTACGCTCGCCGTCTTCCAGAGCAGATTTGCGACGTTAGGGATGTCGGTTTTCACGCTCATTCCGTATCGCATCACCTGTACCAGACCACACCCGAGCCTCCTCTCAGTGAGGGGTGTTGCGTCGACGCATCAGCTAAGCCCGCCAGCGGCAGGCCCGGTGCACCAGTCCTACGGCGCCATCCTTGCATAGAAACCGCGCGCGAGCGCGCGAGCGCGCGAGCCGCCCCCCAACACACGAGGACGACGTGAGTTTGGCCACCGATCTACACCTCAACCCAGCCGAGGAAACGGAGAAAATCGCTGTCGCGCTGCGCCAGCAGCTCGGCGAGGTCCTGAACAGGCGCGGGTTGGTCGTGGGTATGAGCGGCGGCATCGATAGCTCGGTCTGCGCAGCCTTGGCCGTGCGGGCGCTGGGGCCCCAGCACGTGTTCGGTCTTCTGATGCCCGAACAGGACTCCGATCGTGACAGTCTCGGACTCGCCAGTCGCTGGGCGGACCGGCTAGGGATTCGCTACGCCATCGAGGACATCACGCAGATCCTCGCGGCCTTCGGCTGTTACCAGCGGCGCAACGCGGCGATCCGCCGCGTCGTTCCGGAGTTTCAAGACGACTGGCGCTTCAAGGTCGTGTTGCCGGTGGGCCGGCTCGACTCCGATCGATTGAACGTATCGTACCTGGCCCTCGAGATCCCGACTCCGGACGGCAAGGCCGAAGTGCGCCAAGTCCGGCTGCCGCCCGCGGAATACCGAGAGATCGTCGCGGCAACAAACTTCAAGCAGCGGGTTCGCGCGATGCTCGAGTACTACCATGCCGATCGGCTGCACTATGCGGTCGTCGGCACGCCGAACCGGCTGGAGTACGATCAGGGGTTCTTCGTAAAGGGCGGAGACGGGCTCGCCGACGTCAAGCCGATCGCCCACCTGTACAAATCCCAGGTATACGAGCTCGCCGAGTTTCTCGGCGTATCCACGGAGATCCGTTCGCGCACGCCGACGACCGATACCTACTCGTTGCCGCAGACGCAGGAGGAATTCTACTTCGCGCTGCCCACCGCCACACTGGACCTGGTGCTGTACGCGCACAACCTCGGCTGCAGTCCTGTAGCGGTGGCGACGGAGCTCGGACGAACGTCCGAAGAGGCCGCGCGCGCCCTGCGCGACATTGAGCAGAAACGGGCGGCGACGCGCTACCTACATCTGCCGCCGCTGCTCGTCGAGCCGGTGCCTGAGATCGCGCACCACCTGCAAGGGGAGCCGATCTGATGTGCGGACTCGCTGGAGTCGCGCGCCGCGAGTCGCGAGGCGTGTCAGTCGAGATGCTCGGCCGCATGGCGGCGGCGCTGCGGCACCGCGGCCCCGACGGCTGGGGGCGGTACGCCGATCCGCAGGTGGGACTCGCGCATGTCCGTCTCAGCATTATCGACGTCGCGGGCGGCGCTCAGCCGATGGGCAACGAAGACGGATCTGTGCTGATCGTCTACAACGGCGAGGTCTACAACTATTTGGAGCTGCGCGCCGAGCTGGTTGCGGCCGGCCATCGCTTCCGCACCCGCTGCGATACCGAAGTGCTGGTCCACGCGTACGAGCAATGGGGTACGGACATGCTCGGACGGCTGAACGGGCAGTTCGCGTTCGCCATCTACGACCGCCATGCGGCGACGGTGTTCCTCGCGCGCGACCGATTTGGCGTGCGGCCGCTCTTTTACAGCATCGCCGGCGGTGACCTGTTCTTCGCCTCCGAAGCCAAGGCACTGTTCGCCAGCGATGAAGTCGACGCCACGCTCGATCCCATCGGACTCGATCAGGTGTTCACGTTCTGGGCCGCTCGACCGCCGCGAACCGTTTTCCGCGACGTCGCGTCCCTCGAGCCCGGATGCTTCGCGGTCTGGCAGAACGGGAAGTTGCGGCACGGCCGGTACTACGAGCTCGATTATCCGGAAGCGCGCGACGAATCGCCTGACGCGCTGGCGATGCTCGATGGGCTACTCGACACGAGCCTCACACTGCGCCTGCGCTCCGACGTTCCCGTCGGCGGATACTTGAGCGGCGGCCTCGATTCCTCGATCACCTGCGCGCTGGCGGCCCGAGGATCGCCATTCTCCCTGCGGACCTTCTCCGTCACGTTCGACGATCCGCAACTTGATGAGCGGGAGTTCCAGCAGTTGGTCGCCCGCCAACTCCAGAGCTGTCATCACGTCCAGGCGATCGGTAGCCACGAAGTGGCCTCGGTCTTCCCCGAGGTCGTCCGCCATGCCGAAACGCCGCTGGTGCGGACCGCGCCGGCCCCCATGTATCTGCTCGCGCGGCTTGCGCGCGAGCACGGCATCAAGGTGGTGCTCACGGGTGAAGGGTCGGACGAGCTGTTCCTGGGATACGATCTCTTCAAGGAAACGGCACTGCGGTTGTTTTGCTTGCGCCAGCCGCAGTCGCGCGTCCGGCCCCGCTTGTTCGATCGCCTGTATCCCTATCTCGATCCGCAGGGCCGGCGCGGCGATTTCTGGCGACGCTCGTTTCTCGAGGCCGGGGCACCGGATGACCCGCTGTTCTCGCATCTGCCGCGGTTCTTGCTGACTTCACGGATCAAGGACTTCTACTCGGGTGACCTGCGCAACGCGGTCGCCGGTAACGAACCGCTCGAAGATCTGCGGGGGACCCTGCCGGCGCGCTTCGCCTCGTGGTCACCGCTCAACCGGGCGGCGTATCTCGAGATGGTGACGTTACTGTCCCCGTATCTCTTGAGCGCACAGGGGGACCGCATGTCGTTGGCGCACGGCGTGGAGGCACGCTACCCGTTCCTCGACCACCGCGTCTATGAATTCGCGGCCCGCCTGCCGACCCGGAGCAAGCTCCGGGGCCTACAGGAAAAAGCGATTCTGCGGCGCTGGGCGCAGGACGTCGTTCCGCCGGCCGTGCAGCAGCGCCCGAAGCAGCCGTACCGCGCCCCTGACATTCCGGCCTTCTTCGGTCCCACGCCCGTCGATTTCGTGCAGGAAATGCTGGACGAACGGAATCTCGCGCAGACAGGACTGTTTGAACCCGCGGCTGTCGCGGGCCTCGTGCGGCGCTGCCGCGCTGGTGCCGCGACAGGCTTTCGGGAGAGTCAGGCGCTGGTCGCCATTCTCTCGACGGAGCTGTGGCACCGCCAATTCATCGGCGAGGCGGCGCGCCGCGCCGCTCGGCCGGTGCCGCTCGCACATGATGTCGCAGCGGTGACGTGATCGTGAACTCAACGGAGACACAGCCGCGTATGGACCATGCAGCTATTCTGACGCGCACGCGCGCGTACGTGAACGAAACATTCTTGTATATGCGCCCGGACTTCACGCTCGGGGATCAAGACCGGCTCTTGCAGCGAGGGGTTATCGATTCGATGGGGGTGATGGAATTGCTTGTCTTCCTGCGGAGCGAGTTCGGCGTCGTGGTGGCTGATGAAGACATCACGGAGAGCAACCTCGGAACGCTCGCCGACATCGCCCGCTACGTCTCGACTCACCAAAGCAACGGCAACGGCTCGCGCTAGCTCGATGACACCATGTCGCGGCGCGTCGGCTCCCAGACAGGCGCGGCGCGCCCGGTGACCAATCGCAGCCAGGCGTGCAAAACGGCGACGTTTCCGACCACCACGTAAGCGGGAAGCGCCAGCACACGGGGCAACGATGCATGGGCGGACCGCAGCCAGCCCACCCCGGCGAGCGCCCCCACAATCCCACCGGCGGCGAGTACAACGCGGGCCCACACCGTGGTAAGCGCGAGAGTCCCTACGGCGGCGAGCGCGACGACCAACGCCCAGGGCAAGAGCCAGCGGCAGACCTTATGACTAAACAGCATCCACGAAAACGCGCCGTAGCGGAGCGGGTTCAGCAGTACGCGCTTGTACGCGAGTGTCGCCAGACCGCGCGTAATGGTCCGGACCTTCCGCCGGTACTCCTGGTGCAGTGAGCGGCCGCGCGGCACGTAACAGATGGCCTCAGGCACCGACACCGCTCGAAATCCTTGCTCGCGCGCCGTCAAGGCCGCTGCAAAGTCCCGACTCAGCTCATCCGGGATAGGACGCCTGTGAAGCTCGGCGCGGATTGCATAGAGGCAGCCCGAGGCACCCACAATGCCGTTAACCGCGGTCTCGAGATCGCGGATCCACATCTCGTAACCGACGTATGCGCCCTCTCCGCCATTCGCGCGATCCGCGACATTCGTAACGCTCACGTCGCGCGCCGATGCCACCCCGACCGAACGATCGTCGAATGCGGCGACCAGCGCCTTGATCGCGCCTCGATCGATACGCACCGACGCATCCGTGTTGATGATGATCTCCCCAGTCAGCAGCGGTCGCGCGGCATTCTCGGCCGCAGTCTTCCCTTGTCGCTTCGGCAGCCGTAACAGCTCAACCCCGCGGTTCGCGAACTGGGCGACGATGTCATCGGTCCCATCCGTGGACGCGTCCGACACGACGAGAATCTGTCGACGGTCACGGGGATACTCGACCGTGAGAACCCGCTCGAGCGTCGCGCCAATGACCGCCGCCTCATTGTAGACGGGCAGCACGATGCTGATTCGCGGAACGCTCGAGCCCGATCCTCGCGGTGTCGCCCGACGGGCGCGCAGGCTCAGCAGTTTGAGAACGGCGGGGTAGCCGATGTACGTATACAGGCAGAAGCCGACGGCGAGCGCGAGCACGAGCGCGGGCAAGAACATCAGGCTGCCGCCGGTGTCGAGGCACCTCGAGCGACGAGTCGGTAGATGCCGACGTAGCGATCGAGCCAGGGACCAAGGCCGAAGTCACGCTCCAGGCGGACGCGCGCCGCGCGCGCACGTCGCGCTGCCGCCGCGGGATGCGCGTACACATCGCGAATCCCATCGGCGAGCGCGATCGGCTTTCCCGACTCCACAAGCACCGCCTCCTCCCGCGACACAACGTCGGGAACGCCACCGACGCGGGTCGCGACGACGGGAACACCGGCGGCCATCGCCTCGAACAGCACGACCGGCGTGCCCTCGGTGCGGGAGCTCAGGACGTGCACGTCGAACGCCGTGAACACCCGGTCCGCCTCGGGGACCACACCGTGCCAGCGAATTCGATCCGCGACTCCCAGCGCGGCGGCACGCGCTTGCAGCGCGGTATAGTCGCTGCCCGTCCCGACCATGGAAACGGTAAGCGGCACATCGTTGAGGTGCGGCAGCGCGTCGAGCAGCACGTCCGGTCCTTTCTCGCCGCTGAGCCGGCCGACCCAGCCAATCACGAAGTCTTCGCGGGAAAGCCCCAGCGCGCGGCGCGCGGCCTCGCGGTCGAGCGGAGGCGCAGTACGCCGCCAGGCATTCGGCAGGGTGTGAACGCGCGAGGGCTGCACGCCGGCACGCGTCAGGCGCTCCGTCAGGGGCCGGGAGACGGCCACCACGGCGTCGAACCGCCGGAACGCCCGCCTCTGCAAGTACTCGTAGAACCGATTTCTCCACCCGCCGCCCGTGAAGCCATGCGCCGTCGTCACGACGGGAATCCCGATTTGCCGCGCCACGCCTGCGTCGATGACATCCGGGTGATAGCCATGCGTGTGCACGGCATCCGGCTTCACGCGGCGGCATAACGCCGCGATCGCGGCCCGCTCCCGCGCGTACGCTCGCGAGGGCATCACGATCTGATCGGTATGAACGCCCGCTTCCGCCAGAGGCGTTAGAAACGATTCAGCCGTCGTCGGATCGGAGACGACGCATGCGACGTGTACGTCATGGCCCAGCCCGCGCAGCCCCGTTCCCAGGATTTGCACCACGCGCTCGAGCCCGCCGAACTCGGCAGGGGCTACCACGTGCAGGATCACCATGGGCTACTGGAGACCATCTCGAGTGTCCAGGACTCGGCGCTGCGACGCTGCCGACTCGCGGCGGCGGCACGCTTGCGGGTCCCCTCCAGAATGACGACGGCAGCAGCGAGGCCCTCGTGGTGGGTGAGGCTCACATGCGCGACCCGAACTCCGGACGCGCGCGCGCGCAGGGCAAGCGCCCCCGTTAACCGGATCGTGGGCGCAGTGGCGGGGTCGGAGACGATTTCGATGTGCCGAAGCGCGCCCTGACGAATCCCCGCATTGAGCGCCTTGAGACAGGCTTCTTTGGCCGCGAAGCGCGCCGCGAGCGCGTCGATCCGGTCAACCCGGTCGGCGCAGCTCGCCAGCTCCAGGGGCGTAAAGATCTGCTCCTCAATGCTTTCCAGCGCGCGGGCCCAGCGTCCGCCGCGCGTTTCCACGATATCGAGTCCCATCCCGACGATCATCCGTCCGTCCTCAGCGTGCGGCCAGTGGTACACGTGGTTGCGTGACCCGTCGGACCGGGACCTCGGCGCTCG
>Ga0307312_10001171_pt1 | contig 13227 bp, 15 predicted proteins | sample ER_DNA_202_FD_194489 | JGI IMG/M metagenome (GOLD analysis project Ga0307312, IMG submission 194489) | Bulk soil microbial communities from the East River watershed near Crested Butte, Colorado, United States - ER_DNA_202 | ecosystem: Environmental > Terrestrial > Soil > Floodplain | place...
GTAGGGTGGCGGCGTGGGCTTCCGCGTGATCCGTCCGGACGAGCTCGAGTGGGTCGAGCGCGAGCCCGAGGGTGAGGGCGTCGCCCGCCACGTCGCCCGGCTCAGCGACGTGCTCGGGTTCGCGCACACGCGCGGGAGCATGTGGCGCTACCCGCCCGGCGCGAAGGGCAGGCGGCATCGGGACACGATCCAGGAGGAGACGTTCGTTGTGTTGTCCGGGACGCTGACGATGTACCTCGGCGATCCGCCGGAGCGCGTCGACATCCCGGCCGGCGGAGTCGTGCACGTCGAGTCGGGAACTGTGCAGCAGTCGGCGAACCACGGCGATGAAGAGGTCGTCATGTACGCGTACGGCGCCCCGCCAGAAACGGGTGGCGCCGAGTTCTTCGACTCCGCCGTGTAGTGGGCTTCCGCGTCATCCGTCCCGACGAGCTCGAGTGGATTACGCGCCCGCACGAACCCGGCGAGCCGGCGCGCCACGTCGCCGAGCTGAGCGACCTGGCCGGCTTCGCTCACACTCGCGCGAACATCTGGCGCTACGAGCCCGGCGCCAAGGGTCGGCGCCACAGGCACAAGACTCAGGAGGAGACGTTCGTGGTGCTCTCGGGGAAGCTCTCGATGTACGTCGGCGACCCGCCGGAGCGGCAAGACGTGCCCGCCGGTGGAGTCATCCACATTGAGGCGGGGACGCCGCTGCAGACCGTGAACCACGGCGATGAGGATCTCGTCCTGTATGCCTACGGCACGCCGCCCGAGAGCGAGCGTGCCGAGATTCTCGATTCGAAGTGAAGCGAGGGCGCCGCCCGTGGCGGCGGCGCCCTCGCTTACCGTCAGGCTCCTGTGACCGAGAACCAGACCCCCGGCGGATCGCCGGTTCCGGCCGTGACGAACACGATCGGCGCGATGCACGGCTTCGGCAGGTCGACGTTGCCCTTGAACGAGGCATCTCCGCTCGTGGTGGCCGGGAACGGCGCCGTGACACGGTTCACAACCACGGCCGCTCCGTCGGCGATCGACTGACAGCTGACGACTGCGCGGAACTCGGGCACCGGATTCGCCCCAGTCCCAGTGATGATCAGCCCGGTGACCTTTATCCGCAGGTCTCCGTTCTGGTCCAGCTTGCCGTTGGCCGTGTCGATGCTCCATGGTGCGCCGGCTCCGGCGACGCCCCGGATCGCGTTGGCTGCCCCTGTGTACGGAGCAACGGTTCCAACCATCGTCTTGAACTTGAGCACCGTCGAGCCAGGGCCATTGCCGGCTGACGCTTGCGCGATCAGCCCAACCGCCACAAGCGTAACGACAACGGCGGGAATCCAGAGCTTTCTCTTTCTCATCTCAGTCGTCCTTCCCATGATGTCGGGCCGCGTCTGCGGCTTTTGCCAGCCCCGTGAGGACTGCGAAGAACTCCGGTGATTGCCCGACGAAGAGCCCGTCGGCGGTCAGGGCGTTGACCGCGCCCATGGCGGCGCCTTGGGTCTCGGTAGGCCGGATGATCGAGACGATCGGGAACTTGCGATCGAGGAAGATCGTCGGCTCGGGCATGATCAGATTGGTCTGTGTCGCCTCACCGTCGGCGTTCAAGTCGGGGAAGACCAGACCGTTCGTCGGGTCGGTGAGCGGAGGCGCGTTGCCGGCCTTGTCGTGCCAGGTCTGGAAGTGCATGATCTCCGTGCCCCCGATGCTGAGCAGGATCCGCAGCACCTCGGAATGGGTGACCCGCTGGGCGAGTTCCGCGTAGAGGCTGGTGCCGCCCTGCTCGATGAAGGCGAAGTGGAAGCCGGCCGTGTTCGCGATCGCCTGCAAGTGGTCGGGCGGGCTCAGGTCGTCGTCGCTGCGGGGAATCGCCGGGAATTGGCCGGCGGCCAGGCCCGGGACGGCCTGTGGTAGGACGTCGCCGAAGTCGGGGTTCTGTGAGTCGCTTCGGTAGCGCGTCCAGTAGCTCGTGTCGACGGTCAGCTGCATCAGGTTCGTGAGACGTCCGATTTGCTGCGCGCCCGTCGCCTTGCTGCTGGGCAGCGTGCGGAACTTGTCGAGGTTGACCGTCTGCTTGCCGTGCGCCGCCAGGTAGGCGTTGATGAAGGCGGCGTGCGATATCTCGTCGTCGGTGTTGTCGTGGATGTACTGGTCCATGTCCTCGTCCAGCACCGCAACCGCCTCGGTGTAGTCCGGGTTGCCGCTTCCGCCGGGTACCTCACTGTCCTGGATGCCCGCGAGCTCGTTGTACTGCTGCCAGAGATCGGTCTCGAGGATCTCCGCCGCGGCGAGGAAGCGGAGAATCGCGGCGTCGCCCTTGGTCAGGCCGCCGCTCGCGAAGGCCGGTGACGGGTCGGCCAAGAGCCGCCCCGCGCCGAGGGTTCCTGCTCCGAGCGCGGCTCCCTTGACAAGGAAGGACCGGCGGCTCGTCAGATGCTGCGACTGCTCGTTTGTTTCCACAATCTCCTCCTTCCGTCGCGTCGCCCGCGAGTATCGGCGTCAAAGGCCTCTCCGCCATCCCCGCAAACGGCCACTCGCGACCCCGGTTAACGTTGAATCGCGATACCAGCTAGCGGGTATGTCCGGCTGAACGGGCCGGTCGCCGCCGTGCGTGCCGTAGGCTCGGCTCGTGTCATCGCTCGCGGATCTCAGGATCCGCCACCGCGGTCCGGTGAGGTCTGACGCGGCTCCCGAACCGCGTTAGCGTTCGCTCGTGAGCGCGCAGCCTGTCGAGCGGGAGCAGCGAGTCTCTCCGCTCGAGCTCTTTTTCGACCTCGTCTTCGTGTTTGCGTTCACGCAGGTCACGACGGTGCTGTCCAGCAATCCGACCTGGAGCGGCCTCGAGCACGCTCTCCTGCTCCTGACCGCGCTCTGGTGGGCATGGGCGGCGTACGCGTGGCTGACCAACACGGTCGATCCCGGTGAAGGTCTCGTCTGGGGGACGATGCTTGTAGCGAGTGGGGCCATGTTCGTAGGCGCGCTGGCCGTGCCCGAGGCGTTCGGCGGTCACGGTGTCGTGTTCGGCGTCGCCTTCCTGATCGTGGCGTTGATGCAGTTGGCGCTCTACGCACTGGCCGCGCGTGGCGATTCCGATCTCTTGACGGCGATCCTCCGGATCGCGCCGTCGTCCATCGCAGGCGCTGCGCTGATCGCCGCTGCGGGCTTCGTGCATGGCGGGCTCAAGCCCCTGCTCTGGTTGATCGCCCTCGCGGTCGGGTTCTTCGCGCCGCTCGTGGCCAGGCCCAGCGGTTGGCGTCTCCATCCGGCGCATTTCGTCGAGCGGCACGGGTTGATCGTGATCATCGCGATCGGGGAATCGCTCGTCGCGATCGGTCTGGGGGTTCGGCACGGCGGGCTCGGCGCCGAAGAAATCGTCGCCGCTGTGCTCGGATTCGCGGTCGCCGCGTCCCTCTGGTTGGCGTACTTCGATTTCTTCACGATCCGCGCGCAGCAGCTGCTCGACGACCGAAGTGGCGTCCAGCAGATCGCGCTGGCCCGCGACACCTACACGTACCTACATCTGCCGATGGTCGTAGGCATCGTGCTCTTCGCGTTCGCGGTGAAGACGACGCTCGGGGACGTCCATGCCGAGCTGTCGATCGTTCCGGCGCTCGCCCTCTGCGGTGGGCCGGCGCTCTATCTGTTTGCCTACGTCGGGCTCCGCTTTCGAGTCGCGCGCACGGTCCGCGGCGGCCGGTTGGTCGCAGCTGTTGTCTGCGCCGCGCTCGTGCCGGCGGCGCTCGCGGTGCAAGCGATCGTCGCGTTGGCGTTGGTGACTGCGGTCTGGGTTGCCCTGCACGCGTACGAGCTGATCTGGTGGCGGGCCGCCCGCGCAGAGCTGCGAGCGCAGCGCGAGCCGGCGTCCGCGTCTTGAAGCGCGCGACAACAGCGTGGCGGACTACGACCCGGGCGCGGCGGCGCCGCTCAGGCAGCGCGCGCTCGACCTGCTCGCCCGGTCCGGGTAGCCCACTAGTCGTCGAGCGGCTCGACGATCGTCAGCTCGTTCCCCTCCGGGTCGCGAACCGCGAACATCGGCGGCACGGGAGCGCCCATGCGCTGGACCTCAGGGTCGATGTCTGCGCCTGCGTCCTTCAGCGCCGCGTGCGTAGCCTCGATGTCGTCGGTCGAGACGATGATGCCGGTCTGCCGGCCCGGCTGGAACTCCCCCATCGGCGGCGTCAGGGCGATCGCCGTCGTGGCGCCGGCCGGAGCGACCTCGATCCAGCGCATCTTCCCGTCGGCGAAGGTCTCGTCGACGCGCGTCTCGAAGCCGAGCGTCTCGGTGTAGAAGGCGAGCGAGCGATCCTGGTCGGCTGACGGAACCGTCACGCGACCGACTTCGGTGATGGTGGGCTTGGCCATGCTGTCTCCCTTCGGTCGTGATGTCGCGAACTAAGACCGCCCGGCGCGGCGGAACTCATCGGCCCTCGCGCTAGGTCGTCGTCACAGGCTAGTCGGCGGTGAGCCGCCGAAGGGAGACACGAACAGCGCCGGGAGCTTCGACCCAGATGAAATGACCGGCACCTTGGACGACGTCGACCCAGGCGCCCGGAATCCGCTCGGCCGCGTCCGTCGAGGCTTCGACGGGCATCGGGCTCCGCGAGCCGTGGACGAAACCGACAGGCACCCGAATCTGGGGCAGCCCTGCCTCGAGCTTCGGCAGCTCTGCGTTGATCGACTGGACCATCTGCGCCGAGCGTTCGCTTGCCATTCGCAGCTCCGGCATCGGCGGAGCGGCTTCTGGATCGGCGAAGTACGCAGGTCAGACGAGGCGCATCCCCTCGAGCGCGAGGGCATCGTCGGCGCGCCCCTGCGTCTCCAACTCGTCGATCTCGCGCGCGCGAGCGCGCATCGACTCGGGCGTCCGCAGGAAGATCGCCTCGTCGAACTCCGGCCAACGACCGTCGCCGAGCGCCCCGAGCGGATCGACACAGAGGACACCGCGGAGGCGGTCCGGCATTGCTTCGGCGACGTGCAGAGCGAGGTGGCCACCCCACGAGTGACCGACCACGTACGCCGTCTCCCAGCCGAGCGCATCGAGGACGCGTCTGGCGTCCTCGACGTCGGTCGCCACGGTGTACGGCCCTTCGACGGCTGACGGGGCCTGTCCCCGCTGCTGGTACCACGCGACGTCGTTTTCTTCAGCGAGTTCCTCGGCGAGATCGCGCAGGTAGTCGAAGCCGAGGCCGGGCCCGCCGTGCAAGAGGAGAACCGGCGGCCCGTTACCCGCGCGGAGGCCGGCGATCAGCGAGCCGTCATCTCGCGTCGTGAACTCGGCCCAGCTCATGGGGCCACTGATCCTCTCACGCCCTGACGGAATGCCTGCGCCGCTTGCGGTACCGGTGAGCAAAGGGGACGATGATCGGATCGCCGAGTTCGTCCTCGACACGCCGATCATGTGGGCGTTCGTCGCCGAGGTGCAGGCGGCGATTGCCGGCGCTTCCTCTCCGCAGGACGCCTGCGCGACGATCGAGCCTCGGTTCGCCGAGTTGCTGGCCGACTCGGCGTGGCTCCCGGACGAATATCAGGCGGCGGCGCCGGAGAGCGGCATGGGCGGCGGGATCGGCCAATGGCTTCTCTACCGCGCCGACGCCGGCTCGCTGTCGTTGTTCTCGCTTGTCGTACCGCCGGGCTCGGAGACGCCCATCCACGACCACCTCGCCTGGGGGCTCGTCGGCCTGTATCGCGGGACTCAGGACGAAGAGATCTACGCGCAGCGCGGCGGGGCGCTCGAGCTTGTCGAGCAGGGTTCGCTCGAGCCCGGCGACTTCTACGTCCTGATCCCGCCCCGCGACGACATCCACCGCGTGCGGACGACGTCTGCGGAGACCTCTGTCTCGATCCACCTGCTGACGAACGACACCGGCTGCGTCTGGCGGCATGCGTGGGACACCGCGTCCGGTCAGGCAAGGCCGTTCCGCTCCGGCTACGTCAACGTGCCTTGCGACGAGTGATCGGGCCGGCGTCACCGGACCGCCGGGTTGTCGGCGGTCCGGTGACGAAGCACTGCCTCAGCAGGAGGGCAGAAGCTGGTCGCTTGTGACCCAACCCTGGGCTGCGACGAGCTTGTGGTGGTAGCAGTAACCCGTCGAGTCGGACGCGACATAGTCCTCGCTTTCGCGGCCGCCCGACAGCGTGGTAACGCCGTTCGTCCGGCTGAGGAGCCCGGACGCGTTGACTGTGTCGTCGAGCCAGCTCGAGAATGTCTGCGTTCCGTTGACGCTCACGGTCGTGGAGCGCTGGGGCGACTGCTCGACGCCGGCCGGGAGGTTGAAGAAGTCCTTCTGGCCCTGCTGCGGCGTCTGGAAGAGCGAGCGCATCCGGATCGGGTACGACTCAGAAACCCGCCGCACCGTTGTTCCGTTCGGGCTGGAGGTGGTCGTCGCGGTGTCGATCGTCTCGGTGTGCGTCAGGTTCTCGAGGAAGTTCGTCAGGTTGAGCTCCTGCTTGTTGCTGAACCCGAACGTCTGGTCGACGGTCGTCGTAATCCGACCGGCGGACGTGTCGACGTAGCCGCTGACAACGAGGTGGCGCGACGCGTTGGTCGTGAAGACGCCGCCGTTGGAGCCGATGTTCTCGCGGTAGGTTTCACCCGCGTCTGGCGCGACCGAGCGCGAGATGAGCGCACCGCTCGTCTGCGCGAGCCCCGGGTCGCGGTAGAGCAGCAGGTCGCTCCCGATCCCCCAGTAGTAGCCGTCGTGAGCGACGCGGAGGCTGATCGTGTGCGGTTGGCCGTCGGTGAGGAGCCCGACGTAGGGCGTCAGGTCGACCAACTGCGGCGGCATGTCGAATGCGTTAACGGCCGGGATCGGACGCCAGAGCCACGGGTTCACCCCGCCGGTGAAGATGAACGGAAACGGCCAGGCGACCCCGGCGAGTTGTCCATCGATCGAGACCTGCACCTCGCGGAACGCGCCGCCGCCGCACAGGCCGTTCGGGCCGGCGTAGTCGTCGGGCTGGCTCCCGAACCAGAACTCGTCGCACGAGTTCCCCTTCAGGTACAGCTCGAGGTAGGCGCGTGTGAGATTCTGCGGAAACGTGAGCGAGGTGCTGCGGACGTCGCTTGGCCCGTAGAAGTAGGACGAGTCGGCGTTCGGGAAGCCGACGACCTCGTCCGCATGCGCCGGCGCCGGATAGGCGGAAGTCGCCTGGTAGTACGTCACCTTCAGCGTGCCGTAGATGACGCCCGTGTAGATGCCGGTGACATAGTTCTGGAGCTCGACCTTGATCGGCTGGGTCTGGGCGAAGAGCGAGCTGTAGCGCGTCGCGTCGTGCTCGACGTGCCAGGTGATCCCGTCGGGGTCGGGCTCAGGTGTGGTCGACTGGAACACCTGGGCGCCGCCGACCCAGACGTTCATCAGCCGGTCAAACTGCCGGCCCGCGACCTTGCCCGTGAAATCGAGCACGATCTTGTTCCACGGCCCCGGGCACGCCGCCGGTGGCGCCAGGGTGCCGTTGTAGACGCCGTTCCCGACCGAAGAGTTGAACGCGAAGTCCTGCATCACCGTCGTCGTGCATGACGGCGTCGGTGGCCGCACGATCGGCGGGCCGGCGGTCAGCGGATCCTGGTAGTTGACCTCGTTGCCGGCGGCAGCGGGAACAGAGCTGAGCAGAACCGCCCCGACCACGCACGACAGGAGGGCCACGAGCTTCGTAGCCGACATCGTCAGACTCCTTTCCTCGTACTGGGCGTCGGCGAGGGTAACGAACCGGCTGTGCGGCTGTGGCCGGAGGCGCACTGCGGTTCTGCGCCTTGAACCGACACTCCGGTCGGAAAGAAGTGCCTGGGGGTCAGGTCTGACGCGGGCCCGCGCGTGACGCTACAAGGTTTCGAAGTGTTGGACCGACGGCCTAGGTGTAGAGCGTCAGTCGATTGACAGTGAAAACGACAAGCTGTGACCACGGTGGCGTCGACGCCAATGAGAGCTGACGCCGTTGGTTTGTACGCCAGCCGCATACGCACTTAGTGGTATTCGTGCACGACCGCATGGCCGCGCCCGCGGGCGATCAGCGCGCGGTTCACGGGGAATGCTGCCCAGAACGCAATGAACAGGCTGACCGCGAGGCTCCACCAGAAGAGGAAGTCGCTAAGACCGGCCGCCATCGCTCCGGGGACGAGTAGGACAAAGCCGTTGTCGACGATCTCCATCACCGTGATCGAGACCGTGTCGGCGGCAAGCGCGATCCTCGCCGCCCGACGAAGCGGCACACCACCCGTGACGAGCGGGTGCAGTGTCAGCGCGTAGCCGAAAAGGAAGGCGAGCACGATCGCGATCGCGATCGAGGCGACGTTGCCCCAGCCGAGCGCGGTCGCGATCACTAGGCCCAGGACCTCGCCGATCGCACAGCCGGTCAGGCAGTGCCACGTGGCGCCGAAGGCCACGCGGTTCAGCGAGTCCGGCTCATGACCATGTCCGTGAGCGTGATCCATCTCCAGGCACCGTTCTAGCGCGTGCGCGACGAGTCAGCGCGCTATCGCCGTTTGTAGCGCGTGGGTCTTGAGCGCTAGTGGTCCTTGCGCGGCGGACGCTGCGCAAGACGCACCGCCGCGTAGACAACGGCACCGAGGATCACGAGCCAGAAGGCCATCATGAACGTCATCCAGGCCCAGTCCCAGCCATCCATCCAACCGTGCACGTCTGCCCTCCTTCAAGCGTGCTTCCACCATGGCTCCCCGCGCCCACCAGGCCATCCGCGGTGCTCCACATCCAGGTCGCGAGAACTACCGATCTGCCTCCGCGATGGATGGCGCGTCTCGTGCGCCGCAGCTATTCGGCGTACCGCTCCGGGTGCTGGGCAAAGGCTGATGCACAAGTAAGCGAACAGAAGTAGTACGCCTTCTCGTCTAGCAGCAAGCGACCGACCGCACGCTCGGGATCGACCGCCATCTGACAAACGGGGTCGATCGCCAGGTGATTGGCAGTCTCGTCCAGGCGAACGACGGCGAAAATCTCGACCGGCTCCGCGACATTGCGTAGCACCTGCCGCCCGCGCGACTCGTAGAGCACGCCCTCGAGATCAGGCGCGAGCGCTGCCGTCTGCCCGGTGACGAGTACCTCGCCGCCGGCGGCGAGCGCCGAGACCCGCGCCGCGACATTGATCGTCGTTCCGAAGTAGTCGCCGCTGCGTTCGACAGCCGAGCCGTGGTTGCCGCCGACGCGGACCGATGGCGCATGATGGCCGCTCATCGCATTGCGCGTGATCCACAAGCCGAGGCGAACTGCATCGGCGGGGTCGGGCACTCGCAGCATGAGCGCGTCGCCGACTGCCTTCACGTACTCGCCGTCGACGCTTGGGAGCTCCGCCTGAACGACATTCGCGAACTCTCCACGAGCTGCACGGCATGCTCGTCACCATGCGCCTCCGTGAGCGCCGTAAAGCCCGCGATGTCCGCGAACAAGAAAGTTGCTTCGGCTTCCCTTGACACGGCTAGAACGTAGTCGTTATTCACACCTGAAACGCGACTGGGTCACGAGGGGGTCTTGCGTGAACGTGGATTCGAGCAAATCTGACGACAGCAGCGCGAAGCACCTCGATGTGGCAGTCATCGGTGGCGGCCAAGCCGGGCTGGCCATCTGCTACTTCCTGAGGCAGCACGGCTACCGCTTCGTGATCCTCGAGCGGGCGAGCGAACTCGCGCCAGCGTGGCGCGAGCGCTGGGACTCGCTGACGCTCTTCACGCCCCGTCGCTACAGCGCGCTCCCAGGGCTGCCGTTCCCCGGTGATCCGGACGGCTACCCGACCCGCGACGAGGTGATCGTCTATCTCGAGCGCTACGCCGAGACGTTCGGGCTGCCGATCGAGCTGAACAGCGAGGTCAAGAAGCTCGAGTCCGGCGCCGACGGGCGCTTCCGCCTCGAGCTCGATCGACGGACGATTACCGCCGACCAGATCGTCGTCGCGACCGGGCCTTTCCAGACGCCGTACGTGCCGAAGCTCGTCGAGAACCTCGACGGCGATGTCTTCCAGACGCACGCCGTCGGCTATCGCCGGCCGAACGAGGTGCCGGAGGGCACGGTCCTTGTGGTCGGTGGCGGCAACACCGGTTTTCAGATCGCGAAAGAGCTCTCGGCCACACACAAGGTCGTGCTCTCGGTCGGTACACGCCAGAAGCCGCTGCCCCAACGTGTGCTCGGGCGCGACCTGTTCTGGTGGCTGACGAAAGCGCGCATCCTCGACAAGACGGTCGACTCACGCCTCGGCCGCAAGCTCTCGATGCGCGACACCCTGATCGGCTCGAGCCCACGCGAACTCAAGAAGCGCTACGGGGTCGAGGTGAAGCCGCGCGTCGTCGGCGCCGACGGACGCAGGGTGCGCTTCGAAGACGGCAGCGAGCTCGAGGTCGACGCCGTCATCTGGGCGACCGGCTATCGCGCCGACTACTCCTGGACCAAGCTGCCTATCTTCCACGAGGACGGGCGCCTGCGCCATCGTCGCGGCGTCACCGATGTCCCCGGCGTCTATTTCCTTGGTCTCACCTGGCAGCACACGCGCGGCTCCGCGCTGATCGGCTGGGTCAAGGACGACGCCGAGTTCATCGCCGAGCGGATCGCGGAGTACCAGCAATCGAAGGCGCAGCCGTCGGCAGAGACAGCGGTCAGCGCCGGGGCGCCTGCCCAAGGTCGCCCACCTGAGAGGATGTAGCCGATGCACGAGCCGGGCCACGAACACCACAGCCAGACGATCGAGTTTCCGCGCGAGACCGAGGGCCTACTGGAGGCCCGCACGACCGAGCTGGTCGAGCTCGCCGACGGGGACGAGTTCGAGCTCGAGATCATCCCCGTCAAGAAGCAGATCGGCGACGCGACCGTGCGGATGCTGGCCTACAACGGCTCCGTCCCCGGTCCGACGCTGAAGGTCCGGCAGGGCGCGACGATCACCGTGCACGTCACGAACCACGGCGATGTCGACGCGACCGTCCACTGGCACGGGCTGCGGCTCGAGAACCGCTACGACGGCACGCACGACACGCAGGCGCCGATCCCGGTCGGCGAGTCCTTCACCTACCAGGTGCACGTGCCCGACCCCGGCGCCTTCTGGTACCACCCGCACATCCGCGAGGACTACGGCCAGGAGATGGGCCTTTACGGAAACATCCTCGCCACCCCCTCAGAGCCGGACTACTGGCCGCCCGCCAACCGCGAGCTGCCGCTCACCCTCGACGACATCCTGATCGAGGACGGGCAGATCGCAGCATTTAGCGAGTCAGAGACGACGCACGTGGCGATGGGCCGCTTCGGCAACGTGATGCTCGTCGCCGGCGAACCGGACCTTGCGCTCGAAGCCAAGCGGGGCGAGGTCGTGCGCTTCTACTTCACCAACACCGCGAACACTCGTGTCTTCAACGTGACGTTGACGGGCGCGCAGATGAAGCTGGTCGGCGCCGACGCCGGCCACTACGAGCGCGAGGAACTTGTCGACGAGGTCCTGCTCGCCCCCTCCGAGCGTGTCGTCGTGGACGTGCTCTTACCGGACGCCGGCGAGCTCGAGCTCCAGCACAGGACGCCCGAGCACACCTACCGGCTCGCGTCGATCGCCGTTGTCGACGAACAGCCGGAGCAGTCGTTCGCCGACAACTTCCCGAGCCTGCGCACCAACCGCGACATGGCCGAGCTACGCGAGCACGTCGAGCCGTTCTTCAAGGCGCCACCCGACAAGTCGCTCTCGTTCACCGCGGAGATGGACATGGGCGTGCCCGAGGGCGTGCCCGTCGTTTACGTCTGCCCGATGCACCCCGAGGTCGTGAACGACGAGCCGGGCAGCTGCCCGAAGTGCGGGATGAAGCTGCTGGCGCAGGCGGCGGAAGAGACGACCTACGTCTGCCCGATGCACCCGGAGGTGACGAGCGACAAGCCTGGCCGCTGCCCGAAGTGCGGCATGAAGCTGCTGCCAGAAAGCGTGGTCGCAGCCGGAGGTGAGCACGGCCACGAGCACCACCACGGCCACGGTGAGGAAGGCCACGGCCACGAGCATGAAGGCCATCACGAGCACGGACATCACGGCCATGGCGAAGGCGAAGTAGACGAGGAGCACGGCAAGCACGGGCACCACGGGCACGGCCACGAGCATCACGGCGAACACGGAAGCCACTCCAAGCACGGCGAGGTCGAGCACGGCCACGACACGGCGCAGGGGATCGAGTGGGAAGACGACATGGTCGAGGTCAACCGCAAGACAACGCCGGCGAACATGCGCTGGAAGCTCGTCGACCGCGACACCGGCGCCGAGAACGCGCAGATCGATTGGACATTCCATGTCGGCGACCAGGTGAAGCTGCGCCTAGTGAACGAGATGGACTCAGATCATCCGATGCCGCACCCGTTCCACGTTCACGGGGCCGGCCGATTCCTCATCCTCGCGCGCAACGACGTCGTCGAACCGAACCTCGTCTGGAAGGACACTGTCCTCGTCCGCACCGGCGAGACGGTCGACATCCTGCTCGACGTGACGAACCCGGGCCGGTGGATGGCTCACTGCCACATCGCCGAGCACCACGAGAGCGGGATGATGTTCAGCTTCAACGTCGAGGCGTAGAGGCCCGAGGCTCTCACATATAGATCGGGCGCCAAAGGCGCCCGATCCACTGACATTTTGGGGTCGTCCTACAGTTAGCTACAGCCCGTGTTAGTCCCGCAGTCCCGACAGGTGTAACAAGACCCTGTCCGCACCATCCGCCCGCCGCACTTGGCGCACTCGACGGCGTCTTCCCAGTTGTTGAACAGCGCGGTCTGCCCCGGAGGTGCGACATCGGCGACCTCGGCCGCTGGCGCCGCGGTGCCACCCTCCAGCGCCGCATACGACTGCGCTAGCCGAGCTCGCACCTCGGGGGAGAGGACGCCGATCTCCTCCTGCTGGTCGATGGTCAGGAACTTCTTGCCCATCCAGCGGAACACGTAGTCGACGATCGACTTCGCGACTCGGATGTCCGGGTCGTTCGTCATGCCGCTCGGCTCGAAGCGCATGTGGGCGAACTTCGAGACGTAGACCTCAAGCGGCACGCCGTACTGGAGGCCGAGCGAGACGGAGATCATGAACGAGTTCATCAGGCCGGCCAGTGTTGTGCCTTCCTTGGCGATGTCGATGAAGATGTCGCCGGGCGTGCCGTCGTCATAGAGGCCGACGTGGATGTAGCCCTCGTAGTCGCCGACGCGGAACTTGCGGCCGACCTCGGTGCGGTCTTCCGGCAAGCGGCGGCGCTGGGTCAGCGGCACGGGCGGGGCGGCAATCGTCGGAGCTCCGACCGGCAGCGTCTGC
>Ga0307312_10001172_pt1 | contig 13224 bp, 9 predicted proteins | sample ER_DNA_202_FD_194489 | JGI IMG/M metagenome (GOLD analysis project Ga0307312, IMG submission 194489) | Bulk soil microbial communities from the East River watershed near Crested Butte, Colorado, United States - ER_DNA_202 | ecosystem: Environmental > Terrestrial > Soil > Floodplain | place: USA...
GACGTGTCGGCCGTGTTCAGGCCGCCGAGGACGACGAGCTTCCCGCCGACCGTCGCGATCGCCACATCCTGGAGAGGCTCCGAGAGCGAGCCCGCACTGCTCGCGGCGATCCGTAGGGCGCGAGGCCGCGCGTGCGGCTTCGGAGCGGGAGCCCGTACGAGCTGCGTGGCGTGATCGTCGTGGTCGAGATCGGCGGCCCAGACGGCTGCGGCGGTCGCTCCGCAGACCGCGAACGCGGCCACACCGAACGCAAGGCGACGACGGACGGCTCTTCGCCGTGCCGTGCTGGCCCGCCGCTCGGCACGCGTGGGAGGCGCGTCCGCCACGGACGCCAAGCATGCCTGAGCGTCTAACCGGTCGCGCCGGTCGCGGCGAGCACCGCGTCCGACAACCGCGGCCAGGCCTCCTTCGCCCAGTCGCCGAAATCCGAGTCGGTGAGACAGGCGCAGGCGATCCCGGCAACGGGGTCGACCCAGAGGAAGCCGCCGCTCTGGCCGAAGTGGCCGAAGGTGCCCGGCGAGTTGTGCGCCCCGGTCCAGTGCGGGCTCTTCCCGTCGCGCAGCTCGAAGCCGAGCCCCCAGTCGTTCGGCTCCATCCGGCCGAACCCGGGCAGGACGCCAACGAGCCCGGGGAAAGCGACGGCGGTCGCCTCGGCGAGCGTCTCGGGCGCGACGAGCGTCGGCGAAAGCAACTCCCGGCCGAGAGCGCACAAATCGGCCAGCGTCCCCCGAACGCCCGAGGCCGGCGAGCCCTCGAGCGTCGCTCCCAGCTCGAGCGGCCCGAACACAGCCTTCGCCAGGTACTCGCCGAAGGGCATTTCGGCCCCACCGGCGACGGCGTCGGCCAGGACCTCGAAGGCGGCGTTGGAGTAGATGCGGCGCTTGCCGGGCTCGGCGAGCGGCGTCGGGGCATCCGGGCCCAGGCCGGAGGCGTGGGCGAGGAGGTGCCGAAGCGTCGAGCCCGGTGGCCCGGCGGGCTCGTCGAGGTCGACGACTCCTTCCTCCACCGCGACGAGCGCAGCGAGGGTTGTGAGAAGCTTCGTGACCGAGGCCCAGGCGTAGACCCGGTTCGCGTCGCCCCGGCTCGCCGCGGCCGCGCCGATCACTGCGACGGCAGCGTTCTCAACCGGCCAGTCGTCGATCTGCCGCAGCGCCTCCACGCGCGGCGATACTAGCCCCGGTGGAACGCCGGATCGTGCCCGCCGACTCGCCGTACGCACCGACGGTCGGCTACTCGCGCGCCGTTCGCGTCGGCAATCAGATCCACGTTTCGGGCACGGCTGCGGTGATGCCCGACGGCGCGCCTCCGCCCGCCGGCCCCTACGCGCAGGCGCGTCGCTGCCTCGAGATCATCCTTGCGGCGCTGGACGAGCTCGGCGCGCGAGCCGAGCACGTTGTGCGGACGCGGGTCTACGTCACCTCGGCCGACGACTGGGAGGAGATCGGCCGCGCACACGGCGAGGTCTTCGGCGAAGTCCGCCCGGCAAGCGCGATGCTCGTGATCACCGGCCTGCTCGACCCAAGGTTCCTGGTCGAGATCGAGGCGGACGCGATCCTCCCGGAGGACTGAAAACCGCCGCAAAAGAGAAATACTTGCTCGATGAAGCAGATCTACCCGGCCACGATCACCGGGAAGAGCTTCGCTCCGGGCGGCAGCGTCCTCGACCATGCCTTCGGCAGCAGCGAGCCGTACACGCTCGGAGTGGAAGAGGAGTACATGCTCCTCGACGGGACGAGCTTCGATCTCGTCCAGCACATCGACACCGTGCTGGCCGCGATCTCGGGGCACGAGCTCGAGACCCACATCAACGCGGAGCTGATGCAGTCGGTGCTCGAGATCGCGACTCCCGTCTGCCGCACCGCCGGCGACATCGACCGCGAGCTGCGGAAGCTCCGTGCCTACGTGGCTGAGATCGCCGCCACGGACAACCTCAGGGTCGGCTCCGCCGGGACGCACCCTTTCAGCCTCTTCGAGCGCCAGCGGATCACCGCGCGCGACCGTTACCGGCACCTGATCGACCAGATGCAGTACGTCGCGCGCAGGGAGCTGATCTTCGGCCTGCACATTCACGTTGCGGTCGACGATCCCGAGAAGGCAATTCAGGTCGTCAACGGTCTGCTGGCGCACATCTCGTCATTGCTGGCGCTGTCGGCGTCGTCGCCGTTCTGGCGCGGCGAGGCAACCGGCCTGGCGTCCAGCCGCCAGATCGTCTTCGCCGCCTTCCCCCGCTCGGGCCCGCCACCTCGCTTCCGCGACTACGCCGATTACGCCGAGGTCGTCGGCCAGCTGGAGAAGACCGGCTGCATCGCGGACTACACGCACATCTGGTGGGACATCCGGCTGCACCCGCGCCTCGGAACCGTCGAGATCCGCATCTGTGACGCGGTCACGCGCGTCGAGGACGCGGTCGCCCTGGCCGCCTTCTGCCAGGCGCTCGTCAAGCACTACTCCGAGCGCTACGACCGCGGCGACGAGATCCCGTCATACCACCGGATCCTGACCACGGAGAACAAGTGGCTTGCGGCCCGCTACGGGCTCGAGGCGCCGGTGATGGATCTCGCCACCGGTCGGCGGAACCGGGTACCGGTCGCGCAGCTCGTCCGCAGAACGCTCCGGGACATCGAGCCGCATGCGCAGGAGCTGGGCTCCGAGCGCGAGCTCGAAGGAATCCGCGAGATTCTCTCCCGCGGCAACGGGGCCGATCGCCAGCGCCGGGTCTTCAACGCGAACAACGACATCGTCGAGGTCGTCCGAGAGATCGCCGATGCGACCGAGGCGGCCGCCGAGGCTAAGCCGCAGGCTGCTGGCGCAGCTCCGCCGGCAGCTTGAAGAAGACGTTCTCCTCGGCGGGCGTCAGCTCGCGGATCTCCTCGACGCCGCGGCCGCGGAACCAGTCGCAGACCGCCTCGACCAGCACCTCGGGCGCCGATGCGCCCGACGTGAGACCGACGGTCTCGACGTCGTCCAGCCAGCCTTCGTCGAGCTCCTCGATGCTCTCGATCAATCGGGCGCGGACGCCGGCCGCCTCGGAGACGTCGACGAGCCGCTGGGAGTTGCTGCTGTTGGCCGAGCCGATCACCAGCAGGAGCTGGACGTGGCCGAGCAGTTCTTTGACCGCCTGCTGACGGTTGGTCGTCGCGTAGCAGATGTCTTCCTTCGCCGGCCCGTGTAGAGCCGGGAAACGGCGGCGCAGGACGGCGACGATCTCGCGGGTCTCGTCGACCGAGAGCGTCGTCTGGGTGACGTAGGCGATGCGCTCCGGGTCTTCGACCTCGAGCCGCTCGGCGTCGGCGACCGACTCGACGAGCACGATCGACTGTGGCGCCTCCCCGGTCGTGCCCTCGACCTCTTCGTGGCCGGCATGGCCGACGAGGACGACGGTGTAGCCGTCTGCGGCGTACCGCTTCGCCTCCATGTGCACCTTCGTCACGAGCGGGCAGGTTGCGTCGATCGTGCGGAGCGAACGCGCCGCTGCACCGGCACGCACGGCAGGCGCCACGCCGTGCGCCGAAAAGACGACGAGCTCGCCCTCCGGCACGTCCGCGACGCTGTCGACGAAGACGGCGCCGCTCCGAGTCAACTCGTCGACGACGTAGGAGTTGTGGACGATCTGCTTTCTGACGAAGACGGGAGCGCCGTAAAGCTCGAGTGCGCGCTCGACAGTCTCTACCGCTCGCTCGACACCCGCGCAGTACCCGCGAGGCGCCGCGAGCAAGACCCGCTTGACCACGATTTCAGAGTAGCCGTAGCCACAGAGCATTAATCATTGGAAGCATCTCCCGAGCGAAGCGAAGGGACAAAACAGCACCGGCGAAAGTGCGCAGCACTTTTGCCGGATTAAAGAGAGGGGCCCGCCGCTCGGGGGGTCGTGGCGGCGGACCCTCTCTAGTGCTCACCGCGGGCTAATGGCCAGGTACCGCCCAGCGGTGCGCATCGCCCAGTGGCAGGGACGCTAACGCGCCGATCGGCACTTGCCAATAGGCCGTTTGGCCCATCTTTTGAAACGGGACGAATACTGCCTTGCGGCCTCGCGCCCGGCGCGCAGTCTCGACGCGCCACGGTCCCGCTCCTATCATCCGCAGGGCCCAGTGAGCCCGGAAACCAAGGCTGTTCTCTTCAATGCATTGCCACTGTTCGTGGTCGCGGCGGCATATCTCGCTGTCGGAGTGGCGACGGCGCCCCGGATCTGGCGCCGACGTGACAGCCTGAAGGCCACCGAGCTCGCCCTCGGGCTGCTCTTTCCGTGTATCGCGATCGCAGCGGCGATCCTGGGCCTCGCGGTTCTGCTGAATCGGAATGCGATCGGGGGCCATGTGTGGATCGCCTTCGCTGCGAGCCTGGTTGCGCTCCTACCGGTCGTGCCGCTCCTGCGAGGCGGGAACGGCGGGCTACTGGAGGTGGAGTCTCGCGCGCGAGAGACGGATGAGCTCGAGGAGCTCGTCACCGCCCGCGGGCGCGGACTCGAGGCCGTTGCCGCGATCTCGGAGGCTTTGGCACGCACGACCGATGCGGAAGCGGCCGGCCGAGTTCTGCTCGACGAGGTCGGCTCGGTGCTTGGAATCGAATTCACGGCGCTCGCGCTGATCGACGAAGAGACCGAACAGGCAAGGGGCTTGCTCGCACGCGACGAGGGCGAGGACGTGACGTGGTGGCCGGAAATCCGGATCGACCTGCGCAACGAGCCGTCGGGGGTCGCGAGCGCGTACTTCCAGGCAGCACCCGTCGTCGTGTTCGATTGCGCAGTCTCTCCGCTGGTCAGCCAGCGCCTCGTCGAGGCCGTCGGCGCGAAGAGCGGTGTTTTCATCCCGCTGATCGCCGGGGAGCAGATCGTCGGTGTCCTCGTTGCGGCGCCGACGCGCGCCAAGCGCGCCTTCTCGACCGAGGAGGTGACGCTGATGCAGTCGCTCGCGGCCGAGGCCGCGCTCGCGCTCGAGCGCACGCGCTCGGCCGGCGCGCTCGACGAGGCTCTCGCGCGAGAGCGCCTCGTCAGCGACATCTCGAGGCGCGTCCGCTCGGTCGAAGGCCTGGCGGACGGAACGCGGATCGCGGTGACGGAGGTCGGCCGGGCGCTGCAAGCCTCGAGGTGTTTCATCCGCCTCGGCGGCGGGGGCGAGCATCAGCGCCTGGCGGCCGAGTGGTTCGCTGCCGGCCTGCAGCCGATCGGCCCGCACACGCAGAACCTTCCCGCGGCCAACCTCGCTGCCCGGAGCGGAAAGACGGTCGTGGTCGTGGACGTCGAGAACGCACCCGAGCTGGAGGATTCTGAGCTCGGCACCATCGACACGCTGCTCCGACTCGACAGCAAGTCGGTCGTCGTGACGCCGATGCTCGCGTTCGACCGGCCGATCGGCGTGCTCGTGATCCACCGGTCGACCGCCGGTCCCTGGACCGAGGGGGAGGTCGCCCTGATCGAGTCCGTCGGGCGCGAGCTGGCGCTTGCGATCAACTCGGCGCGGCTGCTCGAGGAGAACCGGCAGCGGCTCCTGGAGCAGACGGCTCTGCTGAGGGCCGCCCAGGTCGTCACGAGCGAGCTCGAGCTCGAAGCCGTGTTGCAGCGGCTGGTCGACGAGGTCGCCCGGCTGCTCGGCTGCGAGGCCGCTGACTGCTACTTGCTCGATCGGGAGCGCGGCACGTTGCGCTGCGCCGCGGTGCACGGGCTCGAGCCGCAGCTGGTCGGCTTTGAGTTCTCGACCGACCGCGGGCTCGCCGGGCAGGCGATCCAGCAGCGGGCGCCTGTCCTTTCCGGCGACTATGCGGACCTGCCGGACACGGTGCCGCACGGTGCTTATCAGGGTTACGTCGGCGCGATCGTGGCGCCGATGATGTGGTCGGATCAGATCCGCGGCGTGCTCGGGGTCGGGACTCGCGACCCGAACCGCAGCTTCGCGCCTTCCGATGCCGAGTTGCTCGAAGCCTTCGCGGCGCTTGCGGCGCTGGCACTTCGCAACGCGGAAAGCTTCGAGGAGCGCTCGCGCCAGGCGAGGATCCAGCGGGCGTTCTACGACATCGCCTCCGTGCTTGCGGCTCCGATCTCCCACGCGGAAACCCTCCGCGCGGTCGCACGTGCCGCCACGGAGGCGCTCGGGGGGGCAGCGGCGGGTCTGCTGATGCCGAGCGAAGTCGGCTACGAGCTGGCTGCGGGCCACGGACTTCCCCGTGAGCTCGCCGAGATCGTCGAGAACGCGGCGGCCGCCGGCGCCGAGCCGTTGGCCACCTGCGCTCGCAACCGAACCGTGATCGCCGCCTCGAGTCTCGTGGACGACGACCGCTTCGACCACGATTGGCGTGAGGGCGCCGGTGCAGCCGGCTACGGCGCCTTGCTGGCCGTGCCGGTGGAGGCGCCGGGTGGGCTCGGCGGCCTGGCGGTGGTGTTCTTCCAGGAGCCCCGGCGTTTCAGCGACTACGACCTCGAGCTCGCCCGCAACCTGGCCGGCACGGCGCGCGGGGCGCTCGAGCGAAGCGAGCTCTACGAGAGCGAGCGGCGCGCCCGCGGGCTTGCGCAACAGCTTGCGAGAACGGGCTCGCTGCTTTCGACCGAGCTCGACCCTGCAGCAGTCCTCGACGAGATCGTCGGCCAGGCGCCTGTCCTGCTCGTCGCGGACGCCGCCGTCGTCCGCATGCTCGACGACGAACATCTGGTCGTCAGCGCCGCGCGGGGCGACCTCCCCGAAGGGATTCTCGGCTCAGCCTCGCCGGCCACCGGCTGGGCGGCAGCCGATGCGATCCAGACGCGTGGCCCGATCGCGATCGGGAACGTCGAAGCCGAAGGCTCCAGCAAAGCCGACCGTGCCCTCGAAGCCGGCCACAAAGCCCTGCTCGCGGTGCCGCTCGGGAGCCCGGAAGGAGGCCCGCAAGGCGTGTTGTCGGTGTACTCGCAGCGGCCGCGCAGCTGGCGGCCCGAGGAGATCGAGGCGCTCGCGGCCCTGGCAGGCAACGCATCCGCCGCGCTCGCCAGCGCCGAGCTCTACCAGCGGGTCGCGCTCGAAAAGGAGCGGAGCGTCGCGATCCTCGCGAATATCGCCGACGGTATCGTCGCCGTCGACCGCGAGGGGAGCGTCGTCCTCTGGAACGAGGCCGCCGAGCGGATCACGGGCGTCAGCGCCGCGGACGCGATCGGGCGTCCGCCGCTCCAGGTGCTCCAGCGGACGCTGGAGCTGGAGGCCGGGGCCGAGCCCGAGACCAGGACGGATGCCATCGGCGACCGATTGCTGTCGATCCGGCGCGGTGACGACGAGGTCTGGCTCTCGCTGACCGAGGCGATCATGCGCGATCCCGCAGGGGCGGTCGCCGGGCGGATCTTCGCCTTCCGAGATATCTCTGCGGAGCGCATCGTCGAGCAGATGAAGTCCGACTTCGTCACCGCCGTCTCGCACGAGCTACGGACCCCACTGACCTCCATCTACGGCTTCGCCGAAACGCTGCTCCGCCAGGACGTCCTTTTCGGTGACGAGGAGCGCCGGACGTTCCTCGGCTACATCGCCTCCGAATCAGAGCGCCTGACGACGATCGTCGACCAGCTGCTGAATGTGGCGCGGCTCGATACCGGCGATCTTCAGGTCAACCTTGCGGCGACAGACGTCAGGCCGGTTGTCGCGGAAGTCGTCCGCGCCGCGGAGCAGGCGCATCCGGCCGGTAACCACGAATTCATCGTCGACCTGCCCGACGAGCGGCTCGACGCAGAGGCGGACGGCGACAAGCTGCGCCAGATCCTCGGCAACCTGGTCGACAACGCCGTCAAGTTTTCCCCTGCCGGCGGCAAGGTCGCCGTGACCGCCCGCCGTGCGGACGACCAGGTCGTGCAGATTCGGGTCGACGACGAGGGGATCGGCATCCCGGAAGAGGAGCAGCGCCGAATCTTCACGAAGTTCTATCGCGGCGAATCCATGGAACGCGACCCTTCGACGACCGGGACCGGACTGGGCCTGTTCATCGCTCATGGTCTGGTCGCTGCCATGGGCGGACGGATGTGGGTCGAGTCGCGAGAAGGGGCGGGGTCGAGCTTCGCCTTCGAACTGCCGCTCGCGCGCCAGCCGGCTCTGATTGGGGGGGCTGAGCGATGACGACCGTGCTCGTTGTCGACGACGAGGCGCCGATCCGCCTCCTTTGCCGCGTCAACCTCGAGGCAGAGGGGATGACCGTGCTCGAAGCATCCGACGGCGACAGCGGGCTCGCGACCGCGCGGGCGGAGAGCCCGGACGTCGTCCTGCTCGACGTGATGATGCCCGGGCGAAACGGCTGGGAGGTTGCCGAGGAGCTGTTGGCCGACGAGGGGACCAGCGGGATACCGATCATCTTCCTGACCGCCCGCGCCGAGGTGAAGGACCGCGCGAAGGGGATCGACCTGGGCGGGGTCGACTACGTCACGAAGCCGTTCAACCCGGTCGAGCTCGCGCCGCTCGTCCTGGATCTCGTGCGCCGGGTCGAGGACGGCGAGCGGGACGAGCTGAGGCGCGAGAAGTTCGCGGAGCTGCGGGAGCTACTCGGACGCGATTGAGCCCTGGTCAGCCCGCGAAGTCCGCGGTGACCATCGTCGCGGGGGAGAAGCCTGCGAACGAGCCGATCGGCGTTCCCACGCCGACGCGGTGCAGACTTGGGCTGAGCAGGTTGGCGCGGTGGGGCGGGCTCGCGAGCCACTGGGCGACTGCCGTGTTCGCGGACATGATGCCGCTCGACCAGACGAGGTTCTCGGCGAAGAAGTGGCCGCGAACGTGGAAGCTGGCCATCCGCGCGCTGAAGTTCCCGTGCTCGAAGTACTGGTGGCGCAGCATGTCCCGCGAGTGCGAGCGGGCGGCGCGGGTAAGGCGCCGGTCGGCCTGGAGCTTCGGCAGCGAATGAAGAGTGCGGACGGCGTTGATCGCGACGATCAGGGACGCTTCGCGAGAGGTCAACGCTTTGGTCCCCCCGGACGCTGGGCGCGGCGCGGCCCCGGGCGCCGTCAGCGCGGCGAACAGGGCGACTCCGCAAACGGATGCTGCGGCTCTCCGCATGCGAAGCGGGGATTTTTAGCAGGCTTACCGAACGGAAAGCAACCTTTGCGCTGTTAAACGTGGGTCAACGTGCGGTTTGAGCGAGCAAAATCGCCGCTAATACGACGAATGCGCCCACAAGTTGCACACCGCTCAAAGATTCGCCGAGCCAGATCCAGGCGGTGAGCACGCCGACGACGGGCTCCAGCATCGCCACGATCCCGGCCCGCGTCGCGGGGATGTAGCGCAGCGCCGAAACGAGTAGGCCGAACGGGACGATCGTCCCCAGGAGCACCATCCAGGCCATCAGCGACCACACCGGCAGATGCACCGACGACAGGTGTCCGTGCAGCGAAACGCTCTCGCCGACGATGTGCCCGGGGAAGCTCCACCACGGCCGCAGGAAGGCCCAGAGGAGCGAGGCGAAGAGGAAGCCGAAGCAGACGAGCGAGATCGGGTCGCGCTCGCCGATGCGGCGTTCGGCGAGAAGGATGTAGAGCGAGTACGAGCCTGCCGCGCCGAGCGATGCGGCGACGCCCGCCGCGTCCAGGTTCAGTCCGCTCCAGATCTCGACCACTAGGGCGAGGCCGGCGAGCGCAAGGCCCAGCGCAACCCAGATCCGCCGGCGCACCGGCTGGTGGAGGACGTAGCGCGCCCAGAGCGCGACGAGCACCGGTGCGAGGTACTGGATCAGCAGCGCGATTCCGATCGGCAGCCGGTGGATCGCCAGGAAGTAGAACCACTGAACGAGCGCGAGCCCCCCGATGCCGAACGCGAGGAAGTAGGGGATCTCGCTGCGGCGCAAGCGCAGGGCCTCCGGCCGTACGGCAACGAGGGCGACGGCGAGGATGATGAAGGCGCCGGTCGAGCGCACCTCGGCGAGCCGAAGCGACGAGAGCCCGGTGGTCAGGATCACCTTCGAAACGGCCCCGTTGACGGCCCAGAGCGCGGCCGCCGTCATCACCATCACGTAGCCCAGCACCGGCCGGTGCTCGCGCCCTTCCGCGAGGGGCAGGATCACGGGCTCGGCCACGGCGCGCGAGGCTACCAGCGAGGCGCCCGGCTAGACTCGAACCGCTCGGGGCGTAGCGCAGCCTGGTAGCGCATCCGCTTTGGGAGCGGAAGGTCGCCGGTTCAAATCCGGCCGCCCCGACTAGAAGCCCGGCGCTCGCGGCCGTACGCTTTCTCCATGCCGGTTTGCGCCAGTTGCGGGCAGGACAACCCCGACGTCGCGAAGTTCTGCCTCGCGTGCGGGGCGCCGCTCGCCGTTGCCCAGCCCACGCTGGCCGCCGAAGAGCGGAAGCTGATCACCGCGGTGTTCTGCGACCTCGTCGGCTCGACAGCCCGGTCCGAGTCGCTCGACGTCGAGGATGTGAAGTCGCTCGTGGCGCCCTACCACGCGAAGGTGCGCAGCGAGCTCGAAGCGCACGGCGGCACCTTCGAGAAGTTCAGCGGCGATGCGATCCTCGCCCTCTTCGGCACGCCGCGGGCGCACGAGGACGACCCCCAGCGGGCCGTGCGCGCCGGGCTCGCAGTCCGCGAGGCGCTGGCCGCCCTGAACAAGGAGGACGAGTGGCTCGATCTTCACTTCCGGATCGGAATCAACACCGGCGAGGCGCTCGTAATGCTCGGCGCGCGACCGAGCGAGGGGGAGTGGTCGGCCGCCGGTGACGTGATGAACACGGCTGCGAGGATCGAGTCCGCCGCGCCGGTCGACGGCATCCTCGTTGGCGAGCTGACCTACCGCGCCACGCGAGACCTTTTCGAGTTTCGCGACGCGGAGCCGATCGCCGCGAAAGGCAAGTCCGAGCCCGTGCCGGTCTGGGAAGTCGTCGCAACCCGCGACGGCGCCGCAAAGCCCACGGCTGAAACGCCGCTGGTCGGCCGAGACGAGGAGCTCGAGCGCATCCTCGGTTTTTGCGAGCGGATGACCACCGATCAGCGTCCCGCTTTCGCTGCGTTGATCGGGCCGCCGGGAATCGGCAAGAGCCGGCTGCTCGCGGAAGTCCTCGAGCGTCTGCGGGCACGTCACGACGTCCATGTCGGGAGCTGTCTCTCGTACGGGGAGGGCATCACCTACTGGGCGATCGTCGAGGTGATCAAGGAGGCGGCCGGGATCCTCCACGACGACGACGAGCAGACCGGCGGCGACAAGCTCGGCGCCCTGCTCGGCAGCCTCCCGACCGAGAACCGCGACGACCTCCGGACGATCGCGGCGGCGCTGGCGAACCTGATCGGCGCCCCGACTACCCCCGCGGGCACGTATTCGGCTGAGGCGATCACCCAGTCCGAGCTGCACTGGGGAATCCGCCGACTCTTCGAGCTGCTCGCCGAGCGTCGCCCCACCACGATCGTGATCGAAGATCTGCACTGGGCGGAGCCGACTCTGCTCGAGCTCCTCGCCTTCGTGGCCGAGAGCGGCGCGTCGGTCCCGCTGCTGCTGCTGGCCAGTGCGAGGCCCGAGGCCAGGGAAGCCGACACGCCGCTGTTCTCGGGCGAAGGGAACAAGCTCGCGGTCGAGCTGGATGCGCTGGGAGAGGAAGCGAGCGCGGAGCTAGTCGGCAGCCTGGCTCGGAAGACCGGCGTGCACGAAGATGTGGTTCAGCGGGTGCTGGAAAAGGCCGGCGGGAACCCGCTCTTCCTCGAGGAGACGATTCGCATGCTCGCCGAGGTCGGGCCGGCGGACGGGGACGAGGAGCTGCCTGTGCCGAGCACGCTGCAGGCGCTGATCGCCTCGCGCCTCGACCAGCTCCTCACCGATTCCAAGCGCGTAGCCCAGCACGCCTCGGTGATCGGGATCTCCTTCTGGCCGGCGGCCGTTCAGGAACTGGACGACGCTGCGCCGGAGCTCGAGCCCGCGCTGGCCGAGCTGACCAGCCGGGACCTCGTGCGAGAAAGCGGCACCACCAGCGTCGCCGGCGAGAACGAGTACTCGTTCAAGCACATCCTGATCCGCGACGTCGCCTACGGCCAGCTGCCGAAGAAGCTCCGCGCCGTCCTGCACCGGCGGTTCGCGGGCTGGGTCAACGCCCTGCCGGGCGGCCGTGACGAGTTCGCCGAGTTTGTCGCCTACCACCTCGAACAGGCGTGTCTGATCGCGAGCACTGTCGCGCGTCCGGCCGAGCCGCCGCCGGTCGAAGAGGCTGTGCGGGCGCTGATCCGCGCGGCCGAGAAATCAGAACGGCGCGAGGGGATGCGGGAAGCGGATCGCTTCTACCTGCGGGCGCTCGAGCTGGTCGACGACGAGAAGTCCGAGCAAGGAGTCGAGCTTCGGCTCAGCCACGCGCGCATGGTCGTGGCGGCCGGCGACTTGCCGAACGCTGCACGGGAGCTGGCGGTGATCGAGGAGGACGCCCGAGCTGTCGACAGGCCGGATCTGCGCTGCCAGGCGCTGACAGCGCTGGCCAACGTCGCCTGGAAGCAAGGAGGCGCGGGAGACTGGCGGGGGCAGCTGGACGAGGCCGAGGCGATGGCGGGGGGGCTGTCGGATCGCCGCCTGCAAGTCCGGGTCGCCTATGAATCGGCCTACGTCCGCGGCTGGTTCGAAGGAGAGCTGGAGCGGGCGATCGACGCGATCAGAGATGCGCTCGCAGTCGCCGAGGAGCTCGATGACCTGCCGCTGCGGATCGAGGGGCATTTGCGGCTCGGGGCGACGCTTCTCAACTCCGGGCGACTGGTCGAGGCAGACGAGTACCTCACCCGCTGCGTCGAGCTTGCCGCCGGGGTGGGCAGCGTCAGGGATGAGGCGCGCGCGACCACGCTGCTCGCTTTCGTCAAGTACTACCTCGGCGACACTGCGCTGGCGGAGCAACTCGCCGAGCAGGCGCTCGAGTGGACCGAGCGGACGCTCGACACCTTCCTCCAGATCCAGAACCTTCGTGAGCTCGCCCGCTATGCACTGCGACGCGGCGACGCCGACACCGCCGAGCGGCGGTTGCGTGAGGCGCTGCCGTCAGCGCTCGACGTGGGCGGCTTCCTAGTGGTCGAGATCTATCGCTATCTCATCGCCGCCCTGCTCCAGCAGGACCGAATCGACGACGCCAAGGCGCTGCTCGCCTTCGCCGCTCGAGGCCTTCCCGAGGAGGACACCTACGCTCGCGCGGCGTTGCTGATCGCGGAGGCGAACGTCGCCGCCGCGACGGCCGAGTCGACCGCAGCCGCGACCGCGTTCTCCGAAGCTTTGAGACTCCTCGAGGAGCAACAGCTGTTGATCGACCTCGGCGAGGCCCGTCTGGAGCTCGCGCGCGCCTTGCAGTAG
>Ga0307312_10001174_pt1 | contig 13213 bp, 13 predicted proteins | sample ER_DNA_202_FD_194489 | JGI IMG/M metagenome (GOLD analysis project Ga0307312, IMG submission 194489) | Bulk soil microbial communities from the East River watershed near Crested Butte, Colorado, United States - ER_DNA_202 | ecosystem: Environmental > Terrestrial > Soil > Floodplain | place...
CGCCGAGCACAGCGAGCGCCCAGAAGGTCGAAAGGCGGAGCCTGCGGCTCCTCATGGCTCCATTATCCGCTCTCGAAGCCCGGAGTCACTCAGCGCGCGTAGCGCTCGATGTCGGCGGCGAGGGCGTCCTGGCTCGCGTACTGGCCCTGCTGGACGTGGGCGAGCTTGCCGTTCAAGTCGTAGATCGCCGTCGCCGGGAAGCCGATCGTGGCCTCCATCGCCTGGGCGATCTCCTTGCCGGGGTCGCTGTAGCTCGGATAGGGAAGCGGGAACTCGCGCAGGAACTCCTTCGCCGCCGCGCTCGAATCCTGACTGTCGACGCCGAGGAACGCGATCCGCTTGCCGAGTCGCGCGGATAGCCGCTGAAACCAGGGCATCTCCTCGCGGCAGGGGCCGCACCACGAGGCCCACTTGTTGACCACGACCGGATAGCCGCGTAGATCGGCGAGCCGCTGCTCGAACGCGTCCGTGCCACCGGGCAGCAGCCGATTCGGCTGGTCGTAGAGCTTCGCGAGCGGCTTCGGCGCGCCCGCCAGCGCCTTCGCGTAGTCCGGCGACTTGCCTCCGCCGTCGTCGCCGGACCCGCTGCCGCACGCCGAAAGGGCGAGCACGATGACCACGAGTGCCGCCGCGGCGAATAGGCGTCCGATCCGGCCCATCCTGCCCATGAAAACTGGCTTTCGCCGCATTCGGTTCAGCACGATGGTTTAATTAGGTACCCGGTCCACACCTCATCTGGACCGTGGGGGAAACCGCCGACTCGTCAAGAGGGGAATAACCACGAGCGGGCCGGTGAGCCTCCAGCGAGCTTACAGCGCCCCCGCCACCACCCACACGAGCGCGGGGCGCCGGAGAACTTCTTCTCATGGCGAAATCCGTCGACGTCGCAGAGAGCGCGACCAGCCCGATCACAAGCGATCAGCTCGAGCGCGTGCGCGAGTTCGCGCGCGAGCCGATCCTGCTCGACGACGAGACCATCGACGACATCGCTCCCGGGACGGCGCGGCGCCGCGCCGTCGAGGCTGCCCTGGCGGAGCTCGACGCCGGCCGCGAGACCCCCTCGCCCGAGTGGCGGCGCCGCTACTCGCTGCTGCTCGGGCTCGAGCGGCTGCTGACCGCCGAGCCGGTGCTGCTGGCGGACGGGGCCGAGCTCACCGAGCACCAGATAGACGTGCTCTCCGGGACCCTCGCGGCGCTTACCACCGAGCTCGAGGACTCGGTCGCCGCCGAGAGCTGGAACGGAGCGGGTCGCTCCCCGGTCGACGTTGACGGCGACGACCCCGGTCCGACAGCCGCCGCCGAGCTCGAGGGCGACGGCGGGAACGGGGCGGCCGACGAGCTCCCCGAGGAGGACGAGGCGCTGGCGCCAGACGAGGAGGAGCCCCTGGACTGGGAGGAGCCGGCCGCCGACCAGGTGGCCGAGGCGCCCGAGGACCCGGGTGCAAGCCGGCGCTTCTGGTTCGAGCACGCGACCGGCTCCGGCAAGACGGTCGCCGCGCTCGGCTTCGTCGACGGCTCGCGAACCGGCGGCGTCCTGATCCTCACCCACCGACGCAACCTGGTCGACCAGTTCATCGGGGAGATCTCCGACCGCGGCTACAAGGACCGCCTCTCGCCGCCGCTCATGGACGGCTCGGACCATCCCTACGGCCCGGTGACGGTCGAGACCTACCAGTGGTTCGTGCGCAACGCGGAGCGCATCTCCGACGCCTACGCGATCGTGATCTGCGACGAGGCGCACACCGCGCTTGGCGAGAAGACGAGCGCCTGCATCCGCCGTTGGCCGGAGCCGGTGTTCATCGGCATGACCGCGACCGGCGCGCTGATCGCCCGCCACGTCGCCGACCTCTTCCCGACCCAGACCTCGCGCTTCGACCTCGCCCAAGCCGCGAGGCGCGGGGTGATCGCGCCGCTGCGCTGCATCCGCATCCCACCAGGGCCCGGGGTGCGGACGATCGCCAAGGTGCCGCTGCGGCGAGGCGAGGTGGACCAGGACTTCGACCAAGAGGAGCTGGCCAAGCTGCTGGACCAGGAGCCCTTCAACGTCGCGGTGGCCGATCTCTACCGCTCGCGGTTCCGCAGGACCCCGGGCGTCGTTTACACGGCCGGCGTGCGTCACGCCAACAACGTCGCCGCCTCGTTCCGTGCGGCGGGCATCAACGCCCGGGCCGTCTCCGGCGAGACCCCCAAGCGAGAGCTGGCGGAGATCCTCGCCGCGTTCGAGCGCGGCGAGGTGGACGTGCTCTGCAACGCGATGCTGCTCGCCGAGGGCTGGAACTCACCGCGGGCGACGATCTGCATGCACCTCGCCCCAACCGCCTCGCGGCGCGTGTATCAGCAGCGCGTCGGCCGGGTCACCCGCCGCGCCCCGGAGAAGGAGGCGGGCCTGGTGATCGACTTCGTCCATCCCGCCACGACCCACGACGAGACGATCGTCACCCTGCACAGCCTGCTCGAACGCGACGTGTACCGCGGCGGCGCGATCGTGGTCGGGCCGGTGCGGCGCGGACGGGGTCGGCGGGTGCGGGTCGAGCGCCGAGTGGTGCCCGTTTCGGCCGATCCCGAGCGTCGCTTGGCCGTGCTCGAGCGCGAGCTGTGGCGGATTGCGGTCGAGAACCTCAACTACTCCGAGCAGCACGCCTGGGCGGCGCTGGCCGGGGCGCGGGTGACGAACAACAACTGGCGGCGGGCGAAGGCGATGCTCCAGCACGACCAGGCCAAGGAGCTGCGTCGTCGCTTCCTGCTCACCTGCGTGCAGCGCAACCGAAACAACCAGCTCCGTCTCAAGGCGCTGGGTGAGATCGCGGCGCTACGTGACCCCGACGCCTTCGACGACTCCCTCGAGGTGGTGGCGACCTGGGCGCGCGACGAGCGGCGGGCGGGAGCCAAGGTGCTCCTCCAAGCGCTCGTCGAGCAGCGGATCGGGCGTCGCGATCAGGCGCAGGCTTGGGTCTGGCGCCTGGCCGCGATCACACGCGAGCTGCATGAGGAATACGCCGTCCAGCGGTGGCCCGAGACCAAGCGGCTGCTTGGACTGTTCGTCAACTCGTCGGGGCGAGCCCACGGCCGAAACGCGCGGCGGATCGTCCACGCGGCCCGCCAGCAGGACCGCCGCCTGGCGATCGCGCTGCTGGCCGCCTCGGTCGCGCACACCCCGGAGGCCGAGGAGGTGTTGCGCGGCGCCCGCATGCGGATGGCCCGCAAGCCCTCGGCCGTCGCCCGCGAGCTGCTCCGCAACTTCCCGAAGTCGGGCGGAAGGCGCCGGCGGCGGCGGGGCAAGAACGGGGCCGGCAAGAACGGGGGCGGCGGGAAGGCGCGCGAGCGCCAGTCGGCGGAGCCCGCGGGCGCCGAAGCCGAGGGCGGGGACACGCAGGCCTGAGCGCCCTCGCTCGCCCGTGGCGCAGGAACCGGGAAGGGACGCTCGAAACACTGTTCCCATGGACCCGCGCGAGCTGATCAAGGGCGTTCGCGAGTCGTTGAGCGTCCGGCAGGTCTTCGGCGAGCCCGTGGAGCGAGACGGCGTCACCGTGATCCCCGCCGCGACCATGATCGGCGGTGGCGGTGGTGGCGGCGGCGAGGGAGTCCATCAGCCGTCGAACGAGGACGATGAGGCTAAGGCACAAGGGCAAAGCGGGCTCGGCCTCGGCTTCGGCGGCCTGATGTGGCCCGCGGGGGCGTTCGAGATCAGGGACGACCGCGTCACCTGGCGCCCGGCGATCGACGTCACTCGGGTGCTGGTGATGGTGCTGGTACTCGCGATCGCAGTGGTTCGCGCGCGCGGCCGCCGCTAGGGCGGCGCCAGCTGCACCTCGCCGGCGCCGAGGCTGAGATGCTGGCCATCATCGGTGGTGACGAGCAGGTTGCCGCGGTCGTCGATCCCGTCGGCGCGACCGGCGCCCGAGGGGAAGTCGGCGCCGGCGCCTTCCCAGTGGATCTGCCGCCCGCGCAGCGCGTCGCGCGCGGCGAACTCCTCCAGCACCCGCCCGGGCGCCGCGTCCACCCAGAACCCGAGCCTTTCATTGACCGATGTCAGCGCCGCGGTGCTGGTGACCCCCTGGCCCACCGAGGTCGCCGGCCAGCGCAGATCGGGCGGGAACTCGGCCGGCTCGACCGCCAGGTTGAGGCCGATCCCGATCACCGCCCAGTCGGGGGGGCGGGCCTCGAGCAGGACTCCCGCCGCCTTGCTTTCCCCGATCCAGACGTCGTTCGGCCACTTCACCCGACACTCCAGCGAGGCCAGCGCCTCGACCGCCTCGCAGACGGCCAGGGGCACCGCGAGCGGAAGGAGGCCGTGCTCGCGCCCCAGTGGGCGCACGATCGCCGAATAGAGAAGCGCCTTGCTAGGCGGCGCCGCCCAGGCCCGCCCGTGGCGGCCACGGCCGGACGTCTGCTCCACTGCGGTGACCACTGTGCCGCTGGGCGCGCCCGCGAGCGCCAGTTCGCGGGCGCGCTCGTTGGTCGAGTCGGTGACCCGAAAGTGACGGCGCGGAAGGCCGAAGCCCGTCATAGCGAGCGCAGCACGACCTCATCGCCCGGGGCGAGGTTCAGCTCTGCCGCCGCGCTGCCGCGGTTGACGGCCAGCGCGACGCTCTTATAGGAGTCCACGTAGAGGAGCAGCTCACCAGCGTCGACATCGGCGAAGGTGAGCGTGAACACGGCTTCGTGGCTCTGGCCCTGAGTCTCGATCGCCGCCGAGCGGCCCATCTGCAGGCCGCTGGCCGGCAGGTGATGATCGGCGAGGTCGAGGACCGCATTACCGAACCGGTCGACGGAGATCACGTGTGCGAGGACATGGTCCGGTCGGATCGCCGGCTGGCTCGCTTGGAGGGTGACCAGCGACTCCGCCGGGATCTGCTCGCCGGCCTCGGACAGCGGCGCCCCCTGCGCCAGGTGTGCGGCGACCGGGGCGAAGATGTCGCGACCGTGAAAGGTCGCCGAGATCGGCTCGAGCCGGAGCCGCGACAGCGACACGTCGATCGCTTCGACAGCGCCGCCGAGGCGCTCGATCGCCGGCCACAGGAGTCCGTTGTCGGGCCCCACCAGCAGCCTTTCCTCCAATCCAGCGCTGACCGCCACCGCGCGGCGCGGCGTGCCGACCCCAGGGTCGACGACCGCCAGGTGCACGCCGGGTGGGGCATACGGGAGCGCGTTGGCGAGGATCGTCGCTCCCTCGCGGACAGCGTGCCGACGGACGCCGTGGGTGAGGTCGATCACCGTGGCCCCCGGCGCGATCCGGGCGATCACGGCGCGGCAGACACCCGCGAACTCATCGTCGGCGCCGTAGTCGGAGAGGAAGGTGATCGGGCGCGCCACGCTTCTGACTCTAATGCTGCGTCGCAGCATCGCGGTGGGTGATATCCAGCCGCGTAGAGCGGCCCGATCGCACCCAGCAGATCCGGTGGCTCAGGCAGTGGCATCGGCGAGCAGAGCCTCGACCAGGCCGTCGGGGTCGTGGCGATCGGCCTCGACGTCCACCGTCAGGCCCGCCTCCCGTGCGGCCTCGCTGGTCACCGGCCCGATCGAGACGATCCGAGCTCGCTCCGGGAGACGACCGCCGACCGCCTCGACGAAGTTCCTCACCGTCGAGGAGGACGTGAAGGTGACGTAGTCGGCGTTTTGCGCCGCCTCGACCGCGGCCGGGTCGGGCTGCTCGGCGACCGTCTCATACAGGGCCACGAGGTCAACTCTCGCGCCGCGCTCCCGCAGCGCTTCGGGTAGGACGTCGCGCGCCTCGGCGGCGCGGGCGACCAGCACCGGGCGGTTCGCGACCTCGAAGTCGCGCAGCGACTCAACCAGCGCCTCGGCGATCGAGCGCTCGGGGACGATGTCGGCCCGAATCCCGCGTTCGGCGAGCGCGGCCGACGTTCCCGGCCCGATCGCGGCGACCGTCGCGTTGGCAAGCGCGCGTGCATCGCGGCCGACAGCGCCCATAGCATCGAACAGCAGCCGTACGCCGTTCGGGCTCGTCAGGCAGACAAGCGCGTAGGAGTGAATGGACTGCACCGCGTCGCGAACCTCCGGGGAGTCGAGCCGCGGGACGATCCGGATCGCCGGCAGCTCGACCACCTCGGCGCCCAGCGCGCGCAGCGCGGCGGCCAGGCCGCTGGCCTGAGCGCGCGCACGTGTCACGACGACGCGCCGATCGTGCAGGGGGCGGCGCTCCAGCCAGGCGATCGTCTCGCGCCGCGCCGCCACCGGGCCGGTGAGCACGATTGCCGGCGGGCCGATCGCCGCCGCGGCGACCGCCGCGGGCAGCTCGGCGAGCGTGGCGGTGACGGTTCGCTGGCCGGGCATCGTCCCCCGCGCGACACAAGCCGCCGGCTCGCCGCCGTCACGCCCCGCCGCGACCAGGCGCTCGGCCACCTCGGGCAGCCGCTTGAGCCCCATGTAGAAGACGAGCGTCCCGGGGAACCGAGCGAGGGTGTCCCAGTCGAGCGCCGAGCCGTCCTTGGCGGGATCCTCGTGCCCGGTGACGAAGGCGACCGCCGAGGCGTCTTCGCGGTGGGTGAGGGGGATGCCGGCATACGCCGCCGCGGCGATGCCGGCGGTGACACCCGGCACCACCTCGAACGGGATTCCGGCGGCGGCCAGCGCCTCGGCCTCCTCGCCGCCGCGCCCGAAGACGAACGGGTCGCCGCCCTTGAGGCGGACCACGCTGCGTCCTGCCCGGGCACGCTCGGCCATCAGCTCCTCGATCTCGCCCTGCGATGTCTCGGCGTCGCCGGGACGCTTGCCCACGTCGATCAGCTCGGCGTCCGGGCGCGCGCCGTCGAGGGCGCCGGGCGGGATCAAGCGGTCGTGGAGGATCACATCGGCGCTCGCCAACAGCTCCAGCGACCGCGCGGTCATCAGACCCGGGTCGCCCGGCCCCGCCCCCACGAGGTAGACGACCCCTTGCCGCGCCGCCATCAGGCGAGCGCCTCGGAACGCTCCAGCAGATCGCCCGCGCCGGCGGCGAGCATTCGCTCGGCCAGCGCCCGGCCGAGCGTCGCGGGCTGCTCCGGGTCGCCCGCGACCCGATCGCGCACCCACTCGGAGCCGTCTGGAAGGCCGGCGAATCCGAGCATCGCCAGCTCTCCCTCCTCGAGGCGGGCGCAGATCCCGACCGGCGTGTGGCAGGTGGCGTCGAGCGCCGCGACTGCGGCGCGCTCCGCCGTCAACTCGACCAGGGCATCGTGATCTGAGATCCGCGCGGCCTGCTGCGCCGCGGTTGAGTCCGTGCGGCGCGCCTCAAGCGCCAGCGATCCCTGACCCGCGGCCGGCGTCAGCTCCGCGAGCCCGAAGCTGAACGCGATCTCCGCCTCGCGTGCCAGGCGCCGGAGGCCGGCGGCGGCGAGCACGATCCCGTCGAACTCGCCCTCGGACAGCTTCCGCAAGCGGGTGTCGACGTTGCCGTGCAGCTCCACCAGCTCCAGATCCGGCCGCAACGCCAGGAGCTGGGAGCGCCGGCGCAGGCTCGCGGTGCCGATGCGAGCCCCCTCGGGCACCTCGTCGAGCGAGGACGCCTCGCCCACGTAGGCGTCGACTGGGTCGGCGCGGCCATGCACCCCCACCAGCCTAAGCTCGTCGGGACGCTCGCCGGGCAGGTCCTTGGCCGAGTGGACCGCCAGGTCCGCCTCGCCGTCCAGGACCGCCTGCCCGACGCCGCGCACGAAGCGCTCCTTGTCGCCGGGCTCGCCGTCGCTAGACGTAACGGCGACGATCTCGGCCCCGCCCAGCGCCTCGGCGACAAGCCGAGCCTGCGCGAGCGCCAGCCGGCTGCCCCGCGTTGCCAGCTTCAGCCGGTCGCTCAACTGGCCGGGCGCTTGCGCCGGCGCGCCTCGCGCAGCGGACGCACCTCCGCGTCGTGCTCCTCCAGCGGGGCGGTAGGCGCGTCGAGGCCGAACAGCTCGCGGAGGGCGTTGACGTAGAGGTAGGCGTCGTCCTCGCCTGAGGAGCGCTTCAAGCGCAAGGTGGGCTCGTGCAGCAGACGGCTCGCGATCGCCCGCGCCATCGCCTGCATGCGCTCCCGATCGGCCTCGGTGAGCGACTCCCACCGGGGCTCGTTCTCGGCCAGCACGCGATCGACGATCTCGGTGGCTCGCTCGCGCAGCGAGGCCACGGTCGGGGTGACGTCCTGCGAGCCGAGCCAGCGCTCGAAGCGGCCGAGCTCGGAGCGCAGGAGGCTCTCGGCCTGGCGGGCCTCGGCCTCGCGGCCCGAGGCGTTTCGCTCCACAAGGGTCTGGAGGTCGTCCATGTCATGCAGGCTCACCCCCTCCACCTGGCGGCAATCGGGGTGGATGTCGCGCGGCACCGCGAGGTCGATCAGGAGCAGGGGCCGGCCCTGGCGTGCCGCCATCACCTCGCCGAGCGCCTCGCGCTCGACCACGTGGTGGGGCGAGCTGGTCGACGCAACGACGATGTCGGCCAGCTCCATCTGCGCTGGCAGCTCCTCGAAGCGGACGGCCCGGCCACCGAAGCGCTGGGCCAGTCCGATCGCCCGGTCGTATCGGCGGTTGGCGATGAACGCGGGCTCAACTCCCCGCGCGGCGAGGGCTCGAGCGGTCAGCTCCGCCGTCTCGCCGGCACCCACCACCAGAACGAGCCGGCTCGAGAGATCGCCAAGCGCTCGCTGCGCCAGCTCCACCGCGACCGAAGGCACGGAGACCCCCTTCTCGGAGATTCCGGTCTCCGATCGCGCCCGCTTGCCGGCGGCGAGCGCGCCGCGGAACAGCCGGTTGAGGATCGGTCCGGTCGCCCCCTCGACCAGCGCGAGCTCGTAGGCCCGCTTCACCTGGCCCTGGATCTCGGCCTCCCCGATGATCATCGAGTCGAGTCCCGCCGTTACCCGGAACAGGTGGTAGGCGCCATCGGTGGCACGCAGCGAGTAGAGATGGCCGACCAGCTCTGTGGGGCGGATGTCCGCCTCGCGCGCGAGCACCCCGAGCGCCAGCGACTCGGCCGCGACACCGTCGGGAGCGACGAGGTAGAGCTCGGTGCGGTTGCAGGTCGAGATCGCGGCCGCCTCGTGCACCTCCGGCGCCTCGATCAGCTCCCTGACCATCCCGGCCGCTCGGCCCTCGGTGAACGCGACCCGCTCGCGCAGTTCCAACGGCGCGGTCTTGTGGGAGATGCCCAGTGCGAGCAGCTCAGACATCAGGGAACACACCTCCGCCGGAAGCCTCGCCTTCGGCTACGTTTCCGGCGGGTTCGGGCGCCGGCGCGGCGGCAGGTTCAACCTCTGAGGGAGCCGAAGGCGACCGGTCATCCGGCGAAGCCGGATGCGCGACTTCGTCGCTAGCTCGAACGCCACCACCTTCAGCCAGGCTGGCGAGCTCGCCCAGCTCGCGCTCGATCCGCTCCAGCTTCGCGGCCATGATCGCGACGTAGGCCAGGATCAGGCCAACGAAGACGACGTATGCGGCGGCCACGTACTTCCCCGCCTCGTCGAGTGGCAATGCGGGCATCAGATGCGCGGGGTCGTGGGGTCGCTCATCCAGCTCGCCGAGGCGGTCCGCGAGGGGATCCCGGGCGCGATTCGCGAACCGGCGGGCGGCGGCGCGTACGCCTCGCCCTCGAGCGCCCGTCGCAGCCGCGAGAGCCTGGCCGAGGCCGATTTCGCGGCCAGCTCGAAGCGCACCAGCGACAGCCACAGGAGCGCCATCCCCGCTAGGCACACCAAGAACGTGAGCAGCATCGAGCCGGGCAGGCCTCCGGCAGAGGAGAAGGTTCGCGGGTGGATGAGCGGCTCCGCCAAGCGCACCGCGAGGAAGTTGAGCGGGACGAAGGCGCCCGCGGTGATCGCGAACACCGATGCGTAGCGGGCCTGGCGCTCGCGGTCCTCGATCGCGTAGCGCAGCGGGTAGTAGGTCGCGTAGAGCAGGAAGACGATCAGGAAGCTGACCAGGGTCGGCTCGTCCCAGACCCACCACTTGCCCCACTCGGCCCTCGCCCAGATCGAGCCGGTGACGAGGACGGCGATCCCGAAGATGACGGAGAGGTGGATGGAGACATAGGAGCGTGCGTCGTGAACAGCGTCACCGCTGCGCAGGTGGCGGATCGCGTGGATCCCGGCCACCACGAAGCCTGCGAGCGAGCAGATCGCGAGCGGCACGTGCAGGTAGAAGATCTTCTGGATGAAGCCCTCGGCGTCGAGCGGCGCATAGAAGAAGACCAGCGCGAAGCCGGCCGCGAGGACCGCGACCGTTGCCACTGCTTGAGCTCGCAGGCTCGGAACCTTCATGCTCATCCTTCGGTCCGGCGCGCCGATGCCGCCGGATCAGTCCTCCAGCAGGAAGTCATAGACGGCGTATCCGACCAGGAGGAACGTCACATCGTAGAGGGCGAGGATCGCCAGCCATTTGGCGATCCCGCCGTATGACGGCCCCCCTGCGGCGAGCAGCGGCTCTGAGGCGCCAGCGGCGGCGATCATCACCGGCACCAGCAGGGGCAGGAGCACGAGTGGCACGAGCAGGTCGCGGGCGCGCGAGTTGGCAGCGATCGCCGACACCAGCACCCCGGTGGCGGCCAGGCCGAGATCGGCGAGGGCCAGGACGCCAGCGAGCGGCGCCAGCCCAGCCCACGAGTCGAGGAAGAAGACCGCGAACACGGGCAGGGCAATCGCCTCCAGGACCAGCAGGTAGACGACCAGCGCCGTCGCCTTCGCGGCCAGCAGCGCTGTGCCGTCCACGGGCGCCAGGCGGATCGCGTCGAAGCCGCCCTCGTCGCGCTCGGCGACGAACAGGCGGTTGATGGCGAGGATGGCGGCGAACAGGACCGTCGCCAGCAGCACCCCCGCGGCGAGGCTGCCGCTCAGCGCGCTGCGGTCGAGCCCGTAGCGGAAGAGGACGAAGGTGGTGACCGCGAACAGCACCATCGCCGGGACCGATTGCAGGGTGCGCAGCTCGACCCTCAGGTCCTTGGCGAGAATCGCCTCGAAGGCTCGAAACGAGCTCGTTCGCGCCCTCACGGCGCGCCCCCGTAGATCGCCCGGGCGTCGCCGGCCGACAAGCCGCTCGCCGCACCGTGGTAGGCCACCGCTCCTCCCCCTCGCAGCGCCAGGACGTGGTCGCCTTCGGCCAACCCGGCCTCGATCTCGTGGGTGACGACGACGCGGGTGCGTCCCGGTGCGGGGCCGATCAGCGGCTCGACCAGGGCCGCCGCCTCGGGGTCGAGGTGGGAGCGCGGCTCGTCGAGCAGCAGCAGCTCGGGGTCGTGGAGCACTGCACGGCAGACGGCGAGCCGTTGCACCATGCCCGCGGAGAGGTTTCGGACCAGCTCGCCGCCCCACCGCGACATCCTCACCAGGTCGAGGAGCTCGGCGATCCGCTCCGGGGCCTCTCTCCCGAGCCCGTGGAGGCGGGCCTGGAAGCGCAGGTTCTCGGCGCAGGTGAGGTCGCGGTAGCAGAGCGGCTCGTGGCCAAGGTAGCCGATCCGCCCACGAGCCTTCCAGGCCTCGCGAGGAAGAGCGCAGCCGAGCACGGAGACCTCGCCGGCGGTGGGGCGGAGCAGGGTCGCGAGGACCCGCAACAGGGTGGTCTTGCCGGCGCCGTTCGGGCCCAGCACGGCGAGCGTCTGGCCCCCGGGCAGCTCGAGGGTGACGTCGCGCAGAGCCGTTCGCTCGCCGTAGTCCCGCCACAGGTGAGCGAGCGCGATGGCGGGGGATGTCGCGACGGGGCTCGCGGGCCCGGATTCCCGCTGGATAGCCGCGGTTTCGGCCACCTTCCGATTCTCCCAGTTGAACCCCTCAATCGTGACGGTCGTATTCCAGGGGTACGATCCGCCGATCAACGAGCTCGGGAGGTGAAGCGGTCCGACGGTCCTTGATCATTTCGGCAGCCGCGGTGGTGCTGGCGCTGCCAGCCGTCGCCGGCGCGGCCCCACGCAAGATCGACGTCGGCGACGACTTCTTCTCCCCGAGGAACCCCCCGGCCCGGAACTTCGAGAACGGCCCCAGCTTCCGCTGGTCGCGCGGCGGGGGATCGACCGGCGACCACAACATTCGCCAGGACGACAGGCTGTTTCGCTCCGGGAATCTGACCACGGGCCCGATCAACTTCGCGATCAACGCCTCCGCCGGCTCCTACCACTACTACTGCGAGCTCCACGGCTCTCGCCAGGGCGGCATGGCTGGCCGGGTCAAGGTCCGTCCGATCGCCGAGACCGACCACGCGGTCGGCGAGGTCGAGGTCGTGTGGGCCGACGCCAACACCGACACCGGCTCCCGCTTCGATGTCCGCTACCGGGTGGACCAGAGGAAGTGGAAGACCTGGAAGAACGACACGCCCAGCTTCCACGCCGCCTTCGGCCACAACGACAACCCGGTCGACTACAGGCCCAACCGCCACACCTACAAGATCAAGGTGCGCTCGGAGCGCAGGAGGGTCAAGAAGCACAGCGACTGGTCCCCGCCCCTGACCCTCTGAAGCTCGGTCCGCCGCGACGAGGACTGAGCTCGATTCCAGCGAGTTGGGGTTTGTCAATCACATGGATCGAGAAGTCCCAACTCGTCCCAGACGGACCTCATCGCCCCCGGTCCGAGGTGCCTCAGCGGTCCTTGCGAAGTGTGCGGGCGCCGACCCGCAGCAGTGGCAGGCCGCCCTCCCGCAGCGCCTTCAGCCGCTGGCCGTTGCGGCCGTAGAGCAGACGGGCCGAGGCGCGGACCGCCTGGCCCAGGGTACGGTCATAGGGCTGCCACCAGAAGTCGCGAGTGAGGCCCGGCTCCCAGGAGACGAGCTTTACGTCCACGCACTCATAGAAGCCGAACTTCGAGTGCGAGCGGCCAAGGCCCGACTCCTTGACGCCGCCCCACGAGCACTGGCAGGCGGCATGGGTGTAGGAGTGATCGTTGATCCACACCATCCCCGACTCGATCCGCCTCGCCATCCGCTCCCCCTTCGCGCGGTCCTTGGTCCAGATCGAGGCGCCCAGGCCGAAGTTCGAGTCGTTGGCCCTCTGGAGCGCCTCGTCCTCGGAGTCGACAACGATGATCGGGACCACGGGACCGAAGATCTCCTCCTTCATGATCCGCATCTCGTCCTCGACCCCGGCGAGCACAGTGGGGGCGATGAACTTGCCGCCGAACCCCGGCACCTCGCGCGGGCCACCCGCCACCCGGTCCGCGCCGGCCTCGAGCGCGTCGTCAACCAGGCCCGAGACGACGTCGAACTGGTCCTCCGAGGCCATCGGCCCGATCTCCGTCTCCCACTCCATCGGATCGCCGACAGTGAGCTCG
>Ga0307312_10001175_pt1 | contig 13211 bp, 12 predicted proteins | sample ER_DNA_202_FD_194489 | JGI IMG/M metagenome (GOLD analysis project Ga0307312, IMG submission 194489) | Bulk soil microbial communities from the East River watershed near Crested Butte, Colorado, United States - ER_DNA_202 | ecosystem: Environmental > Terrestrial > Soil > Floodplain | place...
CAGCATGACGCGGTCGGTGTTCTGGAGCCGGTTCATGCGCTGCAGGATCAGCTCGTTCGGTCCCGCCCATTCCATCCGCGGGAGATAGTTCTCTCTGGGGTCGTCGGGGATCTGCAGCCACGTCGTAGGACCCCCATCCGCACTTACGACGCCGGCGCTCACGGCCGAGTTCGTGGTCCCCGCCTTGGGATACTGAATGGGAATGACGCGCGGATAGAGCGAGTCGGTGTCGTTGATGAGGTGATAGGTACCTACGCCGGTCATGTCGAACCGCCAGTAGGCGATCTTCGAGCCATCGGGTGACCAGCGGAACGCGTCTCGCAAGTCGAATTCTTCTTCGTAAACCCAATCGGTCATCCCGTTCACGTGGAGCGAGTCGGCATCGCTCGTGAGGGCCGTGATCGCGCCGTCCGACAGTCGCTCCACGTAGACGTTTCCCTGCCTCACGTAGGCCACGCGATCGCCGGCGGGGGAGAACTTTGCGTACATGAGCGTGGACGGGGCGGCGTTCGGTCCGCCGAGCTTTTTCAGCGCGCCGGCCTTCCGGTCGAGCACCCAGTAGTCGCCTCGCGTATTCTGGCGCCACACGCGTTGGGTGTTGGTGAACAGCAGCAACAGGGTGCCGTCGGCCGACCAGGCATAATCGTCGAAATCCAGCGCCTCACTCGCACCAGAAGGCACCAGCTGACGAGCCGAGATGTAGACGCTGCGGGTGCCGGTGGCGGTCTCGTAGCGCACGATATCGAACGCATCCGGCATCGCTGCCGATTTCTCCACCGTCGTATAGGCGGTGCCGTTTTCGATCCACCGCGCCGGCCCGAACCGCTGCGGCGCGAAGTCGGCCGATGCGAAAATGCGGCGCATCATGTCGTTGACGGTGTCCGGTACCTGCGCCGTGGCGGGAGAGGGGGGGGGCGCGACTGCCAACAGCGCGACTAGGCCGAGGACGAGCTTCATGCTTCGCTCCTTGATGGTCAGATCAGCCGAAATTCGCTAACCGTACCTCCACCACGTCCGGCAATCCCTGCAGCTTGTCGAGCACGCCATTGGTCAACGCCTGATCGACGTTGATTGCGGCCAGCGCGTCCGCCGGGCGTCCGTCCGCGGTCGGGGACGAGCGGCGCGCCTGGTGGTAGCTCGCGATGTTGATGCCGGCGCTGCCCAACACGGACCCGACGCGCCCGATCACGCCCGGCACATCGCGGTTGCGAATCACGAGCATCCAGCCGTCGGGAATGACGTCGACATGGTAATCATCGATCCGGATGACCCGGCCGTGACTGTCGCCGATGAGCGCTCCGGTAACGCGGACGCGCCCCCGGGCGGTGTCGACCTTCACGCCGATCGACGTCTCGAACCCCGATTCCGGCGCGCCGGTCTTCGTGCCGAGCTGGATCCCCTTCTCTTCCGCCAGCACCTGCGCGTTCACCAGGCTCACGGGGCCCGCGTTCATCGCCGTGAGCAGCCCCTCGAGCGCCGAGACGAGTACCGGGCGCTGGGCCGCATCTTCCTTGCCACCATAGGCGACTTCGACGGACTTCACGGGACCGTCCGCCAGCGCGAGCGCCAGGCGTCCCAGCCGGCGCGCGAGATCGAGCAGCGGGGCCAAGCGTCGCAGCAGGTCCCCGCCCATTCCCGGGACGTTGAGCGCGAACGAGAGATCACCCGCGACCAACGCCTCGCGCACGGCGCTGCAGATCTCCGTCGCCACGCGCTCCTGCGCTTCGGCGGTCGACGCCGCGAGGTGCGGTGTCAGGATCACGCGATCGAGCCCGCGCAGCGGGGAATCCGCGGGAAGCGGCTCAATGGCGAACACATCGATCGCCGCGCCACCGATGCGCTTCTCCTTGACCGCCTCGGCGAGTGCCGTTTCATCCACCAGCTCGCCGCGCGCGGTGTTGATCAGCACGGCGGTCGGCTTCATGAGCTTCAGACGCGTCGCGTCGATGAGATGATGGGTCTGATCGGTCAAGGCAACGTGCAGTGTGACGACGTCAGCGGTGCGCAACAGCTGGTCGATCGGGAGCAGACGAACGTGCATCTCCGTGGCGCGCTCGGGCGGGAGGTAGGGATCGTGCCCGACCACCTGCATGCCGAACGCTCGCGCCAGTTGCGCGACGTGAGCGCCGATGCGGCCGAGGCCCACAACTCCCATCGTCTTGCCGCGCAGCTCGGTGCCTTCGAAGCGCTTGCGGTCCCATTCTCCGCGCCGCATGGCCGCCGCGGCGTCGGAGATGCGCCGGACGAGCGCGAGCAGCAGTCCCATCGCGTGCTCGCCGGCGCTGACGGTATTGGCACCCGGAGTATTCATCACCGCGATCCCGCGCCGCGTGGCGGCCGGAACGTCGATAGTGTCCACGCCGGTGCCGGCCCGCGCGACCACGCGCAGGTGCGGTGCGCGCGCCATCAGACTCGCCGTGACGCGCGTTTCGCTGCGTACGATCAACGCGTGCGCGCCGGCGATCGCCTTATCCAACTCCGCCGGCTTGCCCGCGACGTCGATGACTTCGATGTCGGATGTATTGGACAGCAGGTCGAGACCGCTTTTGGCCACCCGGTCGGCGACGACGACCCGCCATGGCGGCGTCATTCCAGCGCCTTGCCGATCAGCGGCAACAGCTCGTCCAGCGCCGCAACGCTATGATCGCCCATGTGTCCGATGCGGATCGTGGAGTCCTTGAGCGCGCCGTAGCCCGCCCCGATCGTCCATCCCTGCTGCTTCAGCGCGCCCACGACGTCCTTCGAGTGCTTCCCGTCGGGAAGCCGCAGGCAGGACACCGTCCAGCTGTGACGGCCTTCGCGCGGCAGGAACTGCACGCCGTGCTCCGCGGCCCACGCTTCCACGCGCCGCCGCATCGCGTCATGCCGTTTCCAGCGCGCTTCGATGCCGCCCTCGCGCTCGATCCGGCCGAGCTGCACCTCGAGCGCATACAGCAGCGAGATCGCGGGCGTGTTGGTTGGTTGGAATTTGGTCGTCGCGGTCAGAAAGCTGATCAGATCGAAGTACGCGCCTCGTTCTTCGAGCGTCTTGGCGCGATCGACCATGCGCTCCGATGCAATGCCCAGCGCGAGCCCGGGCGGCAACGCGAGCGCTTTCTGCGACCCCGTGAACGCGAAGTCGAGCTTCCAGGCATCGGTCTCCACCGGAGAACCCACCATCGATGTGACACAATCGACCAGCAGCAGCACGTCGTCGAATTCCTGAACGACTTCCGCGTAGCCGGCGACGTCTTGCAGCACGCCCGTCGATGTCTCGGAGTGGACGCACGTCACGGCGTCTACGGGCGTGCGTTTCAACGCATCGCGCAACATGTCTTGCTCGACCGCCGCGCCGAGCGGGACGTCGAGCCGGATGCACTCCTTGCCGCACGCGCCGACGATGCCCGCGAACCGCTCGCTGAAGGCGCCGTTGACGAGCGACAGCGCCCGGCGCCGGATGCCGTTGCGCACCGCCATCTCCATGAAACCGGTGGCGGAGTTCGTGCCGATGAAGACCGGCCGCGCCGTGCGCGCGACCGCGCCGAGCTTGGGGGCGACATTCTGGAGCAGCTTCTCCATCGCCCCGGAGCGATGCCCGATCATCGGCCGGATCATGGCCTCCAGAACCTCGGGATGCACGTCCGTCGGCCCTGGGAGGAAGAACTTGCCGAATGAGGGGACAGCGACAGGGTGTGTAGGAACGGACGCCGTGGAGGTCATGCGCTGGCCCGTTCCAGCTCTTCGACGAGCCCACCCACGACGACTTCACTCGTCTTCACGAGTCGGACCCCCTCCTCGCCCCATTCCTTGAGCAGATGCTCGGCCACGTCGCGGTCGATCGGCTTCATCGCGTCGACCACGGCGAACAGCCGCACTTGCGGGCGGTGTTGCAACAGCCCTTCGATGGCGTATTTGTCGCAGACGTCGAGGGCGACGCCGTACAGAACGATGTCATGAGGATTCAGCGCATCGAGCACAGGCAGCACATTCGGGTTGGAGAAGACGTCGAACCGATGCTTATGAAAGAGGATATCGCCACGGTGGTTGCGAACCCGTGTGGCAAGCGCCGGGCCGTCCTGGGGCTCCGGCTCGATCACGAGCGGGTCCCGCAGCGCCGTCTCGGCGATCTTGCGCTGCCCCGGGGTATCCCGCAGGCAATGAGGCGGAAACGTGGCCTTCCAATCGGGCGTCGCGGAGATCTCGGGGTGCTCACGGACGTGATCGTCGGCGCTGGCCACGATGCGGATCCCGTGGCCATGTGCGTAGTCGGTGAGCTTCTTGAGATTGGGGATGAGGTGCTCGGCGTCCGGCACGTAGAGCTTGCCGTCGGCCTTCATGAAATCGTACTGGGTGTCAACGTCCCAGAAAATGACGCGCGAGGTAGGCATGGGACGGGAAATCTAGACGGGGCTAAAGCTTCAGCGCTACCGCCACCTCGTCGCAGGCGTGCTGCCGGGGGCAGCGCGTGCAGTCGGCCCAGACCTTGAGCGGGAACTGCTCCTTCTCGGCGACGCGAAAGCCAAGCCTCATGAAGAACAGGGGTTTGCGCGTCAGGCCGAACACCTCGTCCAATCCGAGCGCGCGCGCGTCCACGAGGAGCGCTTCGATCAGCGCCTTGCCCACGCCGCGGCCCTGCTGATCGTCGCGCACGGCGAGGCCGGCGATTTCCGCGAGCCCCGTGCTGTACACCTTCAGACTGCCGGTACCGACCAGGCTGCCGTCGGGAGTCATCGCGACCACGTACTCCTTGATGTGTCGGCACAGATCGTAATTGGAGCGCGGCAGCAGATCGCCGGTCGCCACGAACGGCGCCATCAGCGCTTCCATCGCGGTGACGTCCGCGAGCGTCGCTGGGCGCAGCGTGGTTTCAGGCTGGGGAGCACGGCGTAGCTTGATCGACAGACCGGTCACGCGAGCACCTCTTCGAGGATTGTGAGACCGCGCTCGAGCTCCTCAGCAGTGATCGTGAGGGGCGGAACGATGCGAATCACCGTCGGGCCAGCGGTCAGCACCAGGAGGTGACGCTCGCGCGCCGCGGCGACCACCGGCGCGGCCACCTCGTTCAGCTCGAGGCCCCACATCAGGCCGCGGCCACGAGCCTCGCGCACCCGAGGCGTGCCGGCCGCCAAACGGTTCAACCGTGCCCCCAGCCACTCGCCTTTGGTGCGAACCGCGGCGAGAAAGTCAGCGTCGGAAATCGTGCGCAGCACGTCGAGGGCAACGGTCGCCACAAACGGGCCGCCACCGAACGTAGTCGCGTGATCACCCGGCGCTAATTCCGACGCGATCGCGTCGTTCACGAGGATGGCGCCCATCGGCAACCCGCCGCCGAGCGGCTTGGCCAGCGTGTACACGTCGGGAACGACGCCCCCCCCCGACGACTCGGAAGCAAAGAGGGTCCCGGTGCGTCCGAGGCCGCATTGCACTTCATCGAAGATCAGCGCGCAGCCGGTCGCGTTGCAGTGTTCGCGCAGGAACGCGAGAAACTCCGAAGCAACGGGGCGGACTCCCCCCTCCCCCTGTACCGGCTCGATGATGACGGCCGCGGTCCGCTCTTTCGTGATCGCGCGGGTTGCGGCTTCGACGTCGCCCAGCGGGATGATCTGCACGCCCGCGAGCAGCGGCTCGAACGGGCGACGGTAGTCGGGGCGATCGGTCGCGGCGAGAGACGCGAACAGCCGGCCATGGAACGAACCGCTGAACGCGACGATCTCCGTTTTGTGCGACCATTTGCGGGCGAACTTGAACGCACCTTCGTTCGCTTCGGCTCCTGAATTACAAAAGAAGGCTTGACCACCGAATGACTTGGTGAGCTCAGCGGCGAGCCGTTCACCAGGTTCGGTGCGATACAGGTTCGAGACGTGGATCAGTCCCGTGTCCAGCGCACGCAAAACGGCTTCGCGAACGACCGGGCTGTTGTAGCCGAGTGCGTTGACCGCGATACCGGCGACGAAGTCGAGGTAGCGCGTGCCGTCCTCGGCGATGAGCTCGGATCCTTCGCCGGCCACGAACAGCGGCCCCACGCGCGCGTAGACGCCCAGCAGTGCTGTGGCGTCTGCGGTAGTCAGCGGTGTGGTCACGCGGGTTGTGCCGCGGTGGCTGGAGGAGTTGCCAGAAGGCGGGTGCCGGCGGTGGCGTGCGCGAACATGTCGAGATCGCCAATCCGTACGGCCCGAACACCCGCCCCCAACGCTTGCGCGGCGGCGCGCAACTTGGCGGCCATGCCGCCCGTCGCGACGCCCCCTTCAATCATTGTCTCGATCTCGGCGGCCGCAAGCGTAGGCTGAGTCACGCCGTCGATCGTCACGCCCGGAATATCGGAAACGAAGAGCAGCTCCTGCGCGCCCACGGCCGCGGCAATCGCCGCAGCCGCCTGGTCGGCATTTACGTTGAGGGGCCGCACGGGAGCCGTGAGCGACGGAGCGACCGGTGCCACGACGGGCGTGAGCCCCGCGAGCAGCAGACTCTGCAGCAACGACGCCCGTACGTTCACGATCTCGCCGACTTCACCCAAGGCGGTTCCATTGGGGAGCGGCTGCGCGGTGAGCAATCCGCCATCGACGCCCGACAGTCCGATCGCGTCGAGACCGGCAGCACGAAGTGCCGTCACGAGGACCCGGTTCATCGGCCCACCCAGGACCATCTCGACCAGCTGGGCGATCTCGGGCGTCGTCACGCGCAGACCGTCACGCTGCTCGACGGGCAGACCGAGCCGCCGCGACCAGTCGCTCACCGCCCGCCCGCCGCCGTGCACGACGACGGCGTCCCCGATTTTGCTCAGGGCGCGCGCGCACTCGGCCACCCACTCGGGCCGATCGAGCTCGTTGCCGCCGATCTTGACGACGCGCACCGTCAGCACGCGAGTCCCGCCGTTTCGGGAAGCCCGAGCATCACGTTCATATTCTGGATCGCCTGCCCCGCTGCACCCTTTACGAGGTTGTCGATAGCGGCGATGACCGTCAGCCGGGGGCGGCGCACGTCGAGGACTTCGGCCACACCGATTGCCACGCGATTGCGGTACACGACGTCCCTGAGCGACGGCAGGGTGCCATGCATCACCTGCACGCACGGCTCCGCGTCGTAGGTGGCGTTGTAGAGTCCCTCGGCGGTCGACTGATCGAGTACCCGCGTGAGCGGCACGTGAATCGTTTCGAGAATGCCGCGTTTCACCGGCAGCAGGTGCGGCGTGAAGACGAGGTCGCCGGTGAAGCCGCCCTCACGCGACAGCGACTGTTTCAGCTCGGCGAGATGGCGGTGTGTGTTGCCGATCGCGTACGCCCGATAGTCCTCGGCGACTTCTCCGAACAGCAGCTCGCGCTTGGGATTGCGTCCGGCCCCCGTGACGCCCGACGCCGCGTCGATGATGACCTCGCGCGACGGATCGATCAGACCGAGTTGCGCGAGCGGAATCAGCGCGAGCAGCGCCGCCGTCGGATAGCATCCCGGGTTGGCCACGAGCTCGGCATCGGCAAGCCGCGGACGCGTGAATTCGGTGAGCCCGTAGACCGCGTCGGGCGATAGCCGGAAGTCGGCCGAGAGATCCACGGTGCGCTTGCCACCAGCGCGTGCCTCGTGGACGTAGCGAGCCGACACGCCATGGGGCAAGGCCGACAGAATGATCTCGGCCTGCTGCCAGGGGGCGTCATCGGCTTTGATGAGCTGGTGTCCGTCGACCCATTCACCCGCCGCCGACTCGGCGGTCGCGAACGCGACCGTGGCGTCGGGATGTCCCTGCAACAGGCGCAACAGCTCCTGACCGACATAGCCGGACGCACCCAGTACGCCGACCGGGATGGATGCATGATTATTCATTTGAGCGGAAAATTATGCAAACGGCCGGGACGACGCAAGGACCTAGACCACCCGTTCGAGCCTCGGATTAGGCCGGTACGAGCGACCGACCTTGGCGCACGGCTTACCCTCGAGCATCACGACGTCGGCGGTGAAATCGAACCGCCCCTGGAACAGGCTCGAGCCCACGCCATACGCGTCCACCGGCACTTGCTGCTCCTCGAACTGCCGGATCTTGTCGACGGTGAATCCACCGGAGACGACGATGCGCACGTGCTTGAAGCCCTCCGCGTCCAGTGCGCGCCGGACGTCCCAGACCAGCTGCGGATTCACGCCGGTGGGCTTGAACGTTCCCATCTGCGGAATCACGGACTTGTCCACCAGCGTCTCCGACGTGTCGAGGCGGACGCCATACAACCGGTCGCCGAGCGCGCGCGCCACCGCGAGTGACGTCCCGATGCAGTCGTTCTCGAAATCCACCAGGGTGATGAGCCTGATCGATGGATCGCTCTGCTCGGCGAACTTGCGCGAGGCAAGGACCGTGTCGCCGTCGTAGGCGGCAATGAGCGCGTGCGGCACGGTGCCGATCCCTTCCGACCCCCACCACGACGCCTGCGCGTCGGTGGACACGCCGATCGCGCCCGCGATGTGCGCGGCGTAGCCGTCGCCAGTCTGCACCAACCAGTGATCGTGCCGCGCCGGGAAGAACATCACCTCTTTGGGTCTTGCGGCTTCGACCACCTGCCGGGTATTCGTGCCGACGCGCGTGCGGCGGGCGAGCACGCCGAGATAGAGCGTCTCGAGCACGGCAAACGCGTCGTACGGGCCTTCGATGAGCAGCACGGTCTCCCAGGGCTGGATCTCGTCTCCATCATAGAGGGCGTGGACGACCAGCTCGTCCCAGCGCTCCGCGCACAGTTTCAGAATCGCGATCCCTTCATCGATACCACCGAGGTACGCGTGCGACTTCCCGAACACCTGCATCGTGACGCGGGGCCGGTGGTGATCCGTCCGCAGCAGTTCGCGCGCGCGCACGAAGTATTTGTCGGAGTAATAGCCCTCCCGCATCTTGTCGACGGGGAGATGGAAGATCGCGGGGTCGAGCCGTTTTTTCCGTGCTGCCATCAGCGCGGGCCGGGCCAGGCGAAGGTGGCGGCGAGCGTGTCGCCACTGGGGAGCGGCAGCTGACGCGCGACGTTGTTGAGACGCCCGCAGATCGTCCCGAGCGGCTCGGGCGTATCGGGAGGCGCGACTTTCAGACAGACGATCTCGGCATCGAGCGCCAACGCCCGATCGCGCGACGAGCGCGCCGGTTCGGGACGCGTGAGGCTCACGACGAGCGTGGTGGGGCGTCCCTTGAGGACCAGCTGCACGACGCGTGGCGGCTCCTCAGGAACCAGGTCGATGCCACGCGGCGCGCTGACGGTATCCCCACGCACCAGGTTGAGGACTACGCGCGCCCGTCTGGGGCGCACGACCGCATCCAGGCGGAAGTCACGGGTCGAATCGATCAGATCGAATTCTTCCGCGGCCCGCGCCTCGCCACCCGCAAACTCGCGCTCGAGAATGAGCTCGACCAACAACGCGCGTGGGGGGGGGCCGGTGGAGGGTCTGCCCGACCCGAAGGGATAGACGCGCGCCGTATCACTCCACGACAATCGCACCACGCGCCGATACGAATCTTCCTCCCACAACGTCAGGCCACGGCGTGAGCGCCCTACCTGGCGCCGCGTGTAGAACTCAGCCCCGAGCGTCACCGTGTCGCCGACCGTCGGCGTCACGTGAAACAGCGCTTCGACTTCGGTAGTATCGGTTCGGAGCGTGAGGCGCATATCGCTGTCGACCGAGCCGCTGACCGCGCCGCTGGCGAGAATCCGCGGCGCCACCGCGGCAGGCTGGATCACCCGAATGCGATAGGTCAGGCGCGTGCCGGGCCCCTGCAGCGCGGACAGCGCGAGCAGGACGCTAGTGAACGACGATAGTCCCACGCGACTCCTCGAGCGTTGCGCCCCCGCCCGGCCCGCCCCAGCGGCGGTCGGCAACCCATCCCGCAAAGAGTCCCGCCGCCAGCGCCAGCGCGACCCAGAGGACGAGCGTACCCGCGCGGATCGAGGGCCTGGGCACCACGAACGCGTGGGGATTGCCGGCGGAGCGTGCCAGTGCGACACGGACCTCGAGCTGGCTCGCACGCGCGCCGGCACAATGCACGCAGGTCGCCAAGTGCTTCGCGAGGGCCGCACGCTCGACCAGCGAGAGCTCACCATCCAGCTCGGCATCGATCTGCACGAGCCATTGCTCGTGAGTGTTATCGACTCCCGTCATCTATCTCCTCCCGCACGCGGTACCGCAGCGCTCGGCGCTGCATCCAGCGCACCGCAAAGGCGTCCTGAAGCGACCGCCACACGCGATTCCACATACCGTACTTCGTGACCCCATGTTTCCGCGGCCGATGCCCGACCGGGACTTCGGTCACGGTACCGCCTTCCATCTTGATGAGCGTCGGCAGAAAGCGATGCATTCCCGTAAACAGGGGTAACGCGCGCACGGCCGCCGTGCGAAAGGCCTTGAGCGAGCAGCCCGTATCGCGGATCACTTCGCCGTTGAGTCGATTGCGGACGCCGTTGGCGATGCGGCTTTGCAGGCGCTTCCACGACGTGTCGTGTCGCGCGGTGCGATAGCCGACCACGGCCGTGGCCCCCGTGCGCTCCAAGGTATCCACGAGTGCTGGAATATCGGCTGGATCGTTTTGCAGATCGGCGTCGAGGGTGACGACGATCGGCGCGCGCGCCGCGCGAAATCCGGCGGCGAACGCCGCGGTCTGACCGGCGTTGCGCTCGAACGCGATGATATGCAGCTGGGGATACTGCCGCCGCAGCGACTTGAGCTCCTGGAGCGTGCCGTCCGTCGACCCGTCGTCCACCACGATCACCTCGTAGCGCCGACCGTTGAGGGCGGCCGCGATCTCGGCGAGCAGCAGGGCGAGGTTATCCCGCTCGTCGTACGCGGGGACCACGAGCGAAAGCTCCACGGGGTGGGAACGATAGCAAGTTGACAGCCGCAATACGAGTGGCTAAAACCGTGCATGCACGAATCTCTGTCGCGTCGCGAGTTTCTGCAGTCCGCCGCCGGCGGCCTTGCCGCGAGTGCCGTGATGGGCATTCCGCATCCGATGCGCCTGCCCCTCCCGCTGCCCCCCCAGTCCCGCTGGGCGGCCAAGCCTGTCGCGATCGCGAGCGCGAACGGTCTCCGCGCCGTGCAGAAAGCGTTCGACATGCTGATGCAGGGCGCCGACACGCTCGACTCCGTGATCGAAGGCGTGAAGATCCAGGAGCTCGATCCCACCGACGACTCCGTCGGCTATGGTGGGCTCCCGAACGCGGCGGGCGTAGTGCAGCTCGACGCCTCCTGCATGCACGGTCCCACGAAGCGGGCGGGCGCGGTCGGCGCGCTCGAGAACATCAAGACTCCGTCGGAAGTCGCGAAGCTGATCCTCAAATACACGACGCACATCTTCCTGGTCGGTGAAGGCGCCAAGCGCTTCGCGCTCTCCTACGGCTTCAAGGAAGAAGAGCTGCTGACCGACCATTCGCGCGAGGCGTGGCTGCGCTGGCGCGCCAACCTGAGCCCGACCGATAACTACCTGGACGTGCCGGATTCCGATCACCTCGTCGTCACGAGAACCGGGACGATCAATTGTGATGCGGTGACTCCCCAGGGCGACCTGTCGTCTGCCACGACGACGAGCGGGCTGTCGTGGAAGATTCCCGGCCGGGTCGGTGATTCGGCGATCATTGGGGCCGGCCAGTACTGCGACAACGACGTCGGCGCCGCCGGATCGACGGGACTCGGCGAGGCGAACATCAAGGTGTGCGGCGGCTTCCTGACGGTCGAGCACATCCGGCGCGGCATGAAGCCGACAGATGCGTGTCTCGAGACATTGAAGCGCGTCGTCGCCGAAACGGAGACGCGGCTGCTGGATGCACAGGGCAAGCCCAAATTCGACCTCGTGTTCTACGCGGTGACCAAGCGAGGGGAGTTCGGGGCCGCCTCGCTCTATCCCAATCATTTCGCGGTGCACGACGGCGTGGACGCTAAGATCCGCGACACGGCCTACCTATTCACGCGCGCCTAAGCCTACTGCTCCTTGCGCTCGCCGCTCCGCTGGCGGCGCAGGAGGAGCCTAATCCGAAGAACTACTGGGTCGATCACCTCTACCCGTTCGTCTACTACAGCTCCGTGGACGGGTTCTGGCTGGCCGGGCACTACGACCGGGCCAGTCCTATGGGCTTCGCCGACCGCCCCGAGCCGAGTTTCGGACGCATCGCCCTCGACGTCGGCGCCAGCACGCAGGGGAGCTACACCTTCATCGTCGACGCGCAGGCGCCTGCCTACTGGGACGGTTGGCGTCTCGGTTTGACGCTCAGCCTGACCCGCGCGAATCGCCTTGGCTATTTCGGCCAGGGCAATGGCGCCGCGTACGCGCCCGACAGCACCAAGGGTATGGGGCGCTCCTACTTCTACCGCGTGAGTCGCCGGACGCACGGGGCGCGCCTCACGGTGCAGCGCAGAATCACCGGCCCCTTGCGCGTCCTCGTGGGCGGCACCTTCGAGCACACCGATTTCCGCGAGTTGCCCGGCGAAAGCGTCTTCCAGCGCGACCGCGCGGCCGGCGTCATCAGGCCGGACGACTCGCCGTTCAACGACGCGGTCGGACGCGTCGGTGTCGTGCTCGACATGCGCGACCTGGAAGTCGATCCGCATCGTGGCGTGTTCGCCGAGGCGCTCGTGGGACGCGGCCGCGGCTATACGCGGACGAGCGCTTCGTTTCACGCCTACGTGCATCCGCTGAACCGGCTGATTCTCGCTGGTCGGATCGGCGCCGAGAACATCAGCGGCACCGCACCACTCGCGGTGGAGCAGACAATGGAAACGAGTGAGGGGCCCGTCGTCGCGCTGGGAGGATTCCGCTCGTTGCGCGGCTATTACGACGGTCGGTTTGTCGGGCCCGGCAAGATCGTCGGCGGTCTCGAAGCGCGGTACGGCATCCTCTGGTCACCGCGTCTGTTCGAGGTGAAGCTGTTTGCCTTCTACGACGCGGGACGTGTGTTTGCCCCCGGTGAGGCAGTTCGGCTCACGCGACACGGGCTTCATGCAGCCGTCGGCGCCGGCGTAGCAATGGCGCTCCTGCGGAATACGCTGGTACTACTGCAAGCGGGCAAGGGCTCTGAGGGAGCGCAGGTATCCTTCGCGACTGCCTGGAGCTTCTAGCGGACCTCGCGAATCTCCACTCCGCGCCGCTCGAGCTCCTCCACATATGCTTGAAACGGCACGGCCTCATCCGGCGTGTACACGCCCGCTGAGCTGACGCGTCCATCCACCTGCATCACGCCGGTGATCGCGAGCGAGTAGCCGGTGGTACGCATCATCGCACTGATTCCGGT
>Ga0307312_10001176_pt1 | contig 13203 bp, 15 predicted proteins | sample ER_DNA_202_FD_194489 | JGI IMG/M metagenome (GOLD analysis project Ga0307312, IMG submission 194489) | Bulk soil microbial communities from the East River watershed near Crested Butte, Colorado, United States - ER_DNA_202 | ecosystem: Environmental > Terrestrial > Soil > Floodplain | place...
AGAAGAACCTCGTCATGGCCGAGCGGGTCAGGGAGAAGCTGGCTAGCTCAGCCGCTCGCCGGTGACCCGGCGGATCTCCTCCAGCGAGGAGACACCTTCGAGGCACAGCCGGATGCCGTCCTGGTGGAGCGTGGTCATCCCGGCCTGGGTTGCGGCGTGGTGGATCTCGTCGGTCGAGGTCTCCAGCAACCCGCGGATCTCGCGCGTCACCGGCATCACCTCGTAGAGCGCGACGCGGCCGCGGAAGCCGCTGTTGCCGCAGCGCCCGCAGCCCTTCGGCCGCTGCAGGAAGACCTTGCCCTTGTGCGAGAGCAGGCCCATCTGGTTGAGCTCGTCGTCGCTCGGCCAGTACGACTCGCGGCAGTCGGTGCAGAGCCGCCGGGCCAGTCGCTGCGCAACGATGCAGTTGACCGAGCTCGCGAGCAGGCCGGGCTCGACGCCCATGTCCTTGAGGCGCGCGATCGAGCTCGCCGCGTTGTGCGCGTGGACCGTCGTGAGAACGAGGTGGCCCGTCATGCCGGCCTGCATGGCGATGCGCGCCGTCTCCTCGTCGCGGACCTCGCCGACCAGGAGGACGTCGGGGTCGCTGCGGAGGATCGTCCGGAGACCGCGCGCGAAGGTGAGGCCGCTCTTCGGCGTGATCTCGACCTGGTTCACGCCCGGGATCTGGTACTCGACCGGGTCCTCGATCGTCATCAGCACCCGACCCGGGTCGTTGAGCATGTGCAGTGCCGTGTAGAGCGTCGTGGTCTTGCCGCTGCCGGTCGGCCCGCAGACGACGACGGCGCCGTAAGGCTGCCGGATCGCGCGCTCGAAGAGCTCGCGTGCCGTCGGAGTCATGCCGAGCTGCGCGAGGTCGGGCTCGGCGACGGCACGGTGCATGATCCGGAGCACGACCTGCTCGCCGTGCGTCGTTGGGATGACCGCGATGCGCAGGTCGAGCGGCTCGCCGCCGAAGCGGACCGAGACGCGGCCGTCCTGGGGTGCCCGCCGCTCGGCGATGTCGAGGTGGCCCATGATCTTGAGGCGCGTGATCACGGCCGGCTGCATCTGCTTCGGAATCGTCGCGACCACGCGCGTGACGCCGTCGATCCGCGCGCGGACGACCATGTCCTCTTCCTGCGGCTCGAAGTGGATGTCCGAGGCTCCGTCCTCGATCGCCTGCGCCATCGTGGTGTGGACGAGCTTGACGGCGGGCGTCTCGCCGCCTGCCTCGGAAATCTCCTCGCGCTGGGCCGCTGCCTCCTGTGCGGCCTCCTCGCTCTCTACGGCATCCTGCTCGAGCTCGATCTGGGTCCGGTAGAGCTTCTTGATCGTCCGCTCGAGGTCTTCCGGCTCGGCGACCGCGAGACGCACGTTGTAGCCGAGGGCGATGCGCAGGTTGTCGGCGCTCGCGACGTCGGTCGGGTCTGCAACGGCAACGAGCAGCAGGTCGTCTGCGAGGAAGCGCACCGGCACCGCCTGATAGCGGAACGCGAGCTCCTTCTGGAGGAGGCTCACGGCGTCGCGGTCCGGCTCGGTTTGCGAGAGGTCGACGTAGTCGAGCCCGAACTGGTCTGCGAGGGCCTTCGCGAGGTCGGCGCTCGTCACCCAGCCGTGGCCGACGGCGATCTCGCCGAGCCGGCGACCGGTCAGGCGCTGCTCCTCGAAAGCCTGCTTCACCTGGTCCACGTTGAGCAGCCCGCGGTTGATCAGCAGGGAGCCCAGGTGCTGCCAGGGAAGGTGGGCCGCTTCCACGAGGGCTATATCGTCGTTTTTGCCTCGAACATGAAGGCTGTCGTGCAACGGGTCTCTCGCGCGCGTGTAACCGTGGGCGGGGAGGTGGCCGGCGAGATCGGCGCCGGGCTGTGCGTCCTGCTCGGCGTGGCGCGCTCGGATGAGCCTCCCGCAGCCGACCGGTTGGCCGCAAAAGTGGCTCAGCTACGCATTTTCGAGAACGATGAGGGCCGCTTCGACCGCTCGCTCCTCGACGTCCATGGCGAGGCGCTCGTGGTGAGCCAGTTCACGCTGATAGCGGACACAGCGAAGGGCAACCGCCCGAGCTTCGGCGATGCCGCTCCGCCAGAGCAGGCGGAGCCGCTCTACGAAGCGTTCTGCGAGGCGCTACGCGGTTTCGGGATCGACGTCGCCACCGGTAGCTTCGGAGCCCGAATGCAGGTCGAGATCGTGAACGATGGCCCAGTTACGATCGCGCTCGAGGCATGACCGAGAACCTCGAAGAGGTCGTTCCTGTTCTGTACGTGGAGGACGCAGCCAGGGCTGTCGCCTGGTACGAACGCCTCGGGTTCCACAAGGAGTGGGAGCACCAGTTCGAACCCGGCTTCCCGTGGTTCGTCTCGGTGGCGCGAGGCCAGGTCCGCCTCTACCTCTCCGAGCACAAGGGCGACGCCCGCCCCAACACGCTGATCCACCTCTATGTCACCGACGTCGACACGGTCGCCCAGGAGTTCGGGGTCCCCGTCGACGAAGAGGGCCTCGCCGGGCGCGAGTGCGCGCTCGAGGATCCCGACGGTAACCGGCTGCGCGTCGCAACTCGACGCACCTGACGGGGCCGGACTACGGGCCGGAGGCTTGCGCCCGCTTCCACTCGGGCGGGACTGACTTGTGGTGCAGGCCGAAGTAGCGGCCGGGGAACCACCAGCGCACCGCTCGGCCGATCGCCGTGCGCTTGCACCAGCAGTCAGGCGCGCAGCCGCACGCGCGATTGCGTGGATTGTGGATTCGCTGGATCAGCGTCCGGCTCGCCATGCAGAGAGCCTAGCTCCGTGACATCGCGAAAAGTCGGCCAAGGCGTGTGCTTCGGGGAGGGGAAAGGGATCCCGGGCACAACGGGCGGGTAACTCTCACGGAAGTGGGAGGGGACACGCCCTTCGCCTTGGCCGCAGGCTTTCAGGGTAGCTGTCGGTTCGCCCTTGCTGCCTGTTGTGCGAGCCAATCCACAAGCTTGCTCGTGTACTCCGGCGAGAGCTTGCCGTCCGGAAGCGTGAGGTCGTGTTCGGCCCCCGGGATGACGACGATCTCGACCTCGTCGCCGTGGGCTGCGCGCCAGGCCTCGACGCTCTGCTCGACCGGCGTCCACGAGTCGGCCTCGCCGTAGAAGAGCAGCGTCGGCACGCGCACTTGCGCGAAGGAGGAACGCGGGTCGAAGTCCATCTCCTCGATCCAGAGGCGGACGCCCTCTTCGTCCAGCAGCGTCGGCGGTAGCCAGAGCTGCCCGACCCACGGTTCGTCGAGGGTGGACCAGAGATCCGCCCCGAGCTGCTCGTCCGGCTCTGGCGCGCTCGTGTGGACCCAACTCTCGAACCGCCGCCGGAGCTCGAGCGCGCGGGCAACCACGTCGTCGCCGTAGCCGGCCAGGCGTAGCTGCTTCTCGACGGCGTACATCATCTGCTCGGACGGCGTCACCCCGGTCGAGGCGATCAGAACGAGGAACGCGACCTCGTCGGAGGCGGCAGCGGCGAGCGGCCCGATCCAGCCGCCCTGGCTGATGCCCCAGAGGCCGACGCGTTTGACGTCGATCGCGTCTATGACCGCGAGTGCGTCCTCGACCTGCAGGTCGAAGCGGCCGCGCGTCGAGTCGCCGCTCGACTCGCCCTCGCCGCGGCGGTCGAAGGTGACGACGCCGATCCCGGCCGGCGGTAGCAGCTCGTGCAGGTGCGGGTAGAGCTCCGAGTCGCGCGTGCCCTCGCCGGCGCCGTGGAGGGCGACGATCGCTGTGTCTCCCGCCGGCGAGTAGCTCCCCGCGAGCGTGAACCCGTCTCGCTCGATCCGGATCTCTTCCATCGAGACGGTATTGTCGCTGCGTGGCCGAGCTGAACGCGATCGGCATCGCCGTCTCCGACATGGCCCGTTCGATCCGCTTCTACCGGGTCCTCGGCCTCGAAGTCCCCGAGACGCCCGAGGAGGGTCACGTCGACGCCTTCCTCCCGAACGGCATCCGCTTCATGCTGGACAGCGAGGACGTCATCCGGAGCTTCATGCCGGACTGGACGAGGGAGAACGGCAACCAGGTCTCGCTCGCGCTGGAGTGCGCGAGCCCGGCCGAGGTCGACGAGGTCTACGAGCGGGTGACGAGCGCGGGCTTCGAGAGCGAGAAGGAGCCGTGGGATGCGTTCTGGGGCCAGCGCTATGCGCTGCTGATCGACCCCGACGGCGTCCGGATCAACCTGTACGCGCCGCTCTGAGCTCGCGCGGCAGCGGCCGCGAATGGACGAGCACGAGCGTCCGGGTCGGCCGCGTCAGCGCGACGTAGAGCTCGCGCAGGCCCTGGCCCTCGGCCGCCTCCTCGACGATCTGGGCCGGCTCGACGACGATCACGTGGTCGAACTCCATGCCCTTCGCCTCCCGTGGCGTCAGCACTGCGATCCGGGTCTCGTCGAACAGCGAGCCCGACTCCTCGCCGCGGAGCGAGGCCGGAGCGATCACGGCGAGCAGGCCTTCGTCGCCGGCGAGGCCGGCGGCTTCCTCGAAGGCGGCACGAAGCGGCTCCTCGGCCGGGACGACCCGCGGCGGGTCGGCGCCGACCCGGTACGCAAGGGGCGGCTCGACGTCCGGCGCGATCCGCTCCAGGAGCGGTAGGGCGACCGCCATGATCTCCCGTGGGACGCGGTAGGCATGGCGTAGCTCTTCGACCTGCGCCCTGTCGCCGTCCGGAAGGTAGGGGAGGAGCTCGTCCCAGCGGTGGTAGGCGATCGGGCCGGTTGCCTGGGCGATGTCGCCGAGGATCGTGAAGCTGCTCGCGGCGCGGCGCGCGACCATGCGCAGCTGCATCGGCGTCAGGTCCTGCGCCTCGTCGACGATCACGTGCCCGTACTGCTGCGGCGGCCCGAGCAGCAAGGCGCGGGCCTCGTCGAGGAGCGGCAGGTCGGCCTCGCTCCAGCCTCGTGAGCGGGGCAGGTCGGGAAGGCGCCTGACGATCGATTCCGGCTTCGGGGCCGGCCAGGTGCGGTTGAGGAACTTCGTCAGCCGGCCGTCGCGCCGAAGCGCCCGCTCGACTTCCTCGAAGTTCCGGTAGGCCTGGCCGCCTAGCCGCGCGCCGTAGTCCTCGTAGAAGCGGCGCAGGACGTTCATCCGGAAGCGCTCGCGCGCCGCGGTCGAGAAGCCGAGCTCCGCACGAGCTTCGGCCACGAGCTCGGCGACCTCGTCCGCCTCGACGCCGACGAACCTGCCCTCCAGGCGCACGACGAGCTCCCGCGGCTCTCCCTCCGTGGCCGTCTCGACCAGCCCGTGCAGCTCCTCGGCCAGGCCGGTGTCCGCCTTCTGCTGCTGCACCTCGAGTGGATCGGTGCGCGTGATCTCGACCCCCTCGACGAGCTCGACGACGGCGCGCTGGTCGACGCTGTCCTCGCCGAGGGTCGGCAGCACGTGCGAGACGTACTCCATGAAGCCCGGGTTGGGCCCGACGACGAGCACACGCCGCAGCTCGGCTCGATGTGCGTACAGCAGGAATGAGGCGCGGTGCAGGCCGACCGCCGTCTTTCCGGTGCCCGGTCCGCCCTGAATGACGAGCGGCGGCACCGGTTCGCGTGCGATCAGGTGGTACTGGTCGGCCTGGATCGTCGCGACGATGTCGCGCATCCGCGCGTCGCGGGCACGCTCGAGCTCCTCGAGCAGAAAGTCGTCGACGGAGGCGGCCGCGTCGGCGAGCGAGCCGTCGAGCGCCTCGTCGCTGATCCCCGTCAGCGTGCGGCCCTGCGTGCGGAAGCGGCGGCGCAGCGTCACGCCGTGCGGCGCAGCCGGAGTCGCCGTGTAGAACGGGCGAGCGGCCGGGGCCTGCCAGTTGATGATGAGCGCACGTCGCAGGTCGTCGTGCACCCAGCGGCGGCCGATGTAGATCGGATCGGCCGCCTCCTCGGAATCGATCCGGCCGAAGCAGAGACCGCGGTCGGCGTCCTCGAAGGTGCGCAGGCGGCCCGTCGCCCAGTCCTCGATCGCCTGCTGCGAGATCTCCGTCGCACCGGCTTCGGCCGCGCGCATCAGCGCCTCTTTCATCCGGTCGAGGCTCGCGTAGGCCTCGTCGAGATAGGCCTGCTCGGCGGGCAGATCTGGGTGCGCCACGGCCAGCAAGCCTAATCGCCCGACTTAGACATATGTTTTTTACCTATACTGGCCGCCATGACACATCGAAGACGTCCCCGCTCGCGGAGCCGGCACCTCGTCCGGCCGGGCCACTGGCACGTCCACGCCCGGGTCGAGCGCTTCGTCGAGCCGACGCTGCTCCTGCTCCTGCGGGAGCGGCCGGTGCACGGCTACGAACTGCTCGAACGCATCCCCGAGCTGGGCGTAGAGGGCCGGGTCGACATTGGCAACCTCTACCGCCTGCTGCGCTCGCTCGAGCAGGAAGGCCTCGTCCGCTCCGAGTGGAGCGCCGACCTGCCCGGCCCGGCCAAGCGAACCTATGAGCTCACGGACGAAGGCCGCCGCCTCCTCGACCGCTGGGCCGAGGCGCTCGGGCGCGCCCAAGAAACCATTTCGTCATTTCTCGAGCGTTACGAAGAGAGGAGGTGAGCACATGCACCGTCATGGACATGGACGCTGCGGCCGCCGAGGCTTCCGCGGACGCCGACGCTTCGGCAACCGCGAGGACTGGCTTCGTCGGCTCGAGGAGTACCAACGCGACCTCGAGCAGGAGATCGCCGACATCGCGGACGTGATCCGGCATCTGAAGGGCGACCAGCCTGCAGAGACCGGCACCGTCTAGGGCTTGCGGGCCCCGTCTCAGGCGGGGCCTTGCGCCCGTTTTTCAGTTGCTATCCTGGAAACACCACATTTCACCGGCTTGGCGAAATGGGCGCGAGGCGCCCATTTTTTATGAGGAGCACTAATTGGCGAACGTCTACGAGAAGGAAAGAACGCTGGAGCACGACATCAGCGGCAAGGTCGAAGAGGCCCTGCCGAGCGTCGAGGTTCTCGCGGTCGAGTTGACCGGGCCCGAGCGGTTCACGGTCTACATCGATCGCCCCGACGGCGTCGACCACGCGCTCTGCCAGCAGGTGACGCGTGTCCTCTGGGACTACCTGCGCACCTACTCCGTGGACGTCTCCTCGCCCGGGCTCGAGCGCCCGCTGCGCAAGCCGGAACACTTCCAGCGCGTCGTCGGCCGACGGGTCAAGCTGAAGACCGCCGAGCGCTCGAAGGTGCGCGGCCAGGTCAAGCGCGCAGACGGGAGCGCCGTGACCGTCGCCGCCGACGCGGGCGAAGTTGACATCCCGTACGAGCAGATCGTCCGAGGCAACCTGATCGACGAGGGAGAACGATGAGCAGAGAGATCATCGAGCTCGTTCACGAGCTCGAGCGCGACAGAGGAATCGAAGGCGACACGCTGATCGCCGCGCTGGAGGATGCGCTGCTCGCCGCCTACAAGAAGACGCCCGGTTCGTCCCGCCACGCCGTGGTCGAGCTCGACCGCCAAGACGGCGACTTCCGCGTCTTCTCGATCGAGCTGCCGCCGGACATCGAGCAGCGCTTGCTCGAGGAGGCCCGTGAGCGCGTGCTCACGGAGCTGGAGCAGGCCGAGGCCGAGAACGGCGAGAAGTCCCACGTGCTCGTCACCGACGAGGACCTCGACATCGACTGGTCCGACGTCCCAGAGAATCAGGTCAAGCGCGCCGACGTCACGCCGGAGAACTTCGGCCGCATCGCTGCGCAGACCGCGAAGCAGGTGATCACGCAGCGGATCCGTGAGGCCGAGCGGCAGATCATGTATGACGAGTACGTCGACCGAGTCACCGAGGTGGTGACCGGGATCGTCCAGCAGGCCGGCGACCGCAACAACGTCCTCGTGGATCTCGGCAAGGTCGAGGCGCTGCTGCCGCGCTCCGAGCAGGTCGACGGCGAGCGCTACGAGCAGGGCTCGCGGATCAAGGCCGTGATCACGGAGGTGCGGAGCGGCACGAAGGGCCCGCAGGTGATCCTCTCGCGCCGCGACCCGGAGCTGATCCGGACGCTGTTCGAGCTCGAGGTCCCGGAGATCGCCGACGGCCTGGTCGAGATTCGCGCCGTCGCGCGCGAGCCCGGCTACCGCTCGAAGATCGCCGTCGAGTCGCACGCGCAGGGCGTCGACCCGGTCGGCGCGTGCGTGGGCCCCCGAGGCTCGCGCGTCCGCATGGTCGTCTCCGAGCTCCGCGGCGAGAAGATCGACATCATCCCGTGGAACCCGGAGCCGGCGAGGTTCGTCGCCAAGGCGCTGTCGCCCGCGCGCGTGCGCGAGGTCTATCTCGACGACGACGCCCGCGACGCGACCGTTGTCGTGCCCGACGACCAGCTCGCGCTGGCGATCGGCAAGGAGGGCATGAACGCCCGCCTCGCCGCACGCCTGACCGGCTGGAAGGTCGACATCAAATCCGACACCGAGTTCGCGACCGAAGAGGCCGAAGCAGCCTTCGCGGGCGAGGGCGCGGAGGAAGAGTTCACCGGCCGCTGCGCTGCGATTCTCTCCACCGGCAAGCGCTGCCCGAATGCGGCCTTGCCCGGCTCGCGCTACTGCGGAGTCCCGGCGCACCAGGAGCTCGCGCACAAGGAGGCCGATCTTCCCACCGACGTGCCAGCGGACACGCCGCTCGCCACCCAGGAAGAGGTCGAGGAGGCCGAGCCCGTCGCGGTTGTGGAGGAGGAGTCGGTCGTCGAGGAGCCAGAGCCCGTCGCGGAGGCGCAGCCCGAGCCCGAGCCTGTGCCCGAGCAGGCGGAGGAGGACCAGCCCGCTGCGTGAGCATCCCCGTCAGGACATGCGTAGGCTGCGGGCGCAAGGCCCCGCAGTACGAGCTGTTGCGCTTTGTCGCACACGACGGCGAGCTGACTCACTCGGCGAAAGCGCCCGGCAGGGGCGTCTACACCTGCAGGCGCCTGGCCTGCTTCGAACGGGCGACCGCGAGGCGCGCCTTCAACCGCACCCTGAAAACGTCGGTCCAGGTCGATCCCGGGCTGGCACGGCTCTACACTGACCCCCATGGCTGACCGTCCGAACAGGCCCAACCGCCCGATCCGGCCCCGTCAAGGAGCGCCGGCTGGGCGCCGCAAGCGCCGTGTCGTGATCGACACCGGCGCCGCGCGCCCGCGCCAGGACAGCCGGCAGGCGCGCGACCGCCAGGAGACGCGGCCGAAGCAGCCGCGCGAGGTCGTCCAGCCGACCGGTCCGGTCACGGTCGAGTCGGGCGTCACCGTCAAGGACCTCTCGCAGGCACTCGGCAAGCCGATGCCCGAGATCATCAAGATGCTGATGGTCCTCGGTGCGCCGAAGACCGCGACGCAGTCGCTCTCGGACGAAGAAGTCGAGCTGATCGCCGCCGAGATCGATCGCGAGATCACGATCAAGCACGCCGCCGACGAAGAGCTCGAGCCGGAGGAGTACGAGGACGACGAGGCCGACCTCGAAGCGCGGCCTCCGGTCGTCACGATCATGGGCCACGTCGACCATGGCAAGACGACGTTGCTCGATGCGATCCGCAAGACGGCGGTCGTCGAGACCGAGGCCGGCGGGATCACCCAGCACATCGGCGCCTACCAGGTGCAGCACGACGGCCGCAAGCTGACCTTCCTCGACACGCCTGGACACGAGGCGTTCACGGCGATGCGCGCCCGCGGCGCGAAGGTGACCGACATCGCGGTGCTCGTGGTCGCCGCTGACGACGGCGTGATGCCGCAGACGCGTGAGTCGATCTCGCACGCGCGCGCCGCCGAGGTGCCGATCGTGGTGGCGGTCAACAAGATCGACCTGCCGGACGCGAACGCGGACCGCGCCCGCAACGACCTCGCCGCCGAGGGGCTCCAGCCCGAGGAGTGGGGCGGCACGACGCAGTTCTCGGAGGTCTCGGCCAAACAGAGCCAGGGCCTGGACGACCTGCTCGAGAAGGTGCTGCTCGTCGCGGATGCCGAGCTCGAGCTGACCGCGAACCCGAAGGCGGACGCCTCTGGCCCGATCATCGAGTCGCGCCTCGACGTCGGCCGCGGCCCGGCCGCGACGATGCTCGTCCACCGCGGCACGCTCGGGGTCGGCGATGCGATCGTCGCCGGCGACGCCTGGGGGAAGGTGCGTGCCCTCTACAACTTCCGCGGCGAGAAGATCAAGGAGGCCCGGCCCGGCGATCCGGTCGAGATTCTCGGCTTCGACCATCCACCGCCCGCCGGCGAGCAGGCGCGCGTGGTCGAGAACGAGCGCCAGGCCCGCGGCTACGCGCAGGTGCGCGGCGAGCGACTGCGCCGGGAGCAGCTCGCGCAGCGCCGCGTCGGCGTCTCGCTCGAGTCGCTCTTCGAGCAGATCCAGGAGGGCGCCGTCCAGGACCTCAACCTCGTCCTCAAGGGCGACGTCGTCGGCTCCGTCGAGGCCGCCCTCTCCGAGCTGCAGAAGATCCAGCACCCCGAGGTGCGCGTGAGCGTGATCCACCAGGGCGTCGGCGGGATCACCGAGAACGACATCATGCTCGCCTCGGCCTCGAACGCGATGGTCGTCGGCTTCAACGTGCGGCCGAACGCGGAGGCGCGGGCGCTGGCCGACCGCGAGGGCGTCGAGATCCGCACCTATCGCGTCATCTACCAGCTCACCGAGGACATCGAGCAGGCGCTGGTCGGGATGCTCAAGCCGGTTCGCACCGAGGAGACGATCGGCGAGGTCGAGGTGCGCGCGCTCTTCCGCGTCTCGCGGCTCGGCACGATCGCCGGCTCCTACGTGACGAACGGCCAGGTGCGCCGTGGCGCAAGCGTGCGTGTCGTGCGCGACGGCACGGTCATCCACGAGACCCGGATCTCCCAGCTCAAGCGGTTCAAGGACGACGTCCGCGAGGTCGAGGAGGGCTTCGAGTGCGGCATCCTGCTCGACGGCTTCAACGACGTGAAGGAAGGCGACGTGCTCGAGGTGTACGAGACGCGTGAGGTCGAGCGCACCGACCTCGAGACGCCGGCCCCGACGTCGACCTAGCTATCTAGCGAGCGCTCATGGGCGCCACCGGCTACGTCGGCATCCTCTCCGTGGAGCTGCATTTCCCAGAGAGCGGCTCGCTGAAGGGCAAGCGCAAGGAGCTGCTCTCGGTAAAGGCGCAGCTGCAGCGCCGGTTCGGTGCATCGGTCGCGGAGGTCGACCATCACGAGCTCTGGCAGCGCGCGCGCCTGACGCTCTCGTGCGTCGCCCGCGGCCATCGCGAGCTCGAGGAGCTGCTCGACGGCGCGGAGCGCTATCTCGCCGGCCAGGCGTTCGAGCTCGGCCTCGTGGACCGCGAGATCGTCACCCTCGACGACTGACTCGCTTGAATACCGCGTATGAGCGATCGCATGCGACGCGTCAACGAGGCGGTCCGCGAGGTGATCTCCGAAGGGGTCGGCGAGCTGAAGGACCCGCGCGTCGGGTTCGTCACGGTCACGGGTGTGGAAACATCGGCTGATCTGCGGCAGGCGACGGTGTTCGTGAGCGTTCTCGGCGGCGAGGGCAAGCGCGAGAAGACGCTCGCCGGCCTGGCGGCGGCGCATGGAGTCCTGCAGGCTCGTGTCGCCCGCGAGCTCAGGCTGAAGCGGACTCCCCAGCTGACCTTCGAATACGATCCGACGGTAGAGCGCGGCGTCCGGATGACGCAATTGATCGATGAGCTCGCGCCAAGGGATGAGTGACGATCTGAGGGCAGTTGCCGAGGCCCTCCGTTCACACGACCGCTTTCTCATCGTCACGCACGAGAATCCGGACGGCGACGCGCTTGGCTCAATGCTCGCGATGAAGCTCGGGCTCGCGCGGCTCGGCAAGGATCTCGTCACGTTCCTGCCGGGCGGGAGCGGGATCCCGAGCGACCTTTCGCTGCTCAACCTCGAAGGGCTCCAGCGGAAGCTGCCCGCCGATGCCGCCGAACGCGTGCTGCTGGCGCTCGACTGCGCAAACGCGGCCCGGATGGGCGCTGCCGCCGAGCTGCTCGGGCGGGTGCCGCTGTCGATCGACGTCGACCACCACCACGACAACACCCGTTTCGGGACGATCAACCTCGTCCTCGACGGCGCCTCGTCGACGGGCGAGATCGTCGCCGGCATCCTCGACGAGCTCGGGGTCGAGCTGACGCGCGAGATCGCCGAGCCGATCTACGTCGCTTTGATGACGGACACGGGGCGCTTCGGGTACACGAACACGACCGCCGAGGCGCACGACCTCGCGGCGCGGTTGCTGCGGGCCGGGGTCGATCCGCGCCATGTCTTCCAGGAGGTCTACGAGCGCGTGGCACTCGCTCATCTGAAGCTCGTGGGGCGGGCGGAAGAGCGGGCCGCGGTCTACGAGGGCGGCCGCTTGATCGTCTCGTACCTGGTGCGGAGCGACTTCGCGGACTTCGGCGTGGGGGAGGAGTACGCCGAGGGGATCATCGACCGCCTGCGCTCCGTCGACGGAACCGAGATGGCGGCGATGATCCGCGAGCCGCCCGAGCCGCCGGACGCGCCTCGCCGGATCTCACTCCGCGCTTCGCACGACGAGATCGACGTCTCTGCGATCGCCCGCAAGCGCGGTGGGGGAGGGCACCGCCAGGCGGCGGGCTTCTCGAGCGAGGAGTCGATCGAGGAGATCGTCGAGTTCGTCCGAAGCGAGTTCGTTCAGGCGACGCGTGCCGCCGCGCGCGCTTAGTCCCAGCGGCCTCTTGCTCGTGGACAAGCCCGAAGGGCCGTCGTCGTTCGCAGTGGTCGCCAACGTGCGGCGGCGCACGGGCGCGCGGACCGGCCACGCCGGGACGCTCGATCCCTTTGCGAGCGGACTCCTTCTCGTGTTGTCCGGATCGGCAACTAAGCTGGCCTCATGTTTCGTCGGACTGGACAAGCGCTACGTCACGGACCTCGATCTCGGTGCCGTGACGAGCACGGGCGACCGCGAGGGCGAGGTCGTCGAGCGGCACGAGGCCCCGGGGTCGGAGGAGCTCGAGCGGCTGCTCGTGGGCCTCCGCGGCGAGGTGGAGCTGCCGATCCCAGCCGCCTCGGCGGTGAAGATCGGCGGGGAGCGCGCCTACCGGCTGCACCGGCGCGGGGTGGAGGTGGACATGCCCGTCCGGCGCTCCCGCGTGAACGCGCTCGACGTCATTTCCTATAGCGACGGGATCGCTCGACTCGACCTGCGGGTGAGCTCGGGGACTTACGTTCGGTCGATCGCCGCGGCGCTCGGCGGTCATTGCACGACGCTTCGCCGCACCGAGGTTGGCCCGTTCCGGGTCGAGGAGGCCGATCCGGAGCGGATCATCCCGCCGGAGGAGGCTCTCG
>Ga0307312_10001178_pt1 | contig 13180 bp, 14 predicted proteins | sample ER_DNA_202_FD_194489 | JGI IMG/M metagenome (GOLD analysis project Ga0307312, IMG submission 194489) | Bulk soil microbial communities from the East River watershed near Crested Butte, Colorado, United States - ER_DNA_202 | ecosystem: Environmental > Terrestrial > Soil > Floodplain | place...
CGCTTCGCCCAATACAGGGCGCCGTCGGCGAGCTTGCAGAGGCTGGAGGCATCCTCCGCGTCGGCCGGGTAGGTGGCGAGCCCCGCCGAGCAGGAGAGCGCCAGGTCGCGAACCGAAACGTCCGCAACCGCTTGTCGGGCCCGCTCGGCGATCTGGTACGCGACCTCCCCGTCGCTGCCGGGAAGGATGAGCGCGAACTCCTCGCCTCCGACCCGGGCGGCGGTGTCAGTGTCGCGGACGACGTCCCCCAACTTCTTGCCCACCGCCCTCAGCACCTCATCCCCATACGGGTGCCCATGAGTGTCGTTCACCGTCTTGAAGTTGTCGAGGTCCAGCATCACCAGGGCGACTGGACGGTCGGCGCGGCGGGCGCGCTCCAGCTCCGCCGCCAGGACCTCCTGAAAGCCGCGATGGTTGGTGAGGTCGGTGAGCGCGTCGGTTGCCGCCAGGCCCCGCAGCTTCGTCACCTGCTGCTGATGGGCCAGGGGGAGGAGCGCCGCCGTCCCCAGCAGGCCGATGCCGCTGAGGACCAGCAGCGGCATGCCCTCGACACCGGCTACCGCCAACGCGACCACGCAGAGCCAGAGGACGCCCAACCCCACTGCTGCGGCGAGCAACACGCCGCGGCGAAGCGGGCGAGCGGGCCGGGCCTTCGGCGGTGCCCGCATGAAGCGCGTCAGAATCACCCTGGTAAGCAACAATCCCTCCCTGGCAAGCAGATCGGCGCGAGGAGGGGTTCCCTTGAGCCGTACCACCACCGCCGGTACGCTGTTGTCGATGGGGCTCGCCGAGGCGTTTCAGGGGATCGTTGATTCGCTTCCCGACGACTGGACCGATCTGGAGATCGACCTGCGCCTCTTGGACGAGGAGCGCTACATCGACGCCGCCGTGCTGTTGACCCAGGTCAACGCGCAGCCCTACTCGAAGGCGGATTGGCACTGGCGGCTGCTGGTCGCCCACCGCTTCGGCCACGCCGCGGCGGCCGAGACCGTGAAGGGAACGCTCGTCCTGCTCGACCGGGAGGGAATCGAGGGCGAGATGGTCGTGCGGGACGTGCGCGAGGGCCGCGCCGAGGTCGTCCAGATGTGGGGCCGCCCGGAGTCGGTCCGTCGTGAGTTTCGCCGCAGCCGAAGCCTGTGATCCGGTGGCGCGCGTAGTTGCGCTCGTCCCCGACCTGATGCTCGCCAGCCGTGTCGAGGCGACCCTCGCCGGTGCCGGGCACGAGGTCACCCTCGACTCAGGCCATGGAGCCGAGCCGAGCGCCGATGCCGACCTGATCGTCGCCGACGTGGGCGAGGTCGATCCCGCGTCGGTGGCGAAGAGGGGCAAGCCGGTGCTGGGCTTCTACCGGCACACGGACCCCGAGAAGCGCCGGCGTGCCGAGGCGGCGGGCGTGGACGTGGTGGTGCCGCGCTCGCGCCTGGCCCGCGAGCTGCCCGAGCTTGTCGAGCGGCTGCTGCGCGACGCCTAACCCAGCCGCCCCGTGCTCAGGCGTTCACGCGCTGGGTAGCGGGAGAGCGAAGCGTCGATCGAAGGCCGCGCGCAGGTCGGGCTTCGAGTCGAGGATGCCGTGCTCGACGTCCCATCGACCCCATGCACGAAGCGCCCCGGGCTGGAATCCACCCGGGTCCAGGGCGTGCGCGCGAAGCAACGCGCGCAGCTCCGCGGCCTGGTCGGCGCGGTCCAGCCCAGGGTTCTGCTCTACCAGGTCGCCCAGCGCTTGCCCCGGCCGCTCGACGCTCAGCCGATAGCCGCGCTCGGTACCGGCGACCATGGAGCGGACGAGGCCAGGGTTGTCCCGGATCAGGCCGGAGGTCGTGCAGAGGACCAGCTCCGGATAGCGCGGGGCGCCGTAGTCGTCGACCCGAAACTCACGGATCGCAGTGCCCATCCTGCGCAGCGTCACGCCCTCCGCGTTCCAGAAGCCCGTCGCCGCGCTCACCTTGCCCGAGGCCAGCGCGGACACCGCCTGGAAGCCGATCGTGACCCTGTCGACAGCGGCCGGATCCCCCCCGTCCGCCCTCAGCACCGAGTCGAGGACCGCGTCGTCGGAGGGCAGCCCGGTGACTCCAACCGTTTTGCCCTCCAGGTCACGGGGACGCTGGACCTCGTCGCGGTCGGCGGCGATCACCGCGGCCAGAGGGCGATTGACGATCGGCGCCACGCCGACGACGTCCAGGCCGCGCTGGCGGGCGATCCCGAGGTCGTGGATGTCGAGGATCGCGAACTCGGCGCGGCCGGCCTCGAGCAGCTTGGGGGCGTCGGTCGAGGCGGAGGGCTCGCGAACGCCGACCTCGATGCCCTCTCGCTCATAGAGGCCCAGGTGAAGCGCCGCGTAGATCCCGAGGTGAGCGGCGTTCGGCTGGAAGTCGAGGACGAGGGTCGCTTCCCTGGAAGCGCCCGGTTCAGCACCACCCCCTCCACAGCCGGCGACACCGGCCGAAACGAGGATGGCCGCCAGCAGCGCGGCGATCCGTCTCATCGACGCGCCCAGGATACCCTTCGCGTCGATGGCCCTTTCGGGGGACGACCTGCTCGCCTACGTAGAGATCCCCAAGGGGAGCCGCAATAAGTACGAATACGACCAGGAGCTGGGCGGGCTGACCCTCGACCGCTTCCTCTCATCCTCGACGGTCTACCCCACCGACTATGGCTACCTGATCGGGCACCTGGGCCGCGACGGCGACCCGCTCGACGCCATGGTCTGCGTCTCGGAGCCGACCTTCCCCGGTTGCATGATCCGGGTGAAGCCGATCGCCCTGTTCAAGATGCACGACGAGAAGGGCGAGGACGACAAGATCGTCTGCGTGCCGCTCAACGACCCAGGCTGGAATCACGCGGAGACGCTCGAGGACATCCCGGAGCAGCTCCAGCGTGAGATCACCCACTTCTTCTCGATCTACAAGCAGTTGGAGGACAAGCAAGTGGCGGTCGAGGGCTGGCGCTCGCGTGAGGAGGCGCTCGTGGTGATCGAGGACGCCAAGCGCCTTCAGGAGCGGGCCGACCGCGAAGGCGGATAGACTCCCGCGCCAGATTTACCCGCCGACGACCCCGCTAGGAGGTTGCCCCCAGTGCAGGATCGAGGACTCGCCGCCTACATCACCGAGCTGATCGGCACGCTGATACTCGTGTTCGCGATTTGCACCGTGGTGGTGCTCTACGTCGCCACCGCCGCTAATGCGCAGACCGGGTCGGACTACGCCGTCGTCGGCCTGGTGCACGGGATCGTGCTGTTCGCACTGATCGTCACTCTCGGCGCGGTCAGCGGTGGCCACTTCAATCCCGCGGTAACGCTCGCCGCCGCCGTCACCCGACGAATCGACCCGGTGGACGCGGTCGTCTACATGCTCGCGCAGCTCTCCGGAGGCGTGCTCGGGGCGCTGCTCGTCAAGGGGCTGCTGCTCGACGAGGGGCGCGCCAGTCACTACGGAGCCGCGACCATCAGCCCGCTTTTGGCGGGCAACTTCGCGGGCGCCGTGGTGGAGGGGCTGGGAACGTTCTTCCTGGTGCTCGCCGTCTGCGCGGTGGCGTTCAACCCGAGGGCGAGGAAGGAGTGGGCCCCGCTCGCGATCGGGCTCACCCTCGGCCTCGACGTGATGATCTTCGGCCCGCTCACCGGGTCCGCGGTCAACCCGGCGCGCTGGTTCGGTCCCGCCTTGATCGGCAACGAGTTCGGTGGCGTCTGGCCCTACATCGTCGGCCCGATCGTCGGCGCGCTCGCGGCGGCGGCCTTGTACAGGTTCGTGATCGCCGGGTCACAGTACGCGCTCGGGCCCGAGCCTCCGACGAGCGGCGCGGAGGTCGTCGAGAACGTCGCCGCCGATGTCTCGACCGTCGCGCGCGAGCAACGCAGGTAGTGCGGGCGCCCACAGTGCGCTAGCTTGACGGCGTGCGGCGCGTCACCTTCTCGCGCAACTACACGCTCTCGCTGTCACGCACCTGTCGTTGCTATTGCAAGTACTGCGCCTTCGCGACCCATCGGGCGCACCTGTATACGCCCGACGAGGTAGAGCGCCGGCTCGACGAGGCGACTCGCCGCAACGCCAAGGAGCTGCTCGTGCTCACCGGTGAGCGGCCCGAGGTCCACCCCGAGGTCGCCGCGCGGCTTCAGTCGTGGGGACACAACGACTTCGTCTCCTACGTGGTCTGGGCGTGTGAGCGCGCGCTCGAGCGAGGGCTCCTGCCGCACACGAACCTCGGGGTCCTCGAGCCCGAGGACCTTGCCCGGCTGCGCGAGGTGACCGCCTCGCAGGGGCTGATGCTCGAGTCGATCTCGGAGCGTCTGATGGAGACCGTCCACGCCGGCTCTCCGACCAAGCACCCGGCGGAGCGGCTGAGGACGATCGAGGCGGCCGGCGAGCTTCGGATCCCCTTCACGAGCGGCATCCTCGTCGGCATTGGCGAGACCGAGGAGGAGCGGATTGCCTCGCTCAAGGCGCTGGCGGCGGTCAGCGAGCGCCATGGGCACCTCCAGGAGGTGATCCTCCAGAACTTCGTCGCCCATCCGAACTACTACGGTCGCGAGGTCGCCGAGATCGCCGATCAGGCTGCTCGCGAACATTGGACCGACGCGGGGATGGCTGGGACTAGCGACGAAGTCGCGGTAGATGCGGAGGTGCCTGCCGCCCCGCCGGCGCCCGAACCCGCCGACACCGGAGGCGGAGCCGAGGATGTCGGCGGAGTGGTTCTGCCCGACTGGGCAACGCCGATAACGCTGGACGATATGAAGCTCCTGATTCGCGAGTGCCGGCGCCTGATGCCCGAGGTCGGCATCCAGGTTCCACCGAACCTCTCCGACTGGTGGGACGAGCTGGTGCGGGAAGGCGCGACCGATCTCGGCGGTCTGTCCGCCAACGGCGACCACATCTCCCCCGAGCAGCCCTTCCCAAGCCCGCATCAGGTCCGGAAGCGGCTTCAGCCGCAGGGCTACGCGCTGACCGAGCGGCTGTGCGCCTATCCCCAGTACCTCGGTCCCGATTGGATGGAGCAGGGCGTGCTCGACCTGGTCAAGCTCAAGTACTGGAGCTTCATCCCGCGCAAGGGCTCGGGGCGCCGTACCGAGCGGCTGATCTCGCCGGACGTCGCTCCGCGCGCGATCGAGAAGGGGCGCCGGGGGGAGGCGCTGAGCGAGGAGGAGCTGACCGGCCTGTTCGCGGAGACGCGGCCCGAGGTGATCGAGGAGATGCGCGTGGCGGCCGACGAATTGCGCGCCGAGCTCGCCGGCGAGCGGGTGACCTTCGTGGTCAACCGCAACATCAACTTCACCAACATCTGCGTCGTCGGCTGCGCCTTCTGCGGCTTCGGCCAGGGCCGCCGCTCGCCCGACGCCTACCACGTCACACCCGACGATTTTCAGGCCCGGGTTCAGGAGGCAGTCGACTACGGCGCCACCGAGATCTGCATGCAGGGCGGCATCCACCCCGACTACACGCTCGAGCACTACGGGCGCTGGCTGCGGCTCGTCAAGGAGGTGGCGCCCCAGATCCACCTGCACGCCTACTCGCCGATGGAGATCCACTTCATGTGCGAGCGCTCGGGACGGAGCCCGGAGGCGGTCTTCGACTACCTGGTGGAGTGCGGCCTCGGGTCGACGCCGGGAACCGGTGCGGAGGTGCTCCACGACGGCGTCCGGGCGCGGATCTCGCCGAACAAGCTACCCGTTGACCGGTGGGTGGAGATCATCGAGGCCTGCCACGGCTCCGGGCTGCGTTCCACCTCGACCGTGATGTTCGGCCACATCGAGGAGCCGTGGGAGCTGGCCCGTCACATGCGGGTCGTCCGCGAGCTTCAGGAGCGCACGGGCGGGATCACCGAGTTCGTGCCGCTCAGCTTCATCCCCTTCAACACGCTGCTGGGGCGCACCCACGGGGTCGAGGAGATCTCACGCGATGAGAACCTCAAGCACACCGCGGCCTTCCGGCTGGCCCTCGGCAGGACGATCACCAACCTCCAGGCGAGCTGGGTGAAGATGGGCTTGGACACCGCCACGGAGAGCCTTCGCTGGGGGGTCAACGACCTCGGCGGAACGCTGATGGAGGAGAACATCTCTCGCATGGCCGGCTCCTACCACGGCGTCCGGCTCGACCCGCCCGAGCTGATCGCTGCCGCCCGCCGGGCCGGCCGCCGGCCGGCGCAACGCACCACCCTGTACGAAATCGTCGAGACGTACTGAGCTGCCGCGGCGCCAGGCGGCAGCACGCATAGGTCCGACCCTCGCAGGGGCACCACCGCCGAGTGGAGGGTTGTGTGTCGTATAGACACAAAATCCTCCACTCGCGGAACTGACCGGAAGATCTCGGAGCTGGCAAAGGAGCAGCATGGGGTGGTGGCTCGCGGGCAGCTCGTGGACGCCGGGTTGAGCGCCACGGAAATCGGAGATCGACTACGACAGGGCCGTCTCCACCTGCTCCATCGTGGCGTCTACCTGGTAGGGCACGCGGTGGCGCCTGCCCTCGCCCGCGAGGCAGCCGCGCTTTTGGCCTGCGGTTCCGGTGCGGTACTAAGCCACCGAAGCGCCGCAGCGATCTGGGACCTGCTGCCCCACCCAGCCACGGCGCACGTTTGCGTCACCGTGCCGTTGGCGCGGCGTCTCGCCAGGCCTCGCATCAGACTGCGCCGAAGCACCCTGGACGATCGGGATCTGCGCTGCCGCCACGGTCTACCACTGACCAGCCCACCCCGCACGATCCTGGACCTGGCGGGCGAGCTGGGCTCGGAAGATCTCGAACGGCTGGTCGCCGAGGCCAACTACCAGCACCTAGCGAGCACGCGTGAGCTTGGAGACCAACTCGAACGCAACCCCGGCAAGCCGGGGAACGCCAGGCTGCGCAGCGTGCTCGACCTTCCCGGCGGCCCGGCTCGCACCCGCTCCCCGGCTGAGCGGCGGATGCTTCGCCTGCTTCGCGGGGCGGGCCTGACCGGCTACGAGCTGAACCGGCGAATCCACGGCTTCGAGGTCGACGTGCTGTGGCGGGAGCTCAGCTTCGCAGTCGAGATCGACGGCTACCAGGCCCACTCGGGCCGGCTCGCCTTCGAGCGTGATCGGCTGAAGGTCGCAAGCTTGAAGGCTCATGGCCTGGACGTGATGCCGATCACGCCGCGTCAACTACGCGACGATCCGGACGGCGTGGTCGCCAGGCTGCTTCGCGCCCTCGACCTGGCGGGGTATCGCGGGCCTGGTTGATTTGGCCTGAACTAGCTACTACCGGCAGGCTCCGTTCTCCCGGCGCGCTGCACGAGCGCGCCGCTCATGACCAGGATGGCAACGCCGAAGCCGGCGACCGGCAGGAAGAGGCCGAGTACGCCGTCGCCCGCGAATGCGCCGCTGTCGGTCAGCATCGCGCCGACCGCGAACGGCTGGGCGAGCGCCGCGAGGGCGAGCAGCCCCCCGATCGCGCTCGAGAAGGCGCCATAACGGAGGGCGACCTTGGCGCACGCGGCGAATAACGCGGTCAACCCGGCCAGGGCCGGGGCGCCGGAGACCACCGCCAGGTCGTTGATCGCCCTGGTCACCTCCGGCGTCGCCTCGTCGGGGTGGAAGGCCGCGCCGGCGAACAGGGTGATGAACGCGAAGAAGGCCCCGGCGCTCACGACCCCGCCGGCGAAGGCGATCGACGAGACGCGACCGGTACCGCCCTCGGCCACCCTGAGCGCGCTGCGGAGGCTGCCCAGGAACCAGATGAAGAAGAAGAGCGCACCGGTGAGGAGCACCAGCGCCGCCTGGATGCCGCTCTGTTCGTCGGCATAGTAGGCCTGGATCTCAGTCGGGAAGATCCCGAAGCCGATGATGAACAAGAGCACGGAAATGGCGCCGGTCGCCGCTCCGAGTCGCTCCCAATCCCGATCGCTCATTACATGCTCCCTTCGTCTCGAGTGCGGGTAAAGCCTCCCGCCAATCGGCGCCCGCGTCAACCCCTGGCTGGGGTGTGCCCGCGTACGATATCCCGCACGTTGCGCGCTCCGCGCGCGATGATTGGCGGGTGCGCGCGATGGTGCTCGAGCAACAGGGGCGGCCCCTGGTGGCAGGCGATGTAGTGGAGCCGGAGCCCGGTCCTGGCCAGGTTCTGGTTCGGGTGCACGCATGCGGGGTTTGCCGCACGGACCTCCACGTGGTCGACGGCGATCTGCGTGAGCCGAAACTGCCGCTGATCGTCGGGCATCAGATAGTCGGCACGGTCGAGGGGGCGGGGGAGGGAGCCGAGCGCTTCGCCGCCGGGCAGCGGGTCGGGATCCCCTGGCTCGGGTGGACCGACGGCGAGTGTCGCTACTGCCGCTCGGGCCGCGAGAACCTCTGCGAGCGAGCCCGCTTCACCGGCTATCAGCTCGACGGCGGGTACGCGGAGCAGGCGGTCGCCGACGAGCGCTACTGCTTTTCGATCCCCGAGGGCTACCCGGACGTGCAGGCGGCGCCGCTGCTCTGCGCGGGGCTGATCGGCTATCGCTCGCTGCGGCTCAGCGGCGATGCGGAGCGGATCGGCCTCTACGGTTTCGGCGCCTCCGCCCACATCGTCTGCCAGGTGGCCGCCCACCAGGGCCGGCGCGTGTTCGCGCTGACGCGGCCGGGCGATGCAGAGACGCAGCGCTTCGCGCTCGAGCTCGGCGCCGCCTGGGCGGGGGACACGGACGGCGGCTCCGAGGTCTCCGACCCCGGCGAGGCCGGGCTGCCCGAGCCGCTCGACGCGGCGATCATCTTCGCCCCCGCCGGAGAGCTGGTCCCGGTCGCCCTGCGCGCCATCGCCCCCGGCGGGACGGTGGTCTGCGCCGGCATCCACATGAGCGACATCCCCTCCTTTCCGTACGAGATCCTCTGGGGGGAGCGCACCCTGCGCTCGGTGGCCAACCTCACCCGGCGCGACGGCGAGGAGTTCATGGCGTTGGCGCCCCAGGTCCCGGTGCGGACCGAGGTCGCCGAATACCCGCTCGAACAGGCCAACGCGGCCCTCGACGATCTGCGCGGCGGTAGGGTTCGTGGCGCGGCCGTCTTGGTCGTGGATCGAACTGCGAGAGAGGACATCTGATGGCGGATGTGACCGTGAAGCGGCTGGACGAGTTCGAGGCGATCTTCGGGGGCGGCTTTCGGCGGGTCCGCGCCGGCCTCGGCGTGAGCTCGTTCGGGCTCGCGGTCATGGACCTGCCGCCCGGCTTCGCCCGGTACCCGGAGCATGACCACGGCCCCGACGGGCAGGAGGAGGTCTACACGGTGCTGGCGGGCAATGCGACGCTGACCGTCGGTGGAGCCGACTACGAGCTCGAGGCCGGGGTCTTTGCTCGCGTCGGCCCGCAGGAGGCGCGGAAGATCAGTACCGGCGAGGAGGGAGCGCGGGTGCTCGCGATCGGGGCCTCGCCGGGGAAGGTCTATGAGCCCCCCGAGTTCACCGAGGAGGGCCAGCCCGACCCCATGACCGTCCACTCGGCCTAGCGGAAGAGGTCCTCGGCCTCGGGGCGCTGGATCGCGCGAGCGCCGGGCCCGTCCTCGGCGCTGACGAAGCGCCCCAGCCCGCGCACCAGGCAGGCGGGAACGCCGGTGTCCTTGCCGCGCGCCAGGTCGGCTGCGGCTGCCACTTCGTCGGCGACCGCGACCACGGTCGCAGCGAGCTCGCGGCCCTCATGGTCCGTCCGGCCGCGCCAATCGTCGAGCGGCGCCAGGCCCGCGCACCCGATCGCGACATCGGCCTGGCCGAGGCGCCACGGCCGCCCGAAGCTGTCGCTGACGACCACGGCGGGTCGCACGCCGGCCGCCGCGCCGATCTCCTCCCTGATCCGCCGCGCGGAGGCGTCGGGGTCCTCCGGCAACAGGGTGACGCGATCGGTGCCGGGCACGTTCGAGGCGTCGATGCCGGCGTTGGCGCAGATCCAGCCGCCCAGCGTCTCCACGATCAGAAGATCGCGCTCTGCGCGGACCACCGCGCGGCTCTCGCTCAGGATCAGCTCGACCAGGCGCGGGTCCTTGCCCAGGCGTGTCGCCAGCTGCCGCGCGTTTGGGCCCGGGACCACGTCGTCCAACTCGCGTACCCGGCCCTCCGCCTTCGAGACGGCCTTCTGGGCGACGGCGACGATGTCGCCTGCCGCCGGCTCGACGCCCGCGCTGGCGAGCCGTCGCGCGATCAGCTCCCCGAGAGGGTCGCCTGTGGCGATCTCAGGCAGGTCGTGCACCGGGATCACCTCGAGGCGGTGGCTCATGCTCGAGCGCCGCCCCTGAGCCGGCCCAGTCGCGCCAGCTCGGCCGCCGTCGTGGGGGCGCGGTGTGGCGCTCGCTCCAGCGCCTCGGCGAGCGCGGCGAGGTCGTCGGGCGTGTCGACGTCGAGCCCGAGGGAGTCGAGCGGCTCGACGGCGACCTCGTGCCCGCCGCGGCGCGCGCGATCGGCATGACGGGCGCAGCTCGAGGGACCGAAGGCGGGGCCGATTGCGTCCGGCGGCGAGAGCAGGAGCGCGTTGGTCCCGGTGCCGTGGCGGTCGGGCACGATCGCCACCCGTCCGCTTTGCATGCGCTCGAGCGCCGCCTCGAGCTCCGCCGGCTCGAGCAGCGGACAGTCCCCGGGAAGCAGGGCGACGCAGCCCGCTCCGAGCGCCTTGGCGCGGACGATTCCCAACGTGGCCGCCTCCGAGTGGCCGACGTCCTTGGGGTCGCGGAAGACCTCGAGCGGGGTGGTGGGGCGGGGGACGCTGCGGAGCGCGATCCGCTCGGCCCGCCGCTCGCCGGTGACCACGATCACCCGCTCGATCAGCTCGGCGCTGTCCGTGGCAGCCAGCACGTCGGCGAGCATCGCCTTGACGAGCGCCGCGCGCCCCGGCCTGTCGAGAGCCTCGAGGAGCCGCTGCTTGGCGACTCCGAAGCGCTTCACCGGGATGATCGCGGTGGCTCGCATCGCTCAGCGGAGCATCTGGGCGAACTCCAATACGCGCTCGGCCAGCTTCCGCCTGCCCGCGGCCCCCTTCATCAGGGTGGGGCAGGAGAGCACCCGGACCCCGTCGGGGCCCGGCTCGGGGTCGTCGGCGTCGACCACGATCGCCTCGATCACGCCCTCGTACAGCGAGGCCACGCCGGCCGCCGTTGAGGGCCGGCGCACCGCCCTCATGAACTGCTCGGTCGGGCCCTTGACGGCCCGCCCGGCGACCAGCGGGCTGACCGCGATCACGGGCGCGTCGGCCCCGGCGATCGCCTCCCGCATGCCCGGCACGGAGAGGATCGGACCGATCGAGATCACGGGGTTGGAGGGGCCGACGACGATCGTCTCGGCGGCGGCCAGCGCTTCGCGGACCTCGGGGGTGGGAGCGGCACGATCGAGCCCCTGCACCTCGACTCCCTCGATCGGCAGCTGCGATTTGTGGACGATCAGGAACTCCTGGAGCTCGCGCCAGCCATCCGGGGTCAGGACGCGCGTGTGCACCGGCTGCTCGCACATCGGCAGCACGGTGGCGCGCGCCCCGAGCGCCCGCGCGATCTGCCCCTGGGCGGCGGTCAGCGTGCCGCCCTCGGCGATGAAGTGGGTCCGGTAGAGGCAGGTGGCGAGGTCGCGATCGGAGAGCTGGAACCAGCCCGGGGCGCCGAGCTCGGCGAGTCGCTCGTGGACCGTGAACGAGTCGCCCTGGATTCCCCAACCACGCTCCTCGTCGATCTCGCCCGCCAGCCAGTAGGTGATCAGGTCGGGATCCGGAGAGACATGGAGGCCGTGGATCTTGGTGTCGTCGGCCGTGTTGGCGATCACCGCGAGCTCGCCGCCGGCGAGCTCCTGCATCCCGGCGGCGAGCTTCGCCCCGCCGGTCCCGCCGGCGAGCAGCGCGATCCGCATCAGCGGTCTCCGGGCAGGGGTGTGTTAGCGGCGCCGGCCACTACTCCCAGTGACTGCCGACTCCAAGCCCCGTGATGCGGATTCCGGCGTGCCGCTTGTAACGGGCGTTGATCGAGATCAATAGCGGTGTCAGCTGTTCGACGATTCGCGCCATCTCGAGCGCGCCCGCGTTGACGGCTCGCAGGCCCGGGACGAGCTCCACGAGCCCCGCCACCCGCGCCTTGTCGGCCCTCCGGTCGCCGCAGATCAGGACGTCCTCGTCGAGCTCCGCATCAGTGTCGCCGAGGGTTGGGGCGCTCACGGTGTGGAGAGCTGCGACCACGGTCACGCCCTCGGGGACCATCTCCTGGGCCTGCTGCGCCGCCGAGCCCTGCCAGACGCCCAGCGAGCGGGTGGCCTTGCCGCTCACCGCAGCGGCGGTCGGCACCGTGCAGTCGACCAGGATCTGTCCCGGCTCCAGCGCCTCCCGGAGGTTGTTGAGGTTCTCGGACTGGGCGCGAAACGGGACGGTGAGGAAGACGATCGGCCCGCGCCGGGCGGCCTCCTCATTGACGAGTCCCTCGGCGTCGGCGTTGGGCGCCGCCTCAAGCAGCCGCTCCACCGCCTGGGTCGCCCGCTCCGCGCTCCGGGAGCCGATCACGACCTGCTGGCCGGAGCCGGCCAAACGAAGCGCGAGTCCCCAGCCCAGCGCGCCGGTGCCACCGATGATCGGAATGGGTTCCGGCATGGCGGCGGAGTGTATTTCGCACCGTGGGCCTGCCACCGGCCCCATCCGCATATGCTCCGCGCGCATGAGGCTCGAGGGTCGCAAGGCGCTGGTCACAGGCGGGGCCAGCGGGATCGGTGCGGCGATCGCACGCCGGCTCGCGGCCGAGGCGGCGAGCGTCGTGATCGGCGACCTCAACGAGGAAGGGGCGGGCAAGGTCGCGGAAGAGGTTGGGGGCGAGGCGGTCCAGCTCGACGTCACCGAGGTCGCCTCGGCCGCCGCCGTGGTCGAGGCGCTGGGCCCGTTCGAGGTCCTGATCAACAACGCGGGCATGGACGAGTTCGGCTTCTTCACCCAGACCGATCCCGGCATGTGGGAGCGCGTCATCGCCGTCAACCTGATGGGGGTTCTGGCCTGCACTCATGCCGTGCTTCCGGCGATGCAGGGGGCTGGCTATGGCCGGATCGTCAACATCGCCTCGGAGGCCGGGCGCGTCGGCTCGAAGGGCTCGGCCGTCTACTCGGCCGCCAAGGGCGGCGTGATCGCGTTCACGAAGACGATCGCGCGCGAGAACGCCCGCTTCGGGATCACAGCGAACGCGATCGCGCCGGGCCCGATCGACACGCCGCTGTTGCGACGCGCCACCGAGCTGGGCGAGATGGGCGACCGAGTGATCGAGACGATG
>Ga0307312_10001180_pt1 | contig 13169 bp, 10 predicted proteins | sample ER_DNA_202_FD_194489 | JGI IMG/M metagenome (GOLD analysis project Ga0307312, IMG submission 194489) | Bulk soil microbial communities from the East River watershed near Crested Butte, Colorado, United States - ER_DNA_202 | ecosystem: Environmental > Terrestrial > Soil > Floodplain | place...
CTCGCGGGCGTTTATCGCGTTGATTTCGTGGGTAGGCTCCCACTCAAACTCGAAAGGCTCTTCGCCGGTCAGGGCACGGGCGATGAAGCCGGCCTGCCGACGAAACCCCAGACCAATGTGGTAGACGACGATCACGGCAGGCCAGCCTTCGTCCACGCTCGAGAGGCGACAGTCTTCTTCATCGAAGCGACGCGAGATGGCGAGCACGTCGCCTACGGCTGCGCGTACGTCGCGCAAGGCCGCGGCCCGCTCGTCGTCGGTCACGGCGTGTTGGCGACCAGCCGCCCGGCGAAGAACGAGAGGATCCATTCAACCAGCAGAGTCCCGCGATTTCGCACGCCCAGAAGCTGCATCAGGTAGTTCACCCGCCAGACCGTCCAGGCAGGCAGCCCGCCCAACACGAAGCCGCCGAGCTTCGCGAACTCGGCGCCTGCCTGGGTCCGCCCGAGCGCGACGAGGTCGCCCTTCCGTTTGTAGACGAACGGCTCGGTCGGCTCGCCGCGCGCGAGCGCGACCAGGTTCCGGGCCGCTGCCGGCGCCTCCAGCACTGCGACCTGAGCGAGCTGCGGCAGACCCTTTCCGTTGTGCTCGAAGTAGGCGGCGTCGCCGAGGACGATCACATCGTCGCGGCCACTCGCCCGGAAGCGGTCGTCAACGACGATGCGGCCGTCCTTCGATTTCGGCAGATCGATCGACGCGACGAGCGGGTTCACCTTCACGCCGCCGGACCACACGATCGTCCGCGCCCGGAGCTGCGCGCCGTCCTTCGTGTGCACGACGCCCGGACCGATCTCGGACACGAGCGTGTTCAGCAGAACGCGGATGCGTTGCTGCTCGAGCCGCTTCATCGCGATCGCCGATAACCTCGGGTCCATCGCGGGGAGCACGCGATCGGTGCCTTCGATGAGGTGGATCGCAACGTCGGCGTAGAAGTCGATCGATGGATAGATCTTGCGAAGGGTGTGATCCATGAGGTCGCGAAGCGAGCTCGCGAGCTCCACGCCCACCGGGCCGGCGCCGACGATGATGAAAGTCAGCGCCTCGCGGCGGCGCGCGATGTCCGTCTCCATCGCGGCGGTCTCGAAGATATCGAGGACGTGACGCTTCAGGGTCTCAGCGTCCGAGAGCCATTTCACCGGCAGAGAGTTCTCACGAACGCCGGCGATGCCGAAGTCATTCGTCACCGAGCCCACCGCGATCACAAGGTGGTCGTACGGCACCTCGCCGTCGGCGGTGCACACTCGCCGATGCTCGAGGTCGATGGCCGTCACCTCGCTCTGTAGAAAGTGATAGCCCGCGGGAGCCGTCGCGTCGCGCAGCGGATACGCGACGGCGTGAGGCGGGAGCTCGCCGGTGCACACCTGATAGAGGAGCGGTGTGAAGAGGTGGTAGTTCTGCCTGTCGACGAGCGTGACCGCCGCTTCGCCGGGGCGAAAACGCCGCTCGAGCCTGCGCACCAGGTGGAGGCCGCCGAAGCCACCGCCGAGCACCACGATCTGCTTCTCCGGGCTCAATTCGCTTTCCCAGAGGCGTCCTCAACCCGTTCGAGCTCTGCGAGATACGCGCGAGTCAACGGATCGTCGGCGTCGATCGTGCGCGCGATGTGGAGCCGCTCGCGCGCCGCGTCGAGATCGCCGGCGCGGAGATGCGCGAACCCCGCGTCCGCGATGTACGCGGCCTGACCCGGACGGAGGGCCGCAGCGCGGTCGAGCAGCCCGAGCGCATCCGCCTTCGAGCCCGATGCCAGGAGAGCGACGCCGAGCTCGTGCATCACGTCGGGTTGCTCCGGCGCGAGGTCGAGCGCGCGACGGAACGAGCTTGCCGCGGCGACGAAGGCTTCCCTCTGTCTCGCGACCAGTCCCAGGCCAAAATGCGCTTCCCAGATCTCGGAATCGAACTCGAGGACGCGCTCGAACGCGGCGCGGACCTCGTCGAGTCGCGATGCATCGGCCGACAGGGCCGCGCGGCCGGCTCGCTCCAGGTCGGCCTCGAGATCGGGGCGCTGAAGCCCGAGCCGGAGGCGATGCGCCTGCGCGAGCGCTTCACGATCGCCGTCCGCAGTCGCAAGGATCTGGTCAAGCTCGCGCGACGCGTCGTCGGGAAGACCCGCCGCGATGAGCATCCGCGCGAGATGGGCGCGTGCCGTCGATCGGCCACCCGCCGCGGCGCGTTCGAAGTGCGCGCGGGCCAGGGTCTGGTCGGCCTTCTGGAGCGCGAGGATGCCCAGAAGCTCCTGCGCTCTGCCGAACTGGTCGCTACCCGCCGGGATCCGCCGGAGGTGCGAGGCGGCCTGACCCGGAGCCTGCTCGGCGATATAGAGCTCGGCGAGCACCAGGAGATCGGCATCACGAAGCGGCCGCAGCGAATTCGCGTGCTCGAGCGCGACGATCGCGAGATTCATCTCGCCCATTCCACGAAGCAGCTCGGCACGCATGTAATACGCGCGCCAGGAGCGCGGCTTCGCCTCGATGACATCTTCTAGCGCTCGCGCGGCGCGTTGCCCGTCGCCGCGCTCGATGGACTCCGCCGCGAGCACGAGGAGCCGATCCTCGGCGCGCAGCGACCCCGGGTCCAGTTGGACGGCGGTGACGTACTGGTCGAACGCGCGCCCGCGGGCGGCATCGGCTGCGATCGGATCCCCTGCTCGCAGAAGGGTGGCGTCCGTCTCGTCTTCGAGGCCCGCCAGGAGCGCCCGGTACGCGGACTCGTTGGCGGTCTCGGGCTGGAGGCCGGGGGGCGGGATTCCGAGTGCGTCGGCGAGCCACGCCGCCATCGCCGGCTCGGCCCGATGGAGCTCGTCCGGTGCAACGCCGAACTCGCGCTCCGCGACGACGCCACGGCTCGTCACGTCCACCAGCGTCACGACGAACGCGCGACTCTTCTCGTCTTCGCGATAGAGCCCGGTCAGCGCGTGCGTGGTGCCGAGCGACTCGCCGTATCGCGCGGCGAGATCCTTATCGGGCGTCGAACCGAACACGAGATAGCCGGCGTCGCTCTTCGTCTCAGGCATCGCGACGAGGAATACCGGTCTGAGCTCGATGTTCGAGTCGTCCGCGAACCGCTCGACGAGCCGACGCGCGACCTGACGCCCGATCCTGCCTGCTGTGATGTCTCGGCCATTTGCGCCGAACGGAACCACCGCAATGACCGGGCGCGAGGTCTTCACCGGAAGCTAACGCGCGCGGCTCGGCGTTTCCCCACCTGGATGAGAACGTCGCCGTTTGCGGCGACGAGCGTTCCGACGTCAGCCCTCGCTCCGTCGACTTTGACCCCACCCTGCTCGACGACGCGCCGCGCCGCTGCCTTGCTCTTCTCGAGACTAGCCCCGACCAGAAGATCAACGATGCCTATCTCTGGAATTTCTCCCCGTAGAGTCAGCGTCGCTGGCTCAGGGGTTAGCACAATGTTTGTCACTTCGGCTGGCGCATTGCCTTCTTTGTGCACGCGATCGAACTCGCGTTCCGCCTCCTCGGCCGCGGCGGCCGAGTGCAGCTCGGTCGTGATCGTGCGCGCGAGCTTGCGTTTCGCTTCGCGTGGATGAAGATCCTTACGCGCGAGCGCATCGAGCATGGTCCGCACCTCTTCCATCGGGAGCTCGGTGGCCCACTCGTAGTAGTGAGGCATCAGCTTGTCGTCGATCGACATGACCTTGCCGTAAATCTCGTTCGGCGGGTCCACCAGCCAGATGGCGGTCGCTGGTTTCGATTTGTGCATCTGGTCACCGTCGAGGCCCTCCAGCATCGGGACGATGAAGACGGACTGCGGCGGCTGCCCGAGCATCTCTTGCAGCTCGCGACCGGCGAGGATGTTGAAGAGTTGATCCGTGCCACCGAACTCGACGTCGGCCTTGATCGCTACCGAGTCGTACGCCTGCAGAAGCGGGTAAAGGAGGTCCTTGAGCGGGATCGGCGTCTTCTTTTCCATACGCTTCCGGAACTCCTCGCGAGCAAGCATCTGCTGCGCCGTGAAGCGGGACGAGAGCTCGATGACGTCCCTGAGACCGAACTTGCCATACCACTCGTCCTGGAGGACAACGCGCGCGTTCTCGCGCGGCACGATCAGATGGAACTGGTCCAGATAGGTTTTCGCGTTGGCCATGACCTCGTCCCGCGACTTCATCGGCCTGCTGATCTCCTTGTCCGTCGGGTCGCCGATCTGTGTGGTCCAGTCGCCGACGATGAGCACGATCTCGTGCCCCCACTGCGACAGCTTTCTTAACTTCCGTAACGAGATGGCGTGACCGAGGTGGAGATTCGCGTGCGTCGGGTCGAAGCCCTGCTTGATACGCAACTGACGCTCGCCTGAAGCGAGTGCAGAACGCAGATCGCCGAGCACGCTCACGTCGCTCACGCCCCGCGTGAGGAATTCATCGAGTTCGCGTTGTGATGGACGTGTCGGCACGGTCAAAGGATACGTTTGGCGGCGGGTACCATGAACGCATCGCCCATTCGAAGACCACGCATGACCACGCGCTCCGGCGCGGGACCTATCGCTCGAAGCGGCGCCGGAGCGGCGGAGCGTTCAGCGGTTGGCGCCTCGCATTGCCGTCGGGGCTCTTCGCCCTGATCCTCGCGACCGGCGCGCTCCTGGTGATCGGCGGCGGTGTGGCGCTGGCCTTCTTCACCGGTGACCTTCCCTCACCGCAAGATCTCGCGAAAGATCCGCTGGCGCAGTCAACCAAGGTTTACGACCGGACGGGCACCCAGCTCCTCTACCAGTTCTCGGAGGAGAACCGCGAGGTGGTGAGCTACGACGAGATCCCGCAGGTGCTCATCGACGCGACCGTCGCGGCGGAGGACAAGAGCTTCTGGACGAATCCCGGCGTCGACGTCGTCGGAATCGTCCGCGCGGTCTTCTCCGACGTGACCGGTCGTGGCAGCGGACAGGGCGGCGCGTCGACGATCACGCAGCAGCTCGTCAAGCGACGCATCGTCGGCGACGAGGTCTCTCTGAAGCGAAAGATCCGCGAGGCGATCCTCGCCGTCGAGGTGACGAACACCTATTCGAAGAAGCAGATCCTCGAGCTCTACTTCAACCAGATCTATTACGGCAACCAGGCCTACGGCGTGAAGGCCGCGGCCCAAACGTACTTCGGGAAATCGGACCTCTCGAACCTCACGCTGGCCGAGGCCGCTCTCCTCGCCGGTCTGCCGCAGTCGCCCTCGATCCTCGACCCCACGCAAGCGGAGAACGCCGACCGGGCTCAGGAGCGTCGTCTCTACGTCCTCAATCAGATGGTCGACACCGGCGCCATCACGCAGGACCAGGCCGACGCCGCGGGCGCCGAGTCCATCAAGGTCGCCGAGGCGCCGGTCGCGACCATCAAGGCGCCGCACTTTGTCTTCCAGGTACGTAACCAGCTCGCGCAGATCCTCGGCGGGGACGAGGCCGCGGTATCGCGGGGCGGGTACCGCGTCACGACGACGCTCGACATGACCAAGCAGGAGATCGGCGAGCGGCAGGTCCGCGAGTGGGTCGACAAGCTGCACAACCGCAACGTGTGGAACGCCGCGCTCGTGTCGATCGATCCCCGGACCGGCGAGGTCCTGACGTACGTCGGCTCCGTGGACTACAACAACCGTGATGACCCGCGGGTGCAGGGCCAGTTCGACGTGGCGGGCATCGGCCTCCGTCAGCCGGGATCGTCGTTCAAGATGTTCAACTACGTCACCGCGCTCAAGAAGGGCGCGACGGCCGCCACCGTCGTCCTGGACGCACGCACGGACTTCGGCGGTAAGGCCGACCCGACCCGCATGAGCCCATCAGCGTGCGGGTACTGCCCGGAGAACGCAGACCTCCAGTACCACGGCCCGGTCACCATGAGGCAGGCCGTCCGCGAGTCGCGGAATGTCCCAGCTGTGAAGTTCCTCGCGGAGTACTCCGGCATCGAGGACACGATCCAGACCGCGTCCGACATGGGCATCACGACACCAATCGATCCCACGACCATCGGTCTCTCGCTCACGCTCGGCGCCAAGGAAGTCCACCTCGTCGACATGGCGAGCGCGTATGGCGTGCTCGCGAATATGGGCATGCGGGTGACGCCGACCTATATCCTCAAGGTCGAGGACTCACGCGGGAATCTGGTGTGGGAGCACAAGGACTACGAACAGAAGCGCGCGCTCGACGCCGGGATCGCGTGGATCATGACCGACATCCTCAAGGACACCACCCAGCCGTCGAAAGACTTCATCTTCGGTTCGTGGACGAACATCGGCCGCGTCGCGGCGCTGAAGACGGGCACGACCGACAACCTGAAGGACGTCTACTCGGTCGGTTACGTCCCGACCCTGGTGACCGGCGTGTGGATGGGGAACTCGAACGGCGAGAGGATGAGCACGGTCGACTTCGCGAGTGCTACCGGCCCGGGCCAGCTCTGGCGCGACTACATGAAGGAAGCTCTCGCGGACACGCCCGCTTCGGATTGGTCACGACCGGCCAACGTCGTGAGCGGGACCGTGGTCTCGGCTCCCGGTGCCTACGGCGGATACGGCTCTGGTCTCGCACCCTCAGGGCTATCGCCGTTCTCCATGACCGAGTGGTTCATCAAGGGCACCGAGCCGGCGAAGGCCGACGACTGGTTCGTCGCGGGTTGTGCGCAACCAGACGGGACCGCGAAGGTGGCGATGAGCATCAAGGATACGCGCGCGCCCGCCGCCTTCCAGCGATATACGGACCAGTGGATTCGCGACGCGATGGCCGGCAAACATACCTACGGGCGATACACCTGGAATCTCGTCGGACTGGATCCGTGCCCGACCCCGTCGCCCACGCCGACGCGCACGCCCGTGCCAACGCGCACGCCCAATCCGACACCGACCATCTCATTCCCGATCGGCACGTTGCCGCCGTACCCGACCCCCAAGAAGACTCCGTAGCGCGCGCCGCTGGGCCCCGGGTCAGCGCGGTCGTCGCGTGCGTCGACGACGCGGGTCGGATCCTCGTCGTCAAGCAGACCTCCGGTCCGTTCGCGAACGCGTGGCTTCTGCCGGGCGGCGCTGTCGAGCGGGACGAGCGTCTGGAGGACGCCGCGCGGCGCGAGCTCTTCGAGGAGACGGGCTATCGCGCCACAGATCTGCGGCCCGCCGCGTTGTACGACGTGCGCAGCGCGCCCCCGGGCCGTTTTCACTTTCTCGTTCATGTCTTCCGCGCCGGTGCTGTCGATGGAACGCCCCACGCAGAGGAGGGCAGCGAGGTGCGCTGGGCCGCGCCCCGGGAGATCGAGCCTCACCCGAATCTGGCGATGACGCTGGCCGACCTCGGATTGATCGAACGCGATCGCGCAGCGCTCGTTCGGGATCTCGCGGCGATCGGGACCGAGATGCGCCGAGTGTTCTAGCGGGGTCTACGCGTAACGGATGCGGGGATCGAGAACCGCGTAGAGCACGTCGGCGATCAGGTTGAAGAGAACGACGAGGACCGCGAACAGAAAGACGATCGCCGCGACCACGGGCGTGTCGCTGGTCCCGATCGAACGAACGAGGAGCTCGCCGATCCCGGGTACTCGGAATATCTGCTCGGTCACGATCGCGCCGGCGAAGACCGCCGGTATGCCGAGAGCGACGAGCGTCACCACCGGGATCAAGCTGTTGCGCAGGACGTGCCTCAAGATGACGAGCCGCTCGCTGATGCCTTTGGCGCGCGCGGTCCGCACGTACTCGAGGGGGAGATGTTCGAGCATCTCCGCGCGGATGAATCGCGCGAGACCCGCGGTGTTGAAGAGCGTGAGGACGGCAATCGGCATGATCGATTGCTTCAGCTGTTCCACGAACGAGGCGAAGTCCTTCACCTTCACGGTCGAGTCATAGATGAACGGGAACCACCGAAGGTTGATGCTGAACACGATGATGAGCAGAAGGCCCGTGAAGAACGTCGGCACCGAGAAACCGATGAACGCGAAGGTCGTCGCAGCGTGGTCGAAGAGCGAGTACCTCTTCACCGCGGAGATCATGCCGATCGGGAGAGCGAGAAGAAGTCCGAGGGCGTAGGCGACGCCGACGACGGCAAGCGTGTTCGGGAGGCGTTCGACCAGCAGACCCGCGACCGGCGAGTGACTTCCGAACGAGTACCCGAAGTCACCGCGCAGCAACGCGAGGAGCCACTTCACGTAGCGGATGTGCCATGGCTGGTTCAGCCCGAGCGACTCGCGGATCCTCTCGCGCACCTCGGGCGGGACATTCGGGTTGGCCGCGAACTGCCCCAACGGGTCGCCGGGGGCGAGCGCGAGGATCGCGTACACGACGAAGCTGATGACGAGCAGCGTCGGGATCGCGATCAAGAGGCGCCGCGCTACATATCCGCCCACCTGGCTCCGATACCGGCCCGGTGGGAGCAGGGTTCAGGGGGTTCGGCTAGAGCGTGACGATCGTGGCGCCGTCGCCCCCTTCGGAGGGGCCGGCCGGCTCGTGGGCCCGGACGAGGGGATGGCCGGCAAGCGCGGCGCGTATCGCCGTACGCAGCGCGCCGGTGCCCTTTCCGTGAATGACGCGGAGGCGACCGACACCGGCCACGGCGGCGTCGTTGAGATAGCGGTCGAGCACCTCGATCGCCTCATCAGGTCGCGCACCTCGGATATCAAGCTGTAGCGGAACGCTCGAGGCAGATCCCTGGATGAGCGGCCGATCGGACCGGATCGGGGCCTCGGTCGACTCCGGCGCTGGCCGCAGCTGGGTCGCCGGCACCCGCAGACGCAAGGCACCGGCGGCCACGTCCGCCATGCCGCGGTCGTCGATCGCGAGCAGGGTGCCGGGCTCGGCGACGCCCTCGACGAAGACCGGCGCTCCGACGGCGATCGGAACCGTGATCGGCGCCGCGTGCGGCGTGGTGGCGGCGGCGCGCGCCGTCTCGGCCTCGGCGAGCGCAGCGCGCGCATCATCGACGAGGTTCCGCTTGGCGGCGCGGTCGCGCGCTTCCTCGGCCTGTCGCAGCGCGCGCCTCGCCTGCAGGAGGAGCTCGTCGGCCTCCGCGCGCGCCCGGCGCAGCGCCCGTTGCGCCTCGTCGCGGACGCGGTCGGCCTCGCGGGCGGCTCCGGCGGTCGCGTTCGCCGCATCTGCCGCGGAGACGCGCGCCTCCTCCAGCGCCGAGCTGAGCTCCGTGCGCTGTCGTTCCGCCTCGAGCAGAGTGCGCTCGAGAGAGCGATGGAGCTCGGAGAGATGCGTGTCCGCGCGCGCGAGCACGCTCTTGTCCAAACCAAGGCGCTCGGCGATCGCGAACGCGTTCGACGCGCCGGGGAGTCCGATGTGGAGTCGGAACGTGGGACGAAGCGTGTTTGAGTCGAACTCCATGCTCGCGTTGCGAACGCCGGGGGTGTTGAGCGCGAAAGCCTTCAGCTCCGGGTAGTGGGTGGTTGCGGCGACCAGCACGCCGCGCTCGAGGAGCGTTTCGAGCACGGCCATCGCGAGTGCCGCCCCCTCGTCCGGATCGGTCCCGGCGCCGACCTCATCGAGGAGCGCAAGGTCGCCCCGCTCGGCCTCGGCCAGCGTCGTCACGACGTTGCGCAGGTGCGAAGAGAACGTGGACAGCGATTGCGCGATCGATTGCTCGTCCCCGATGTCGGCGAAGATGCGGCGCACGACGGGCACGCGCCCGCGGTCGGCGGGGATCGCGAGACCGCACGCCGCCATCGCGGTGAGCAAGCCGATGGTCTTGAGGGTCACCGTTTTGCCGCCGGTGTTCGGGCCGGTCACGACGAGCACGCGGAACTCATCACCGAGCCGGACGTCGACACCGACGACGGTCCCCTGCTCCACGAGGAGCGGATGACGCGCATCGACGAGGTCGAGAACGCCATCGCTATTCAGCTCGGGACGGGTCGCCTGCAGCGCGTCCGCGTACAAAGCCTTCGCGATGACGAGGTCGAGGGCAGCGAGCGCGGTCGTCATGGCCTCGAGGTCATCGTTGGACTTCTCGACTCGTCGCGAGAGCTCATCGAGGATCCGCTCGACCTCGAGCCGTTCGGCGAGCTCGGCCTCGCGCAACGCGTTGTTCGCTTCCATGATCTCGAGCGGCTCGATGAAGACGGTCTGCCCGCTTGCGGATTGGTCGTGAACGATCCCTTTGACCGCGGCGCGGTGCTCCGCCTTCACCGGCACGACGTACCGGCCACCGCGTTGGGTGACGATCGGGTCCTGCAACAGCCGGAGCAGATCCGGCGAACGTACGAGGCCGTCGAGGCGTTGCTGGAGACGAGCCTGCGCCGCACGCAGGTTTCCGCGCAGCGACCCGAGCCGCGGGCTCGCCCGATCGAGGACGTCACCGGTCGCGCCGATCGCGTTCTCGATCGCGGCGGCGACATCGCCAGGAGGCCGCGCGAAGCGGGCGCGCGCGGCGAGCGGCGGATACGGACGCACGTCCGCGAACAGATGCTCTGCGGCGCGGATCGTGTCCGCCACGGCGATGAGCTGGACCGGATCGAGCGTCCCCCCGAGCTTGGCCCGCCGAAGCGGGTCGCGGATGTCGCGCGCGCCGCGCAGGCCGCTCGATGGGCTCCTGCGCATGAGATCACGCGCCGCTGCCGTCTCGTCCTGGAGACGCTCCGCCTCACGAAGGTCCGTCGTCGGGAAGAGTGCCTCGGCGAGCTCGCGCCCAGGCGTGAACGCGGTTCGCTCCGCGACGAGGCGGCGCACCGCGGGCAGCTCGAGGCGAGCGAGCGCGGCGTCGTTCAAGGCCGGGAGACTCCGCTCGACCCGCGCACATGGAGACGCCAGGGCTTGCTCGTCGTCGCGTGATCGTTCAGGCCGACGCGGACCGATCGCACCACGCGCGACGGCGGGACCGGCGGTGCGTCACGGACCGTCAGCACGGAGCGCACCAGATCGAGATTCGTGTGTTCGGTGGTGAGGCCGAAAGCGCGAGCGAGCTTTCCCGGGCCCGCAAGCGCACGGGCTTCGGCGTCGTCGAAGCCCGCGAGCGGCTCGGCGCCCCGCAGCAGGACCGCGCCGGCGACGCCGTCGCTCTCGGTCACGATGTTGAGGCAGTAGTACATGCCGTAGACGAAATACACGTAGCTCCTTCCGGGAGGTCCGAACATCGGCGCGGTCCGCGGCGTCGGCCCCCGATACGCGTGCGAGGCCGGATCGCGACCGCCAAGGTACGCCTCCACCTCGACGATCCGCGCCATCTTGGTTGAGCCCGGCGTCTCCAGAGCAAGGACCTTACCGAGGAGATCGCGGGCCACTTTGAGCGTCGGTCGGGCGTAGAAGTCGCGCGGGAGGCGCTTGCCGGCGAGCGCCGTCCCCGGCTCAGCCGCCCTTGCGAGGATCGAGCGCGTCCCGGAGACCGTCACCGATGTAGTTGACGGAGAGGACGGTCAGGAAGATCGCGAGACCCGGGAAGATAGCGAGATGCGGCGCGAGATCCAGATAGTTCTGCGCGTCGAAGAGCAGCCGTCCCCACGTCGGGACGTCGGACGGAAAGCCCAGGCCGAGGAACGACAGCGTCGATTCGAGAATGATCGCGCCGCCGACTCCGAGCGTCGCGGCAACGAGCACGGAGCTGAGCACGTTCGGAAGGATGTGCTTCGTGATGATCCTGGCATCGGTAGCGCCGACGGTCCGCGCGGCCTCGACGAACTCCTTGTTCTTCAGCGAGAGGAAGTTCGCGCGCACGAGCCGCGCGACCGGCATCCAGGTGAGGATCCCGATGACAGTCACGATCATGAGGAAGATGCCGACCTCCGGCCCGAAGAGCTTTCGCAGGGTGTCGCGGAAAAGGAAAATGATGATGAGGAGCAGGGGCAGGATCGGGAGCGACAGGAAGAGGTCGGTCACGCGCATAAGCGGGTTGTCGAGCTTCTTGAAGTAGCCGGCCAGGGCGCCGAACGCCGTCCCCAGCGTGATCGCAAGGACTACGGCGGTGATACCGACGGCGATCGACACGCGGCCGCCCCAGAGCATTCGGGCGAGCAGGTCGCGACCGAGGTCGTCGGTGCCCATCGGATGCGCTAGGGATGGACCCTCGATGGCCCGCGAGAAATCGATCACGTTGATCGGGGTCGTGTAGATGAACGGCCCGAGCGTCGTGCCGAGGATCAGGATGATGAGCGTCACCATTCCCGCCATCGCGAGCGTGTGGCGTTGGAACTGGTACCAGGCGTCCTTCCAGAGCGACCGAGGTGGCCGCATCATGTCCGCCGTCGCGGCCATCGGCATCTTCCTTACGTTGGTGGTGGTGGCCACTAGGCGTACCTGATCCGGGGATCGAGGACGGCGTACATCACGTCGGCGATCAGGTTGAAGAGGACGACGAGGACCGCAAACAGGAACACGATCGCGGCGACGACGGGCGTGTCGCTGTCGCTTATCGAGCGAATGAGCAGCTCGCCGATCCCCGGTACGCGGAAGATCTGCTCGGTGACGATCGCGCCGGCGAACACCGCCGGAACACCGAGGGCGACCAGGGTCACGACCGGGATGAGGCTGTTTCGGAGAACGTGCCGGATCACGACGAGCCGCTCCGCGATGCCTTTGCCGCGTGCCGTCCGGACGTAATCAAGCGGAAGGTGCTCGAGCATCTCGGCGCGGATATACCGTGCCAGCGTCGCCGTGTCGAACAACGCGAGCACGATGATCGGCATGATCGATTGCTTCATCTGATCGATGAACGATCCGAAGTCCTTCACCTTCAAGGTCGAGTCGTAGATGAATGGGAACCAGTGCAGGTTGATGCTGAACAGGATGATCAGTAGGAGACCGGTGAAGAACGTCGGGACCGAGAAACCGATGAACGCGAAGGTGGTCGCCAGGTGGTCGAAGATCGAGTAGCGCTTCACCGCGGAGATCATCCCGATCGGGACCGCCAGAGCGATACCGAGGATGTACGCGACGCCGACCACCGCGAGGGTGTTGGGCAGTCGTTCGATGAGCAGGTTGATCACGGGCAGGTGGCTCATGAAGGAGTAGCCGAAATCGCCTTTAACCAACGCCAGCAGCCACTTCACATATCGGACGTGCCAGGGCTGATTGAGCCCGAGCGATTCGCGAATCCTCTCGCGTACCTCGGGTGGCACGTTGGGGTTGTTCGCGAATTGACTGAGGGGGTCGCCGGGCGCGAGAGCGAGGATGGCGTACACGACGAAGCTGATGACGAGCAAGGTCGGAATCGCGATCACTAACCGTCGAATGATGTATCGCCCCACGCTACGGCCACCTCACCCCATCGAGGCTGGTGTC